>Ga0073899_10001590_pt1 | contig 20803 bp, 16 predicted proteins | sample KloWWTmetaKNB5Ph_FD_88975 | JGI IMG/M metagenome (GOLD analysis project Ga0073899, IMG submission 88975) | Active sludge microbial communities from Klosterneuburg, Austria, studying microevolution and ecology of nitrifiers - Klosterneuburg... | ecosystem: Engineered > WWTP > Aerobic digester >... | reverse complement strand
GTGTCGCACGTTCGCAGATTCATGCGCTGACCACGCTAGGCGTACCGGAAGTGCGCGTGATCGGGCCACGCACGTTGCTGCCAGCGGACATTGAGCGACTTGGCGTACGCGTGTTTACTTCGCTGGAGGAAGGCTTGAAAGGCGTGGACGTCGTGACGATGCTGCGTCTGCAGAACGAACGCATGACGGGTGCACTGCTGCCTTCGGCCAGCGAGTATTTTTCGCGTTACGGACTCACGCAGCAGAAGCTTGCACTCGCAAAACCAGATGCCATCGTACTGCATCCCGGCCCGATGAATCGTGGTGTCGAGATTGATTCGGCAGTAGCGGACGGAACACAATCAGTGATCCTGCCGCAGGTGACTTATGGCATCGCGGTGCGAATGGCCGTGATGGCGATTCTCGCGGGAGCGGCGCGATGAAGATAGCGATTCGCAAAGGCCGCGTGGTTGACCCTGCGTCAAACTACGGCACGGTCGCCGACGTGTTCATCGCCGCGAGCAAAATCGTCGCGATTGGTACCCAGCCTGCCGACTGGCACAGTAATCGCGAGATCAATGCCGAGGGCTGCATTGTCGCGCCGGGTCTCGTGGACCTCGCTGTGCACGTCAAGCGCGGCACGCTCGCGACCGAGCTTGCTGCCGCCGCCGCCGGCGGCGTCACGAGCATGGTCTGCTCGCCCGACACCGACCCGGTGCTGGATGAACCGGGCCTTGTCGACATGCTGCGGTTGCGCGCGCAGTCGTTTCATTCGACGCATCTCTATCCGCTTGGCGCGCTGACCAAGGCGCTCGCTGGCGTGCAGCTCGCGGAGCTGTCAAAGCTCGCGCTCGCGGGTTGTGTCGGCTTCTCGCAGGCGGATCGCGCCGTCGCCGACACGCAGGTGCTGCTGCGTGCGATGCAATACGCGGCGACGTTTGACTTCTCCGTCTGGCTGCAGCCGGAAGACCTGCATCTCGCAAAAAATGGCATGGCGCATGAAGGCGAGGTCTCGTCGCGCCTCGGGCTCGGCGGCATTCCGTCCAGCGCGGAAATCATCGCGCTCGCTACACATCTGGAACTTGCTCGCGCGACGGGCGTTCGGTTGCACGTATGTCGCGTGTCGACCGCAGAAGGTGTGGCGATGATTCGTGCGGCTAAAGCCGTCGGCATCGGCGTGACCGCCGACGTCGCCATCAATCACTTGCATCTGATCGATCTCGACATCGGACACTTCGATTCCAACTACCGCCTGTCGCCACCGCTGCGCACCTCTCGCGATCGCGACGCGCTGCGGGCGGGCGTAATCGACGGCACGATAGACGCCATCGTCTCCGACCATACGCCGCGCCCCGAAGACGCGAAGCAATTGCCCTTCGGCGAAGCCGCGCCTGGCGCGACCGGACTCGAAACATTGCTCTCGCTGACACTGCGTTTCGCTGAATCTGCAAAGCTGCCCATCGCAGACGCGCTCGGACGAATTACCCATCACGCAGCAAACGCCGCCGGCCTCAACGCCGGACGCATCGCAGTGGACGCAGTTGCAGACCTGTGCATCTTCGATCCCGGCGCATATCGCCTCATCACCAAAGCCGGACTCAAGAGCGCAGGCAAAAACTCGCCCTTCCTGGGGTATGAGCTGCCGGGAGTAGTGAGGGGAACGATTACTGCCGGGCATATTGCCTACGAGGCTGCCGGCTAGCTGTCTGGTCCCCGCTCCCGCAGGGGGAGAGGGGACTGATTTGCGCTTCGCGTGTGGATGGGTCCCGGACGCGCTTCGCTTCTCCAGGCTACGCGTCGAGCGCAGTTCGAATCTCTGCCAACCATGCCGCTGCGGCAGCAGCAACTTCCCCTGCGGGAGCATCAAACATCTTCTGCACCAACGCCGATCCAATCACTACGGCATCCGCCACATCGCCCACAGCGCGGGCAGTCGCTCCGTCCCTGATCCCGAATCCAACGCCGACGGGAACGGGAACCGCTGCCCGGATCGCCGCTACTTTACTGGCAACTTCCTTGACGTCGAGGTGCCCCGCACCCGTAACCCCGCGCAGGCTCACGTAGTACACGTATCCTCGTGCGAGGCGAGCTACGTGGGCGATGCGCTCGGGTGTGGACGTGGGGGCGAGCAGGAAGATCGGCGCGAGTCCTTTGCCTTGCAACATTGCGGAGAAATCGTCCGCCTCTTCCGGCGGGTAGTCGACGACGAGCACGCCGTCTACGCCCGCAGTCGCTGCCGCATCGACGAACTTCTCGCGGCCCATCGCCTCAATCGGGTTGGCGTAACCCATGAGCACGACCGGCGTGGTGTTGTCCGTCTTGCGAAATTCGGCGACGATGGCGAGCACTTTGCGCAGCGTCATGCCCTTCGCGAGCGCGCGCTCGGACGAGCGCTGAATCGCCGGGCCGTCTGCCATCGGGTCGGAGAACGGGACGCCCAGTTCGATCACGTCGGCGCCTGCTTTCGCGAGCGCGTGCATCGCGGGCAGCGTGGCGTCGAGCGCCGGGTCGCCCGCCGTGATGAACGGGATGAGCGCCGTTTTCCTGTTGACCTTAAGCGCGGCGAAGGTGGTGTCGATGCGGTTCATGTTGGGGCCCATCACTGCTTGACCAGCGGTTGAGTGGCACCGGGTGCGGCGTCGGCGGTCTTGCGTCCGAGTTCGCATTCGGGGTGGCAGTAGAACGAGAGCCCGGAACGCTGCGATACCGTGTGCATGTCCTTGTCGCCGCGACCGGAGAGATTGACGAGCAGGATTTTGTCCTTGCCCATCGTCGGCGCGAGCTTGGTGGCGTACGAAATCGCATGGCTCGATTCGAGCGCCGGGATGATGCCTTCGATGCGGCAACATTCGTGAAACGCCTTGAGCGCTTCATCATCCGTGATGCTCACGTATTCGGCGCGACGCGTGTCTTTCAGGTACGCATGCTCCGGCCCGACGCCGGGGTAGTCGAGGCCGGCGCTGACCGAATGCGTCTCGATGATTTGGCCATCTTCGTCCTGCAGCAGGTAAGTGCGGTTGCCGTGCAGCACACCGGGCACGCCCTGCGTGAGCGACGCGGAATGCTTGCCGGTTTCGATGCCTTCGCCCGCGGCTTCGACGCCAATCAGTCGTGTGTTCTCGTACGGAATATAGGGATAGAAAATGCCCATCGCGTTGGAGCCACCGCCAACACAGGCGATCACGGCGTCAGGCTGACGGCCAGCAATTTCGGGCATCTGCGTGAGGCATTCGTCACCGATCACACGCTGAAAATCACGCACCATCATCGGGTAAGGATGCGGACCGGCGACGGTGCCGATGATGTAGAAGGTGTTGTCGACGTTGGTGACCCAGTCGCGCAGCGCCTCGTTGAGCGCATCCTTGAGCGTCTTCGATCCGCTCTCAACCGGCACCACGCTCGCACCGAGCAGTTTCATGCGGTAGACGTTTTGCGCCTGCCGCTTGACGTCCTCAGAACCCATGTAGACAACGCATTCGAGGCCGTAGCGTGCGGCAATCGTCGCGGTCGCAACGCCATGTTGGCCCGCACCGGTTTCGGCAATGACACGTGGTTTGCCGAGACGTTTGGCGAGCAGCGCCTGACCGATGCAATTGTTGATCTTGTGAGCGCCGGTGTGATTCAGATCTTCGCGTTTCAAGTAAATCTGCGCACCGCCGAGTATTTCGCTCCAGCGTTTGGCGTGATAGACCGGGCTTGGGCGACCGACGAAGTACTTAAGTTCGTTGGCGAATTCCGCCTTGAACTCTGGGTCGTGCTGGTACTTGGCGTACTGCTCCTTGAGCTGATCAAGCGCTTGAATCAATGTCTCGGCGACAAAGGTGCCGCCATAGGGGCCGAAGTGGCCGCTGGCGTCGGGAAGGTCATATGTTTTCATGGCAAAAAAGAGAATATTTGTTTCCCGTTCGCCCTGAGCTTGTCGACGGGTCGGCGATATTTACGCGACTACCGGCTTCGACAGGCTTCAGCCCGAACGGCTGAAGGAATGATCTGCTGCGCGCACTGCGCGACAAAAATCTTGAATGAGTTCGGAGCTTTTCACGCCGCGAGAAATCTCGACGCCGCTACTCACATCCACCGCGAAAGGATGAACCGCGCTAACCGCGTCGGCCACATTTGCAGCAGTCAAGCCACCAGACAAAACGAGCCGAGGCGCGGTTGCGCTTGGTTTGTTTGTTGTGTTGATGAGCTGCCAATTGAATGTCTTTCCGCTTCCGCCATGCCCGGCGCTCGGCGTGTCCAGCAGGAGCGCGGCGGCGGTGGCGTATTGCAGCCCTGATTGTAATAAATCGAAGGATTCATTGACAGCCAGCGCTTTGACGTACGGGCGGTGGAAGCTTTTGCAGAATTCCTCGGACTCATCGCCATGGAACTGCAGCAGGTCGATGCGGGCGCCGGCGAGGGCTGATTCGACCTCTTCCTTCGTGGGATTGACGAACAGCGCGACGGTCGTGACGAACGCGGGGACGCGTTGAGTGAGTGCGTGACACTCTTTAAGCGCAATCGCACGCGGGCTTGGCGCATACAACACGAACCCCAGAGCGTCGGCTCCCGCGTTGATCGCGGTATCGACGTGCTCATGCTCACGCAATCCGCAAATCTTGATGCGGGTACGAACCTGAGCGGAGTTTTCAGTTAGAGGCACGGATCGACAAACGTTTCAGGCAGGGCAAAGCGGGGATCGTACTCAATTCCGGCCAGATACAGGCCGTCTGGTGAAAAAGTCGGCGCGGCGAGCTTGCGGTCCTTCTGCGCAATCAGCTCTTTCAGCCAGCCGCTCGGCTGCCGCCCGTTGCCGATGTAGGCGAGCGTGCCCATGATGTTACGGATCATGTGGTGCAGGAAAGCGTCGGCATGAAAATCGAAGCGAAGTAAAGAGCCGCGCTGTTGAACAACGGCTGAATGGATTGTTTTGACCGGCGATTTCGCCTGACAATCGGCAGCGCGGAAGGCACTGAAGTCATGAGTACCCCAGAGCGCTGGAAGCGCCGCTTCAATACGCGCAATGTCCAGCGGCCAATGCGTCCAGCCAATGCGACCGGCGTGCAAGCCCGGTCGTTGCGCATGCGAAGCGAGCAAATAAACGTAACGACGTGACCGCGCCGCGAAGCGTGCATGAAAGTCGTTGTCGACCGGCACCGCCCAGCGGACGGCGACATCGTGCGGAAGAAACTGGTTGCCACCACGAACCCACGCAGTGGCTTCGCGCTCAACATCCGTCTCGAAATGCACGACCTGCAATGAGGCGTGGACCGCCGTGTCGGTGCGACCAGCGGCAATGACCGTGATGGGTTCGGTGGCGATGCTGGAGAGTGCTTCTTCCAGCGCTTGCTGTACTGATGGCTGGCCAACCTGCCGCTGCCAGCCGCAAAACGAGGTGCCACGGTATTCGAGCCCCAGCGCCCAGCGCTGAGTTTCGCGCTGGGGAGGTTCCATCAACTCAGTCTTGCATCAGGCGTCTGCTTAACCGCCGAGCTTGCGTACTTACCCGCCAAGCTTGGCTAGCATCGCCTTGGCTTCCGCCTGCTGCGATTCGTCGCCGTCGTGAATCACTTCACGCAGGATTTCACGAGCGCCTTCGCGGTCGCCCATCTCCTCGTATGCACGTGCGAGATCCAGTTTGGTCGAGGCGTCGTGCCATTGACCGTCAAGAATCGACGGCGTTGGGTCGACGAAGCCCTGACGTCCCGCATCGAAGCTGAGGTCAAGCATTTCAGGACGCATTGAGGGACCCACGGTGCCGAGATTGGTCGGCGTCGCGGTCGAGAAATCGGTGAAGTCCATGCCGCCTTCTGACAGCTGGCCGGCATTAGTTGCTTTCTTGAGCGACGCTTCCAGTTCAGCCAGATCGTCTTCGAGCGACTTGCGGTTACCGGCAGCAGCCACGGGCGCTGCAACAGCGGTCATCGCGGCCGCAACGGGTGCTACCGCAGGTGCCTGTAAGGGTGCTGCGGGCGGAGGCGAGCTCGGTTTCGCGATCGTCATGCCGTCAAGCACGAAATCGAGTGTGCTACTTTCAATGACGGGTACCGAAGGCACTGCAGCCGCGATTGGCGTCGTACGCATGCCCGGACCCGTAGCCGTTTCGAGCGCACTGAATCCGCCAACGGCCGCACCCGCCGCCGAAGCGGCGACAGCAGCCGCAGCGACTGGCGCAGCAGCGGCCATTCCGGCGCCGGTGGTGCTCGACAAAGGATGTCCGGGGAAATGTGCCGAAGCAATGTCCGCGAGCTTTTGCTTGTAGTCGCCGTTGCGATCCATCGCAGTAACGTCTGCCGCAAGCTTGTCGAAGGTGTCGCGCTTGCCTTGCGAAGCGCTGATTTCGGCGAGTTTGGTGGCAACGTCAGGGCGCTGCGGATCGCGCAGCAATGCTTCGCGCAGGATTTCTTCAGCCTGGGCCTCGCGGCCATAGGCGATATACACCTCGGCTTCGGCAACCGGATCAACTTCACCGGAATCGATCGTGCCCATGCCGGAACGGCTGAACTGGCTCTGCACCGGCACGTCGTTGGTTTTCACAACGCCTAGTCCGGACGTTCCGAAGACGGTGTCCGGGTTCATCGTATTGACGACCGGGTCCGCCATCTTGGAATTGACCGACTGACCACCCTTCTGACGACGACGACTCCAGAGGAATACACCTGCCAGACCAAGCACGCCGAGCGCACCAGCAGCAGCGGGCAACGGATTGTCACCGAGGAAATCGAGCATTCCCGGCTCTGGAGCGGGAGGCGGCGGCGCCTTCTTGGCCACAGCTGGAGGCGTAGGCGGCGGTGGCGCGACCGGTGTCGGCGCAGGAGTTGCTGCAGGTTCAACCGGCGCAGCGGCCACAACTGGCGCTGGAGCAGGGGCAGGCGGCGGGGTTACTGCAACCGGAGCCAGAGCCGGCGGTACTACTACTGGTGCAGGCGGGGGCGGTGGTGGTACTGGTGCCGGAGGCGGGGGTACCGGCACCGCCTTGGGTGCCTCAACCTTTGGGGGGTCGACCTTTGCGACTGCAACAGGAGGCGGGGCGGGCGGCAGCTTGGCTGCTGCGGCTTCCTTCGCTGCGGCCTCTTTGGCTGCGACTGCTCTGGCTTTTGCTTGCGCATCAGCAAGCGCCTGCGCCTTGAGTGTCAGCGCTTTTTCCTGTTCCTGTTTTAGCTTTTCAAGTTGAGCAATGCGTGCCTGCTCTTCCTTGAGTGCTTTGGTCGCGGCGACCTTGCTTTCGGTGCCCGCCTGCTTGCTGCGTTCACCTTGTGAGAGTTTGAGTTTGTCGGCGTTGCTTGCCGAAGTGCCGGTATCGGCAACGGCGCCGGAGACACGACCACTGGCGCGCGCTGACGGTTGATCAGCCGCTACGCTCGGCACGGAATCCGAGACACGGGCAACATAACCACGCCAGCTTGCAGCTTGCGCGCGGACTTCGCTGACAGCGGTGTTCTGAGCGATACCTTGGGCATCACCGGCAGAAGGAATACTAAGTGCAGCACCAGCACGCAGGCGGTTGATATTGCCGCCAATGAACGCATCGGGGTTGCTGCGCTGAATCGCAATCATCAACTGCTCGATGGTGACACCGGGCTGTCCATTGCGACCTGCGATACCTGAGAGCGTATCGCCGGACTTGACTGTATATGAGCCGCCTTCGCCTGACGTGCGTGTGGGCGCCGCAGCGGGAGCACTGGCGCGCGGTGGCGCTGTGGGTGCGCTCGCAGGTGCCGGAGCAGCCTGTGCAGGCATCGCCGGGCGTGCAGGCTGCGAAGGCTCAATCGCCTGCGCAAGTGCCGCACCTGGAGGGTCCAGCAGAAATACGTACTCGCGCACCAGACGGCCGGTGCTTGAATTGACTTCGAGCAGGATGTCCAGATAAGGATCGTTGACAGACTGATTACTGGCCAGACGCAAATAGGGCTGACCGTTCGGGCGCTTGAGCACCTGTACGCGTACCGTTTGCAGGACGCCCTGATACTCAACGTTGGCCGCGCGATACACCGCCGGCGAAGCGACGTTGGCCCGGATTGAATCAATGTCATCGCCCGGAGCGACGCTTAGATCAACCTCGGCGACGAGCGGTTGGCCCAGCGCGGTGGTGACATTGAGACGGCCCAAGCCTAAGGCGCCAACATCGGTTGCCGCGATGAGGCCAGCCAACATGAGCGAAACTACGAGTGGTTTTTGGCGCAGCATGCCGCCCTCTGAATTCTGAAACTAGAAGAAAAATAACATCATGGGGTTGCCGCTGCAAGCTCAGAATTAGCTTTAACTCGTAACGGCCGTTAGTAAACGCTCACACCACGGCTGCGGCTTGCTGTTTCATCCCCAAGATGTTGTGTCGAATACCGGCTGCAAGCACCATATCTTGTGCATATCGACCACTTTGATGCCATGTCAACGTCATGCAACAGTTTTGTTGAATTTTCGCTACAGCGCAGACACGAGTGCGTCGCCCATCGCGCGCGTGCCGACTACTCGCTCACCCGACGACGCAATATCGCCCGTGCGCAGACCACTTGCCAGCACTTTTTTAACCGCAGCGTCGATGCGTTGTGCAAGATCAGCACGACCGAAGCTGTAGCGCATCATCATCGCGAGCGACAGTACAGTCGCAATAGGATTCGCCTTATCCTGGCCCGCGATGTCGGGCGCCGAACCATGAATCGGCTCATACAGACCCTTGTTGTTCGCGTCGAGCGATGCCGAGGGCAACATGCCGATAGAACCGGCAAGCATCGACGCTTCATCAGAGAGGATGTCGCCGAAGATATTGCCGGTAACGATCACGTCGAACTGCTTGGGCGCACGAACGAGCTGCATTGCGGCGTTGTCGACATACATATGCGAGAGCTGAACGTCGGGGTACTGTTTCCCCATTTCAGTCACAACTTCACGCCACAGGATCGAGGTGTCGAGCACGTTCGCCTTGTCGACGCTGCACAGTTTCTTGTTGCGCTTCATTGCGGTTTCAAAGCCGACGCGTGCAATGCGCTCCACTTCCGACCATGCGTAATGCATCGTGTCGTAGCCCTCATCCTCTCCCGCTGCATTGGTGCGACGACCACGCGGCTGGCCGAAATAGATGTCACCCGTGAGTTCGCGGATGATCATGATGTCGAGACCGGCCACGACTTCGGGCTTGAGCGACGACGACGCGGCCAGCTCCGGATAGAGCATCGCGGGGCGCAGATTGGCGAACAGTTTCAGGTCCTTGCGGATACCGAGCAGGCCCTGTTCAGGACGCACTGCGCGCGGCAGCGTGTCGTACTGCGGGCCGCCGACGCAGCCGAGCAGGATCGCGTCTGCTGCGCGAGCCAGCGTTTGCGTGGCTTCCGGGTAGGGATGACCGTCTGCGTCATACGCCGCGCCGCCAAGATGGCCGTGGCTCAGCGTGATCGGTACGCCTTCGGACTTGAATTTTTCGAGGACGCGAACCGCTTGACCGACGATTTCCGGGCCGATGCCGTCACCGGGAAGAATGAGGATATTCATGATGTTTTAGTGAAGAAGTGACGGGTTGGGTCGGCTTGTTTGCTGGCCGAATGATCGGGTCAACAGGAAAATATTGGCTTCAGCTTTTTCCTGAAATCCTTATCCGATAAGGGCCATCAACGTGATAATGCCAATTATCGACTTTTAGCCTTTATCGAGCCAAGCCCCTATTCAATAAAGCTTTCGGCACAAAGCTGATGTGTTCGAGCAATGCGCAAAATACCTCGCGAAGCCTTACGCCAGCCACGGCTGCGTGGTCAGGTGTTTCGATTCGAAAGCGCGAATGGCGTCGGAATTCTTGAGCGTGAGCCCGATGTCGTCCCAGCCGTTGAGCATGCGCTCGCGACGCGACGCCGCGATGTCAAACGGAAAGGCAAAACTGCCATTGACAGCCCGCACCTGTTGCGCATCCAGATCAACGGTAATTTCAAAGCCGGGAAACGCCGCGCAATCGTGGAACAGGCGATCAACATCGGCTTCCTTAAGGCGAATCACCAGCAGCCCGTTGTTCAGCGAGTTGTTATAGAAAATGTCGCCGAAAGAAGGCGCAATCACCACGCGAAAACCATTCTGCTGCAACGCCCACGGCGCATGCTCGCGCGATGAGCCGCAACCGAAGTTCTGCCGCGCCAGCAGGATCGACGCGCCACGATAACGCGGCTCGTTGAGCACGAACGCCGAATTGAGCGGGCGCTGACTGTTGTCCATGCCGGGCTGACCGACATCGAGGTAGCGCCACTCATCAAAGCAGTTCGGGCCGTAGCCCGTACGCTTGATCGACTTCAAAAACTGCTTGGGGATGATCGCGTCGGTGTCGACGTTGGCGCGATCAAGCGGAACCACGAGCCCCGTGTGCGTGACGAACTTGTCCATACGGTTTGATCTGCTATTTTTTCTTTGCGGCGTCTTCGATTTTTTCGCCGGCCTTCTGCACGTCCTGGCCCACGCCCTTGATCGTGTTGAAGCCCGCGAGCGACAAGGTAAACAGACCGAAAACCATTGCACTGAGAATACGTTTCATCACAATCTCTCCTACGTTTTGATTGGCAATTAATTCAAACGACGAACATCGACAAAGTGCCCCGCAACGCCCGCTGCTGCGGCCATTGCCGGACTGACCAGATGGGTGCGACCGCCGGCGCCCTGACGGCCTTCAAAATTGCGGTTGGACGTGGACGCGCAACGCTCACCCGGACCGAGCCGGTCATCGTTCATTGCAAGGCACATTGAGCATCCGGGTTCGCGCCACTCGAAACCGGCCGCGAGAAATATCTTGTCGAGGCCTTCCTGCTCGGCCTGCGCCTTCACGAGCCCGGAACCGGGCACCACCATCGCGAGCTTCACATTGTCGGCACGACGACGGCCCTTGACCACGGCAGCAGCGGCACGCAAATCCTCAATGCGGGAATTGGTGCAGGAACCGATGAATACCTTGTCGATCCTGATCTCGTTAATCGGCGTGTTGGGGGTGAGCCCCATGTAGGTCAACGCCCGCTCGATACCTTCGCGTTTGGTCGCATCCTTTTCCTTGTCGGGATCGGGTACGCGGCCCTCGACCGACACCACCATCTCCGGCGAGGTGCCCCAGGTAACCTGCGGAATCAGTTCACTGGCGTTGATGACCACCGTGTGATCAAACACCGCATCATCATCGCTCTTGAGTGTGCGCCAGTGTTTGGTCGCAGCGTCCCACATTTCCGCAGTTTTCGGTGCGAATGGACGGCCCTTGATGTAGGCCTCGGTGATCGCGTCATAGCCAATCATGCCGGCGCGAGCGCCCGCTTCGATCGCCATATTGCACATGCTCATGCGGCCCTCCATTGACAGCGAGCGCACCGCTTCGCCGCCGAATTCAAGCGCATAGCCGGTTCCGCCTGCGGTGCCGATCTTGCCGATGATGGCCAGCACCAAGTCCTTGGCTGTCACACCTGTAGGCAGGCGGCCATCGCAACGCACCAGCATCGCTTTCGATTTTTTCTGTGGCAGGCATTGCGTGGCCATCACGTGCTCGACCTCGCTGGTGCCGATGCCGAATGCCAGCGCGGCAAATGCGCCGTGCGTCGACGTGTGCGAATCGCCGCACACAACCGTCATGCCGGGCAGCGTCGCACCCTGCTCGGGGCCGACCACGTGCACGATGCCGCGGCGGATGTCACCGATCTTGTAGTACGTGAGGCCCAATTCAGCCGCATTGGCGTCCAGCGTTTCCACCTGCGTACGCGACACCGGATCGAGGATCGCGGTGAATCCCGGCGTGGTTGGCGTGTTGTGATCGGGCATGGCGACCATCGAAGCTTGCCGCCACGGCTTGCGCCCGGCGAGCTTGAGTCCTTCAAACGCCTGCGGGCTGGTCACTTCGTGCACCAGATGACGGTCGATGTACAGCAATGCCGTGCCGTCGTCCTCGGAGCGAACGATGTGGGAGTCAAACAGTTTGTCGTAGAGCGTGCGGCCAGCCATTGCGAAATCTTCATGCCCGCGCGGTGATGCGGGCGAATTAGTGATTTTATGCGCTTGCAGCAACCTTCGCCGGTTGCCGCTGCGCCGCGCGAAGCACGGCAGCACGGGTATCGGGCGGCAGCAGGAATGAAGCATCCTCAGCGCGCGCCACCAGCGACGGCTCAAAGTGCACGCCGTCAGCCGAGTCGAGCCGCACCAAATCTGCACGCAACAAGGCATCGAATGCCGAGCGGAACTGCGTCCGGTCCGAGAATTCCGGTGCGTTGAACACGTGGGTCATGGCCAGATGCTGCGCCGCCTGTTGGCACAGGGTTTCCAGCGCTTCGCGGCTGCGCGCGCCACTCTCGCCACGCACGACCAGCGCGAGCATCAGCGCATGGCGGGTCAGCGTCGGGCGCATGGTCGAGGCCAGAACTTCCAGATGCATTGCGCTATCGGTGCCTTGCGGCGACGCGGTGATGACATTGGCTTCGGCCTCGCGGCTGATCCAGCCGTCGGATACCAGTGTCGCGAGCGTGCGCTCAAATGGCTCGAATCGGGGTACTGATGCCGTTTCGCTGACCATGTCGTCGCCATCGGACGCGACATCACTGGCTTCACGCCATCGCGGCAGGAATAGTTCCGATTCCAGCAAAACGTAGAGTTCGCGCGCCAGTCGGGCCAGTTTTATCTGTCCGATGACGCCGTACTGCACGATCAGGCAGGCGATGAGCCCCGGCAGCGCGAAACAATGCAGCACATTGTTGCGGAAATAGGTGAGCGCCACCGCGGCCTGCTCGCTGGCCATGACCACGTCGCCCAGCGCGTGGGACTTCCGCGTGAGATAGCCGAGCCGTGCGGTGTAGGCGATTGCCTCCTGACCACTCAGCTTTGTGGCCGCGAGGTCCGGCGCGGTCTGCGCAGTGGTGGCAAGTCGCAGCAAGCGCTCGACAATGCTTGCCAGCTGTGCGGCGTCTGCTGCGTGCTTTGGCGTTGCCAGCAACGCCGTTGCGACCAGTGAAACCGGATTCAGGTGGGCAGCGCCGTTGATGCGTTCGGCGATGTAGCGCGACACATCGGTCAGCGCGCGACGTCGCAGGTTCTTGTCGGCGAGCCAGGTGTCCATGTCCTTCGCGCCTTCGGCGTCAAGCAGCTCACCGAGCGCTATCGGACGCGCGAAGCTCACACCGACCGAACCAAAGTGCTGGTGACGCAAGTCGTTGATGGCCTTGATCAGGCCAAATATCGACTCCTTGCGTTTGGCAGCGCCCGTCAGTTCTTCCGTGTAGCTGCCGCCTTCCATCAATTTTTCGTAACCGATGTAAACCGGAACGAACAGCAGGGGTCGCGAGTGTTCGCGCAGATAGCTCTGCACGGTCATAGAAATGAGGCCCGCCTTCGGTTGCAGCATGCGGCCCGTGCGCGAACGCCCGCCTTCGACGAAATACTCCATCGGAAAACCGCGCTTCAGCACTTCGTGCACGTAGGCCGAGAACACTTCGCCGTAGAGTTCATCATTCTTGAATGAACGCCGCAGAAAGAACGCGCCGCCACGCCGCAGGATACCGCCGACGATGGGCAAATTCAGGTTCGCACCGGCAGCGATGTGCGGCACGGTCAAGCCCGCGTTGTGCACCACATAGGACAGCAGCAGATAGTCAATGTGGCTGCGATGACAGGGCACATAGACCAGCGTGTTGTCCTTGGCGAGTGCCTGCAGGCGCTCGACACCGCGCACATCCACGCCTTCATAAATGCGGTTCCACAGGCGCCCCAGCAGGCGCTCCATGAAGCGCACGAGCATGTACGAATAGTCAGCGGCAATTTCGCGGCCGATCGACTCGGCGCGGCGCTCCACTTTGGCAACGGTCGTTTTCTTTTCCGCGACCTCATGCGAAATGGCGTCACGCACACGTGGTTCGCGCAGGATGCTCGCGAGCAGCGTACGCCGGTGCGACAGATCGGGGCCAATCGCGGCCTCGCGTTCTGTGCGGAACTCGGTGCGCAGCAGCCGCGCAATGCGGCGCAGGATGCGTTCGCGATCCAGCCCTTCAATCTGCGCCACGCTGATAATTTCGCGCAGCGAAATGGCCTCGCCGAATTTGGCAACCACGGCGCGCCGGAAAACAATCATCGCGAACAGCTTGCGCAAACGCGAGCGCCCGCCCCAGCCCTCGGCTGCCCACACGCGCAACCAACGCAGACTGCGCGTCGTACTGCCTTCGCGCTCTTCGCGCTCGGGCGCACGGCCCCAGAAAATACTCACGGGAACGAGTTGCACGTCAGTCACTGTTCCGCTGATCACCGCATCAACCAGTCGTGTCAGACGTGACGCGGCAACACCGCTGCGGTCATCATGCAACGCAAAAAAAGCGTGGCGCTCATGCAGTGCAGGCGCATTCAACGGAGCGTGCGATGGCGGGATACCGTGACTCCGCGTCAATGCATCCAGTATCGCGCCATTGCTGACTGACGGTCGCGGCAACACGTAGCAGACGGGCGTATCGCCCCCGATTTTCAGCGGATCGGGAAAGACCTGTACCCGCACGAACGCCGTCAAGACACCGCGTACCAGCCATTGCAGGCCGCGCTGCGGCGCGTACCAGATGGACTCGCCTTTCACAAGCTCGCCCTTGCCGGCAATTTGGCAATCGTTTGTTGCATCAATTCACGGACGTGGCTCAGCGCGTTGGCGTTGTCACACTCTATGGTTTGCACGGCAGCTCCCTCGAATCCGCGTAGCCACGTAACCTGCCGCTTTGCCAACTGCCGCGTGGCAAATAGCGCGCGGTCAAACAGTTCTGCCTCGGGCGCTCGCCCTTCCAGTACATCGAGCACCTGGCGATAACCGACACAGCGCATCGATGGCAGATCCGCGTGCAACGGATACTTCACACGCAACGCCTCCACTTCGGCGATAAATCCGCTCGCGAACATTTCAGTAAGGCGCTGTTGGCAGCGACGGTGCAGCCATGCACGATCCACTGGCAGCCAGCGCAGCATCAAAAAGTCCATCCCTGCCAGCGCCGGAACGCGATGCCCCTGCAGCGACGACAGCGGTGCGCCGGTGATGCGCCAGACTTCAAGCGCACGCTCGATACGCTGCGTGTCCGCAGGCGGCAATCGCTGTGCGGTAATGGGGTCAATTACGGCAAGTTCTGCATGCAGCGAAGCAATTCCTTCGCGTTCACGCTGTGCGGCCAGTTCGGCGCGAATCGCCGGATCGGACGGCGGAACCTCGCTCATGCCGTTGACCAGCATGTTCGCGTACATCATGGTGCCGCCCACCAGTAGCGGCATGCGACCGCGCGAATGAATTGCGGCAATAGCCTCACGGCAATCCGTCACAAAGCGCGCGACCGAGTACGATTCCATAGGTGAAATCAGGTCAATCAGGTGATGCGGCACTTGCGCACGCTCTTCAGCAGTCGGTTTCGCGGTACCGATGTTCATGTCGCGGTAGACGAGCGCGGAATCGATGCTGACAATTTCGGCGTCGAACTCCTGCGCCAGCGTCATCGCGGCGGAGCTCTTGCCGGACGCCGTCGGGCCGACGAGCAATATGATCGGCAGCGGCACTAACGACCCCGCAGGAACAGGGCGTCAAGTTCCTTGAGGCTCAGCTGATACCAGGTCGGGCGCCCATGGTTGCATTCGCCTGATCGTTCGGTCGCTTCCATTTCACGCAGCAGGGCATTCATCTCGGACACGGTGAGCGAGCGATTGGCACGAACCGCAGCGTGACAGGCCATCGTCGACAACAGCTCATCGCGACGTGATTCGATCATCGCCGAGACGCCCAATTCATCAAGTTCGGCAAGCACGCCATGCAGCAGCGCTTCCGGCGCGGCGTCGGCGAGTAGCGTCGGCACGCTACGCACGCTAAGTGCTCGCGGCCCGACAACACTGACGTCAAAACCCAGTGTGTGCAGCGCGTCGCGATGGGTTTCTGCCGTCGCTACCTCCTTCTCGCTCGCATTCACGACGCCGGGGATCAGCAGACGCTGCGTGGCCACCACATCCGCAACCTGAGCCTTGAGTCCTTCGTAGACGATGCGCTCGTGCGCCGCATGCATGTCGATCAGCACGAGGCCGGCCGCGTTCTGCGCGAGGATGTACACGCCATGCAGCTGTGCGAGCGCGAAACCTAGTGGGTATTCGGTCTCCGGCAGACGATCAGGTTGCCTCGCGGGCGCCGTGACGTTCGCACCCGTCGGTGCGTCCGCGAGCGGTCGGAAAAAATGCGGTGCAATGCGCTCCGACACCGACAGATCGAGCGGCGCGGAGTGTTGCGGATAGAGCTGCGATGATTGCAACGGCGATGTCGGTGGCGCCGAAAGCGCGGAATCGACTACCGCGCGATCACCGAACAACTTCTGCGCCGCCGATACCGCCGGTTGCGTGGCCGCACTGCCGCTCATCGCGCGCTCGACGGCGCGACGCACAAACTGATGCACTGCCTGCGAATCGCGGAAACGCACCTCGGTTTTCGCCGGGTGTACGTTCACGTCCACGGCGCGCGGATCAAGCGTGAGCTTCAGCACGAAGCTCGGCGACGAACCGCCGTGCATCTGATCACGCAACGCATCGCGAATCGCATGCAACACGACTTTGTCGCGCACCCAGCGACCGTTCACGTACAAATGCTGAACATCACGATTGGCGACGGCGCTATTGGGTTTCAGCACGAAACCATCGATTGTCAATACGCCCGCATCAGCACTCACGGCCGTGGCCGCATTGACCCAGTCCGCACCGAGCACTGCAGCGACACGCGCCGGCCACGCCTGCACTGGCCAGCGATGAATGGCGCGCGTGTTGTGTGTCAGTTGCAGCGCGATATCGTTGCGCGCGAGCCCGAGCCGGCGAACCGCGTCGAGGCAATGCGCGTACTCGGTGCCTTCTGATTTCAGGAAGCGACGACGCGCCGGCGTGTTGAAAAACAATTCCGCTACCGTTACCGTCGTACCGATGCGAGCGCTCACGGGTTCGGGGTTTTCGCCCTGTCCGCCTTCTACCTTGAAGCGGAACGCGTTTGCTGCGCTGGCCGGACGACTGGTGATCGACAGTCGCGATACCGATGCGATCGACGCCAGCGCTTCGCCGCGAAAACCGAAGCTCGTCACCGACTCCAGATCGTCGAACGTGGAAATCTTGGAGGTCGCATGCCGCGCAATCGCGAGAGGCAACTCGTCGACGCCGATGCCGCAGCCGTCGTCAGTGACCTGCAGCAACACGGCGCCACCACCCACCAGTTCCACTTCAATCGCCCGCGCGCCGCCATCAACCGCGTTTTCCAGCAACTCCTTCAGCGCCGCCGCCGGTCGTTCAATGACTTCACCCGCCGCGATCTGGTTAACGAGGTGGTCCGGCAGTGTCCGAATTTGTCTCAAAGTGGCGACAGCCCCATTTGATGCGGGCTCTGGCACAATCGCGTGCGTTTGCGAAGACCGGTCCGTGAGGGCGGAATCAAAAGGAGTTGGCGCGTTCACGCGTTTGATTGTATGCGGCTGATTTTTGCCTCTGCGCTGGTCGCGGGGTTGCCTCTCTTATTACCCGTCTCGCGTGCGGGCGCGCAGCCGCCTTCCGCTCTGGCGCCGCCGTCGACCATGAAAGCCGACGGCGTACCCGCCATTCATCAATCGCTGGCCGCAGAAATCGCGCCATACGGCGAATTCACACCCACGCGCTTTGCCAGCTGGCATCCGCTTGAGCCGGAAATGCTTGTGCTGCGACGCGCCGGCAATACGACGCAGCTTTTCCTGCAATCAACCCCGATGGGCAAACCGCATCAGCTCACGCGTGGCCGCGAGCCGGTGCGTGCGGCGGTGTTCGAGCCGAAGCGTGGCGAATACATCCTGCTGTCGCGCGATGTCAGCGGCGATGAAGCGACGCAGATTTACCGGCTCGACCCGAAGACTTTGCACGAAGTACCAATCACACCGAGCGGTGAACTGAACACGCTGGGGCCGTGGAATTCGGCGCACGACAAGGTGATTCTGCTGTCGCGGACGCTGGATCGCAACGGCAAGCGCGAGCAGGCCGGCACCGATGTTGTCGCGATTGATCCATTGCAGCCGGAAGCGCGCTTCAAACTCACAGCGCTGCCCGGCGCTGGCTGGCGCGTGCTGCGCTGGCTGGATCGCGAGAACCGGTTGGTGCTGAGTGAATATGTGTCGTCGACCGTGAGCAAGCTCTGGCTGCTTGATCTGGCCACCGGCAAACGCACGGAGCTGGGTACCGGCAGTACGCCAGTCGCGGAAAACGGTGACCGCTGGCTGTATCGCAAACGGCTCGACGGTGACTTCACGAAACTCTCGCGCGTTGATCTCAAATCCGGGGATCGTCAGTGGGTGACCAAAGACATCGAGAACGACGTCGACGACTGGTCGGTAACCAAAGGCGGCAAGCGCGTCGCCGTGCTGGTGAATGCGAACGGATACAACCAGCTCAAACTCTACGACGGCGAACTCAGGTCGCAGCCGACGCCCTCGTTACCGACGGGCCTGATTTCATCGGCCGTGTGGCATCGCAATGGCCGCGATCTCGCACTCGGCATCGAATCGGCGGATTCGCCGGGCGAGGTGTTTTCACTGAATGTGGAGACGGGGGCGGTGACCCGCTGGACACAGCATCCGACTGTGCCGGCGGCGAAGCGGCCATTTGCCGATGCCGAACCGATTGCGTGGCGCAGCTTTGACGGCATGCACATCACGGGCTTTCTGCATCGCCCGAACGCAAAGGAATTTCCGGGCAAACGACCGGTCATTATTTCCATTCACGGCGGCCCGGAAGGCCAGGCGCGGCCTGGGTTTCGTGGTCGCGTAAATTACTGGATCAATGAGCGCGGCTACGCCGTGATTTACCCGAACGTGCGCGGCTCGGCGGGCTTCGGACGGCGCTTTCTTGAGGCCGACAACGCGAAACGACGCGAAGATCCGGTGAAGGACATCGGCGCGCTGCTCGACTGGATTCATGCGCAGCCGGACCTGGATCCGAATCGCGTGGCGGTGATGGGCGACAGCTACGGCGGCTACATGGCGCTGGCCTGCGGCATGATGTACGGGCAAAGGCTGTCAGCGGTGTCGAATTTTGTTGGCATCTCGCGCTTCGTGAGTTTTCTTGAGAATACCGAAAGCTACTGGCGCGAACTTCGTCGCAGCGAGTACGGCGACGAGCGCAATCCCGAAATGCGCAAATTCCTCGACAGCATCTCACCGCTGACCCATGCCGAGAAAATCCGGCTGCCCCTCATGGTGAGCCACGGCAAGAACGATCCTCGTGTGCCGTACTCCGAAGCGGAACAGATCGTGAAGAAGGTTCGCGGCAATGGTCAGCCGGTCTGGTATCTGCTCGCCGAAGACGAAGGCCACGGCTTCGCAAAGAAAGCCAACGCGGACTATCAGTTCGCCGTGATGACGACGTTTTACGACGCGTTCCTGACCAGACGATTGCATTATTTTCCGTAACAGCTTTTCGCTGTAATTCTTATTTCATAGGGGCTAGCCGTCGATTATGCCAATAGTCGACTTTCGGCATTATTGCTATCCATGCCCTATGCAGAAAGGCCTTCATCAATAAGTCAATGCCGCAAACTGCATCACTGAGATCCGTTTGCGACCGGCTTTCCCGAAGCGCGATCAAATCGCTTTCGCTGTAATTCAGGTGTACGCTGGCGATAACTATCGTTACCGTTTTCATCAAACACAAAGCAACACAGAGTTGCCAACGATAGTCATGACCAAACGATTCATTGCAGGCGCCGTGCTTGCCAGCCTGTTGCCACTTTCCACCGTTTACGCCGCCGACGACAAGACGCTTGTCAGCCTCGCCACCTGTCAGGAATCGTGGACCGACTGGAAACAGGATCCGGCGCGTGGCCGTGCGTTCCGCGTGAAGTTTGAATCCGAATTCCGCGCGCAGGACCGCGAGCCGTTCTACCTGCCGATCCGTCCCACCACATTGCTCGGACATCCGGTCGTTCGCCTGTACCCGGACAGCGTCGGCATGGGGGTTGGTTTTTCGGTGCTCGCGGCAGCCAGTTTTGAAGCCGTGAAGGCGAGCATGGAACAGCAGATGGGCAAGCCGTTTGATCGCTGCGGTGTCGATGACGGCGCGAAAACCTGCGAACGCAAACTCGCCAAGGACAAGACGGTCCTGCTCATGGAAGCGGGTCGCGGCAAGAATCCGCAGACGCTCTTTGGCTGCTATTACTTTTACGCGCCGTAAGCGATCAGTACCCGAGCGTCACTCGTGACGCGAAGCCCGGCTGCAGGACATTACGTCCGCGCCGGGTTTTTACTTTTGAAATTACGAAATCGCGATGGCGTCAATGCGATCCACGCGGATGAGGATGCGCCCGAACGTCTGATTGCGCACTTCGATGGTGTTGGCGTCGACCCGCTTCACGAAAATCGCGTTGATGACCTGGCCTGCGACATAAATCGACAGGCCTTTTTTCTGCGCGAGGCTCTGGTTGAGGACTTCCTCAATGGCGGCTGGTGCAAACGCAGCGGACGTTGACTGGGCGAGAGATGTCTGGGTCATGACAAGCAGCCCCAGGCTGAGCACGAGCAGACGAAAGTTAAAGATGGGACGCATGGATTCCTCATTGATTTGGCGGTGACAACGGCGGGCGGGCGGCAAACGTCGCTCACGACGTCCGACGCGACTTCGGCAGTGAGCCTGTGATCGCACTCGCCACCAGCAGCATCACGAGCCCCAACAACGCGAGCAACGCCGGATGCAGTGTCGGTACGGGCACAGCAGCGGCAGGCGGCACGAATGCCAGATTGAATTGTGCGTTGACGGTCTGCGCGGTGTTCACGGTGACACTGCATGCGCCCGTGCCGCTGCAACCGCCACCGCTCCATCCCACAAAGGTTGAGCCGACAGCGGGGGCTGCGGACAGCGCGAT
>Ga0073899_10001586_pt1 | contig 20819 bp, 17 predicted proteins | sample KloWWTmetaKNB5Ph_FD_88975 | JGI IMG/M metagenome (GOLD analysis project Ga0073899, IMG submission 88975) | Active sludge microbial communities from Klosterneuburg, Austria, studying microevolution and ecology of nitrifiers - Klosterneuburg... | ecosystem: Engineered > WWTP > Aerobic digester >... | reverse complement strand
CGAGGCCGTGCAGCCAGAGCACCGGCACGCGCGGCTTGGTTTCCATCGCGTGCGCGATCTTGCCGGCGACGTGAGGTGCGAGCCCGAGCGAAGCCGCGCTCAGCGAGCAGAACTTCAGGAAGTTGCGCCGCGAGATTCCCTGGCGGCGGATCAACTCATAAAAAGTTTCTTGACGACCCATCTCGTGCTCCCATTGGTAGTGGCATTTCGCCAGGGCGGCCGGTATGGCTCTGGGCTTTCGCCAAAGCGGTCGTCTGGCGCATCAGACGAGGAACTGCGGAGCCGCGGAGCGTGGGCGGTCCCCCTTCTGATTTGACAGATGGATGGTCCGACTCAGACCGCCGAAGCCTCAATCGTAAATGTACTTAAAGCTCGAACTTGTTGCGCCGCAGCAGGCCCTGCTGCGGATTCTCCAGCGGGGTGCAGCCGTGGCAGACGGCGCGCGGAATCACCGGCGTGCTGCCCAGGCCGTCCGGCTGGACGACCCGGTCGCCCATGGTGGCCGCCACGCAGGCGCTGTTACCGTCGCGCGAGACCAGGAGCCTGCCGGCAGCACGCCACCCGGGACCAGGGCTGTGCGTCCATCGGGGGTCATTCCGATCCGAATCGGGACGCCGGGCAACGGCAGGCGCGCATGTCGTCGTGACCGTCCTAGAAGGAGTATCCGAGCGAAGTCGTCAGGCCGTAGTCGCTCTGTTCGGAGTCTGCGAGCGGTGGCTCGCTGTCGTAGCTGCCATACACTTTCAATTCGAAATACAGATCGTCGACGAACTCGTACTTCGCCCGCAGGTCGGCTTCTGCGCGGTAGCGTCCGGACTTCGTCAGGCTCGGCAGCAGCGTCAGCGATCCGCCGATATCGGTCTCGGGGAAGTCGTAGCGAAAGAGCTTGAACTGCGTGGTCAGCACGCCCTCAACGCTGTCGAAAGTCTCGCCACCCGTGTAGTTTTCATGGGAGTACGCCATGCCGAACCCGCCGAGCCACTCGGCATGATTGTTCTGCACGAAGTAACGGCCATAGCCACCGCCCGCCATCGTGCGCAAGTTGAGGTCGAGTTCGGTGTTGCGTTCAAAGCTGCCGAAGCCAAGGTAGAAATTGCGGTCGCGGTGAAACTGGCGATAGTTTCCCTGCAGTTGATAGCGCTCACTGGTCTCGCCAGCGCTGTCGTCCGTGAGGTTGACCGAGCCATCGAGCGCCCATGCGCGCACGCGTGTGCGCGCTGACAGGCCGCCGGCGAAATCAATGCTGCGCCGATCGCTGGCCTTGGCCATGTCGAGGCCGGCGCTGACGTAGCCGTCGAGCCGGTCGATGAAATCGCCGCCCTCGATCGGCTGGGCACGGACGACGACATCCATGCTGACCGACTCCACCGGTTCGTCGACCGAGCGCACGACCTGCAAGGTGGAATCGTCATCACTCTGGACCAGCTGGCCATAGTAGCGGGTGCCGTCGGTGCGTTCGAGCAGCAGGTACTGGCTGGACTGCAGGCTCGCGATCTTGTCCCATTCGATGTAGATCGTGCCCATGTGATCCGTGCTGAGCTTGAGCCGGTTGTACTCGAGGGATTTCACTTCACCGGTGATGTGATCGCCGTTGACGAGCACCACAACATCGGTCTTTGGCGCGGCCGAAAGCACGCTCGAGAAAGCCAGCAGCGACGCCAGCCGCAACGCAGCCGTCCATGCGCCTGCCAGCGCAATTCCCCGGCTCGCCTGCCCGGGCTGCGAAGAAGAAATCATGACCTGACGCTCCCTGAACTCGGTTGCACTCATGTTAGCGCGCGTTTCGCCGTCGTGATTCAATGCTTGAGCAATGCCAGAGTCTGGCGTCGCGCGCGATTTCACTTCCGGCGGCCACGGCCGATGACGGGCCGCCGCCCTGGCCCTACAATGGTCTGCGGGTCAACATGAACGAAAACGGGCGCGCGGCAGGGGGGCACGGAACGATGTACGTCTTCGGTCGATGGCTGATCTCTGCGGGACGCACCTGCGCGCTGGTAATGCTGGCGGTTTGGCTCGCAACTGCGACGCCTTCGCCCGCACGCGCGCAGGACGTTGCCGCAGCAGCGATCACCGGTGCCAACCCGGTCGCACCCGCCGAACTCGTCGTTGCCAACCGGCGAATCACGACGCTGCGGGCAATGGCCTTCGGCGCGAGCCCGGCCGATCGGGTCGAGGCGATCACCGACGGCCTGGCGGTGCTGCTCGAACGGGGCGGTCCCCTGGTCGTAGCGGCGCGGCCGATCACGGGAGGCGTCGCGATCCATATCGACGGCAGTTTCGCTTTCCGGATCCTCGACGGCGACGTGAACCAGGAAGCCGGCGAGACGACGGCCCTGGCGGCCGACGTCGCCATGCGCAACCTGCAGCAGGCACTCGATGAAATGCGTGAGAGCCACAACTCCGAGGCGATGTTGCGGGCGATCGGTTACTCGCTGCTGGCCACGCTGATTCTGGCTGGCCTGCTGTGGGCCATCACGCGGGGCTATACCTGCCTTGCGCGGCGCATCCGCGACTTCGTGCAGTTGCGTTCGGAAAGACTCGCCCCGAGCTGGAGCCAGCATGTCGTGGGCCGTTCCGGCATCGCCGACCTGGCGGTCGTGCCGCTGAAGCTGGTCGCCTGGACTGCCGCGTTGCTCGCCGTCTACCAGTGGACGGCGCTGGTGCTGGAGTTCTTTCCCTACACGCGACCCTGGGGCGAGGATCTGTTCGACAACCTGCTGGGCGCACTCGGCCGCTTCGGGCGCAATATTCTTCACGCGGTGCCGGGACTGCTGTTCGTCGCACTGATCTTCTTCGTCACGCGCTTCATCGTGCGCGTCGTTCGCGCATTCTTCGACGGGGTGCAGGCCGGACGCATCAACGTCGACTGGCTCGACGAGACCACCGCGCGTCCCACCGGCAAGCTGCTGACGGCGATCATCTGGCTGTTCTCGCTGGTCGCGGCCTATCCGTACATTCCAGGCAGCGACAGCGAGGCCTTCAAGGGCATCGGCGTGTTCGTCGGCCTGATGCTCTCCATCGGCGCATCGGGCGTGGTGAACCAGGCCGTGAGCGGGCTGATGCTGATGTACACCAAGGCGCTGCGCCCGGGCGAGTTCGTGCAGGTGGGTGACACCGAGGGCACGGTAACGTCCGTCGGATTCCTCACGACGCGTATCGAGACGCTGCGCAACGTCGACGTCACGCTGCCGAATGCCTATCTGGCCAGCAACGTGACGCGCAATTTCTCGCGCCTGGTGGCTAATGGCGGCATGCGCCTGACCACCTCGGTCACCATCGGCTACGACACACCGTGGCGGCAGGTCCACGCCATGCTGCAGCTGGCGGCGGAACGCACCTCGAGAATCGCGCAGGATCCGCCGCCACGCGTGCTGCAGACGGCGCTGCAGGACTTTTACGTCGAATACACGCTGGTCGTCTGCGTGGCGGAACCGAAGCTCAAGCTCGCCGTGCTCAACGAGCTGCACGCGCACATCCAGGACGTCTTCAACGAGTTCGGCGTGCAGATCATGTCGCCCAACTACGAGGCGGATCCGGCCGAAAAGAAATTCGTGCCGAAGGAGCAGTGGTTCCAGGCGCCCGCGCAACCCGCCGCAGAGCAGTCGGCTACCCGGCGGCCCGGGGAATCTCACGCGACTCCAGGATCGTGACGCCCGCTGCCTGTTGCCGGGCAGTCGCGATCATGGCCGCCGCAATGCTGCCGGCCGCTACCGGCCGATAGGTCGACGGTCCGCACCTGAGCAACATCCCACTCAAGCGCTCGAGCGGTCGCGATTCCCGGCGTTCGCCAGCAATGACGGACGGCCGCAGCAGGCACAGGCTTGGCCAGCCCATTGCGCGCAACGCATCCTCCAGCTCGCCCTTGACGCGGGAATAGAACACACCCGATTTCGAACTGGCGCCGAGTGCGCTCACCAGCGAAAAGTGCTTTGCCCCGTTTCGTAACGTCAGCTCCGCCAGGCGACGGGGGTAGTCGAAGTCCACCTGGCGGAATTTCGCCTGCGATCCCGCCTTGCGGATCGTCGTACCGAGCGCACAGAACACGTGGTCGGCACGCAGTTCGGCCTTGACGCTGTCGAGCCGGGCGAAATCGATGACGATCTCGCGGACCTTCGGATGCCCTGCCACGTCGCCGAGCGGGCGACGAGTCACGATCGTCACCGTCGAATACGCAGCGGATGCAAGCAGGCGCCGCAGGCACTCGCCGCCGACGAGACCCGACGCGCCCGCAATCAGCGCCGTGTGCTGCTTCACTTCGTGGCCGGGGTAAAGCGCGGATCGGTGATCTTCATCTCGGTCACCGGGCCGTATTTCTTCACCACGTCGCGGATCTTCGCCGCGTCGCCGATCAGCACCAGCGCGATGTTCTCCGGCCGCGGGAAAGACTGCTCGATCGTGCTGCGAACGGCAGCCGCGTCCACCTGCGAGACGCGCTGCGCGTATTCGTTCACGTCCTCGGGACCCAGGCCGTAGAACAGCAGGTCCGCGAGTCGTGCCGCGATCTGTCCGTTGGTCTCGATCGATGGCGGGAACTGGCCGAGCATGTAGCTCTGCGACGATTGCAGCTGGCCCGCATCGAGACCGTCCTTGTGCAGGCGCGCCAGCGTGTCGAGCGCCATGTCGATCGCCTGCGCCGTCTTGCTCGTCTCGGTGTACGAGGTGATGCTGAACGCCCCCGGCTGCGAGCCGCGGTCGAACGCCGCGCGCGCGCCATAGGTGAGCCCGCTCTTGACGCGCAGCTCGGTATTGAGCATCGACGTGAAACGTCCGCCGAAGACGGTGTTGACCACCGACTGCGCGGTGCGCGCCGGATCCGTGCGCGAGGCGCCGACGTTGCCGAGCCAGAAATACGTCTGCGTCGCGCCGGGCTTGTCGATCAGCAGCACCTGCCGCCCGGTCACTTTCGCCGGCGGCGGCGCAACCGCGACGGAGCTGCCGGCCCTGCGCCACGTGCCGAACGAACGCTCGAGCTGCCGCAGCATCGTGGCGGAGTCGAAATCGCCGACCACCGTGATGATCAGACGGTCGCCGCCCACCTGCTCGGCGTAGAACCGCTTGATGTCGTCGAGCGTGCCCGCGGCCAGTGAGGCCTCGCTGCCGCTCACCGTACGCCCATACGGATGGCCGCGGAACAGCCACGCATCGCCGTAGCTGCTCATCAGGGCGCGCGGGTCCGAATCCTTCGCCGCCAGGATCGACTGCATGGCCAGCGTGCGCGCCTTTTCGAATTCAGCGGCGTCGAGCCGGGGCCGCTGCAGCACGTCGGCAACCAGCTCGAGCATCAAGTCAACGTCGCGGGACATGAAGCTGGCGTTGACGCCGATGCTTTCGGTGCCGGCACCGGCCGAGAGCGAGCCGCCAGCATTTTCGATGGCTTCGGCGAACTGCGCCGCCGTGCGATTGCCCGCGCCTTTCTGGATCAGGTCGGTGAACAGCGACGCGGTGCCGTCCCTGCCGGCCTGGTCACCGAGCCCGCCGCCGCGCACGGTGAGGTTCATCGAGACCAGAGGCGTATCGCGCTTCTCGACCAGGGCGACGACCGCCCCGTTGGGCAGTGTCGCCAGCTGGTAGGCCGGCAGCTTCACCTCGCCGGCGCCCAGCGCGGCAGCGACCGGCATCAGCACCAGGCAGGAAAGCAACCAGTGCAGGGCTGAACGACGGGTCACTTTGCACCCCCGTTGGCCGGCGCCTGCAGTTCGGCGCTGGGCTCGACCCTGGGCTCGACCCTGGGCTCGAGCACGCCGACCGTGCGGTTCTCGCGGCGCAGCACCGAGGCAGCTGCGTTCTTCACGTCCTCCGCAGTGACGCTCTCGTACTCGGCCGGCGCGCCGAAGAGCTTGCGGTAGTCGCCATGAAAGACTTCGTACCGGCCGAGCGCCTGCGCCTTGCCACTGATGGTCTCGAGACCGCGCCAGAAGCCGACCAGCGCCTGATTGCGGGCCTTGGTGATTTCGACCGGCGTCGGGCCTTCCTGCGCGAGTCGCGCAATCTCTTCGTCGATCAGCTGCTCGGTGCGAGTCACGTCGCCCCCCGGCGGCACGACCGCATAGACCCAGGCAAGGCCAGGGTCGAAACCGGCGTCGAACTGCGTGCCGACGTCGACTGCGGCCTGCTCCTTCTCGACCAGTCGCTGGTAGAGCCGCGACGAATCGCCGTCACCCAGGATCGCAAGCAGCACCTCCATCACTCGCGCCTCGCGCGCGGACTCCGCGGCCGTGTGCCATGCCATGGCAAGCAAAGGCGTCTGGGCGTCGCGCTCGATACGCAGACGGCGTTCGCCGAGCTGCGGTGGCTCCTTCGTCGTGACGGCGGGCGGCGCGGGCTGCGCCGGAATGCCGGCCAGGTACTGGTCGGCCAGCTTGAACACCGCCTCGGGATCGACGTCGCCCACGATGAAGATCACCGCGTTGTTGGGCGCGTAATACTGGCGGTAATAGTCCTGCAGGTCCGCGACCTTCCAGCCTTCGATGTCGGAAGGCCAGCCGATGACTGGTATCTGGTACGGGTGTGCGACGAAGGCGGTCGCCTGCATCTGCTCGCGCAGCGTGCCGAAGTTGTCATCGTCGACCGACGAGCGGCGCTCCGAGTACACCACCCCGCGCTCACTTTCGACCTTCCCGGCGTCGAAGTCGAGATTGCGCATGCGATCCGACTCGAGGTCGAAGATCAAGCCGGTGACCGAGCTTGGAAACCAGTTCTGGTACACCGTGACGTCGGAGCTGGTGTAGGCGTTGTTGCGGCCGCCGCTGGCTTCCATCACGCGGTCGAACTCGCCGGGCGGCCGGGTCTTCGTGCCATTGAACATCATGTGCTCGAAGAAGTGCGAGATGCCCGTGATGCCCGGCCGCTCGTTGCGGCTGCCGACGCGGTACCAGGTGTACATCGCGACGTTCGGGATGTCCTTGTCGGGCCAGACCACGAGCTTCATGCCGTTCGGCAGCGTGCGCGTCACGATCTGGTCCGCGCCGGGAACCTCGGGCGCAGCCGCCTGCGCGGTGACAGCGAAAATCAGCCCGAGCGCCAGCCCGGTGGCGCGCCATGCCATCACCGCCGACGAGACTCCGCGAACGACACGGACGGTACCAAAGTTGCTGCGCACTGGATCGCTCCCCGATTTCAACGCTGGCTGGCGATCCAGCGGTCGACCTTGGCTTCGAGCACGTCGAGCGGCAGCGCGCCGTCCATGAGCACGGCCGTGTGGAACCTGCGGACGTCGAACTTCGGTCCCAGCTCGTTCTCGGCACGTGCGCGCAGTTCGCTGATCTTGAGCTGGCCGATCTTGTACGCAAGCGCCTGGCCCGGAATCGCCATGTAACGCTCCGCCTCGGAAACACGGCGCGCCTCGGCCGCGGAGCTGTTCGCGTCCATGTACTCGAGCACCTGTTCACGCGTCCAGCCCTTCGCGTGCAGGCCCGTGTCGACGACGAGGCGAATGGCGCGCCATAGCTCGGCTTCGAGGCGGCCAAAGTACTGGTACGGATCGGAGTACATGCCGAGTTCCCTCCCCAGCGACTCGGCGTACAGGCCCCAGCCTTCGCTGTAGGCAGTGAACCCGCCGAACCGGCGGAACTTCGGCAGTCCTTGCTGCTCACGCTGGATCGAGATCTGGAAATGGTGCCCCGGGTTTGCTTCGTGCAGCGACAGTGCCTCCATCGCCCACTTCGGGCGAGCGCGCAGGTCGTAGGCGTTGGCGTAGAAGATGCCGGGACGCGTGCCGTCCTCGTTCGCGGCCTGGTACTGGCCGCCCGCCGCGCTCTTCTCGCGGAAGGGCTCGACGGCACGCACTTCGTAGTCGGCCTTCGGCAGCGTCTCGAACAGCCTTGGCAGCTGCGGGTTCACGCGTTTGCGGATCGCGTCGTACCCGGCAATCAGGTCGTCACGCTGGTCGAAGAAGAACTGCGGATCGGTGTTGAGGTGCCTGAAGAACTCGTTGCGGGTGCCCTTGAAACCCACCTGCTTCATCACGCCGTCCATCTCGCCGTGAATGCGCTTCACCTCGTCGAGGCCGATCTGGTGGATCTGCTCCGGCGTGTAGTCGGTCGTAGTGACGCGCTTGACGTTGTAGGCGTACCAGGCCTTGCCGTTCGGCAGGCCTTCCATGCCGTCGCTGAGGCGCGTCTTCGGCAGGTACTCGTCGCGCATGTAATCGCGGAGCCTACGATACGCGGGGACGACCTTGGTCTCGATCGCGGCGCGATACGCGTTGGTCAGTCGCTCGCGGTCGGCCGCGGAAAACTCTGCCGGCATCTTCGCGATCGGACCCCAGTACAGCGAGTCCTCGGGCCTGGCGACGATGTGCGCCTCGAGCTGCGGCAGCGTGCGCTCGGCGAGCACCTTCGGCAGCGTGTAACCGCGCTGCACGCCTTGCTTCATGTTGACGAGGGCCTGGTCGGTCCAGGCGACGAAGCCATCGAGGCGCTTGAGGAAGTTGTCGTAGTCCTGCACCGTCTTGAACGGCTGCATGCCGTTGCCGGAGCCGAGTTGCGCGAAGCTGTTCGGCGTCGAATAGAACTGGTTGAGCGGAATCAGCTCGTCCGGGAACTCGAAGCCCTCGATTTCGCGCTCGCGACCGGTCCTGAAAATGTCGTAGGACAACTGGTCGGCGGCCGGCAGTGCGGCGCGGTGGACGGTCAGCAGACGCGCGAGGTAGTCGCGCTGCAGCTTTTCCTCGGCGGCAATGGCGGCCGGGCTGATGCCGACGACGAAACGATCGTTGTAGCGCGGGTCACCGATCGAGGTCGCCAGGATCGGGTTCTGCTGCAGGTACTCCTCGAAGTACTCGTCGAAGATCGCGTTGAGCTTCTGCGACTCGGCCTGCGCGCGGTCGGTAGCTGCCGGCGCGGCCGCAGCTGCTGTAGCAGCGGGCGTGACGGCCCAGCCAGCCAGGAGCAGGGAGGACGCAAACAGCACGAACCGGGACGGTCTGGTCATCATGAGATCTTCCGCAATTGGGTCTCGGCACGGGCGGACCGGAGGCAGCCGGCCACGCCCGGTGGGGGAGGCGCAGTTTCGCAAGTTCGCGCAGCGGCGGCCACCCCATCCGTGACATACACGATGCCCAATTCGACCGTTTCGAGGCATGGTCGTTCCCGGGCCCGGGACGGGCGGGGAGGAACATGTTCCAGATCAGGATTCACGGCCGGGGCGGCCAGGGCGTGGTGACGGCCGCCGAGCTGCTGTCGGTGGCGGCGTTCCGCGAGGATCGGCACTCACAGGCCTTCCCGAGCTTCGGCTCGGAGCGGACCGGCGCACCGGTGGTCGCCTTCTGCCGCATCGACGACCGCCCGATCCGGTTGCGCGAGCCCATCCTCGCCCCCGACGCGCTGATCATCCAGGACCCCACCCTGCTCCACCAGGTGGACGTCTTCGGCGGCCTGCAGCCCGGCGGCTATGTATTGATCAATACCGCGCGGACCTTCGCCGATCTCGGCCTCGACGAGTTTGCGCAGAAGTTCAGCGCGGCACACCTCTGCACGGTGCCAGCCACGGAGATCGCCATGCGCCACGTCGGTCGCCCGCTGCCGAATGCTTCGCTGCTCGGCGGCTTCGCTGCACTGACGGGGCGCGTTTCGCTCGAGTCGGTCGCCGCCGCCATCGGAGAAAAGTTCCCGCCCAAGGTCGCGGCCGACAACGTCGCCGCGGCCACTGAAGCCTATCAGTTCGTGCAGCGCGAACTGCAGCAGGAGGCCGCCGGTGCTGAAACAGGTTGAAGGTTCGGCCGCGGTCGCGGAAGCCATCGCGCTCTGCCGTCCGCAGGTCATCTGCGCCTACCCGATCTCGCCGCAGACCCACATCGTCGAGGCGCTCGGCCGGCGCGTGGATGCCGGCGAACTGGCACCGTGCGAGTTCGTCAACGTCGAGTCGGAGTTCGCGGCGATGTCCGTGGCGATCGGCGCTTCCGCGACCGGGGCCCGCGCCTACACGGCGACGGCAAGCCAGGGACTGTTGTTCATGGCCGAGGCGGTGTACAACGCGGCGGGCCTCGGCCTGCCGATCGTGATGACGGTTGCCAACCGCGCGATCGGCGCGCCGATCAACATCTGGAACGACCACACCGACGCGCTCAGCCAGCGCGACTGCGGCTGGCTGCAGTTGTTCGCCGAAGACAACCAGGAGGCGCTGGACCTGCACATCCAGGCCTTCCGGCTGGCGGAAGAACTCTCGCTGCCGGTCATGGTGTGCATGGACGGCTTCATCCTGACGCACGCCTACGAACGCGTTGACATGCCGACGCAGGCGCAGGTGGATTCGTACCTGCCGCCGTACCAGCCGCGACAGGTGCTCGATCCCGCCGATCCCGTCTCGATCGGCGCGATGGTCGGTCCCGAGGCGTTCATGGAGGTGCGCTACCTCGCGCACGCCAAGCAGCAGCAGGCGCTCGAACTGATCCCGGCGTGGGCGGATGAATTCCGCCGCGTGTTCGGCCGTCCCAGTGGCGGGCTGGTGCACGAATACCGCAGCAGCGACGCCGACGTGATCGTGGTCGCGCTCGGGTCAGTGCTGGGCACCATCAAGGACACGGTCGACACGATGCGTGACGAAGGCCTCAGGATCGGCGTGCTCGGCATCACCTGCTTCCGGCCGTGGCCGTCCGTCGCGGTGCGCAATGCGCTGCAGAAAGCGCAGTGCGTGGTCGTGCTGGAGAAGAGCCTGGCGGTGGGCATGGGCGGCATCGTCGGCAACAACGTCTCGGCGTCGTTCTCGGGTTCGCCGGATCGCGTGCGCACGGTGATCGCCGGTCTCGGCGGTCGATCGATCACGCGCGGTTCATTGCGGCGCGTGTTCGAGCAGGCGCTGACCGACACGCTCGAGCCGCTCACGTTCCTCGACCTCGATCGGACGCTGGTCGACCGCGTGCTGGAACGCGAGCGCGTGCAGCGCCGCTCCGGGCCGATCGCGGAGGGCATCCTCAAGGATCTCGGTGTCGTCGCCGCGAAGTCCGGGTGAGGCGCAACCTATGAGCTACCAACCCATTCGCTTCTACCAGACCGGCACCTTCACCGTCGGCAACCGGCTGCTGCCGGCAGCACAGCGCTCGGTGCAATCGGGACGCGAGCGCACCAACTCGCTCAATTCGGGACACCGCGCGTGCCAGGGCTGCGGCGAGGCGCTCGGCGCGCGCTATGCGATCGACGCCGCGATGGCGGCGACGAACCGGCAGCTGGTCGCCGCGAACGCCACGGGCTGCCTGGAGGTGTTCTCGACGCCCTACCCCGAAACGTCGTGGCAGATTCCCTGGATTCACTCGCTGTTCGGCAATGCCGCGGCCGTCGGCACGGGCATTGCCGCGGCGCTGCGCGTGCAGGGCAAGCGCGACGTGCGCGTCGTCGCGCAGGGTGGCGACGGCGGCACGACCGACATCGGCTTCGGCTGCCTGTCGGGCATGTTCGAACGCAACGACGACGTGCTCTACATCTGCTACGACAACGAGGCGTACATGAACACGGGCGTGCAGCGCTCGTCGGCGACGCCGCCGGCTGCACGCACCAACACGACGATGCCGGTCGGTAAATCGACCGGCGCGCGTTTCGGCCAGGGCAAGAACCTGCCGCTCATCGCCATGGCGCACGAGATTCCCTACGTCGCGACGGCCACCGTGGCCGAGCTGCGCGACCTCGAGGCCAAGGTGCGGCGGTCGATGGAATTCCGCGGCGCGCGCTACATCCACGTGCTCGTGCCCTGCCCGCTCGGCTGGGGCCACGGTTCCGCCGAGACCATCAAGATGGCGCGACTCGCGATGGAGACTGCTCTGTTTCCGGTGTTCGAGGCCGAGCACGGTGAAGTGAAGAACGTATCGAAAATCCGGCGACAGTTGCCGGTCGAGGACTACCTGCGACCGCAAACCAGGTTCGCACACCTGTTCAAGCCACCGGGACACGCCGAGCTCGTCGCGCAGATCCAGGCGCTGGCCGACCGCAACGTACGGCGCTTCGGCTTGCTGCACGACCTGGAGGACGCGCCGTGAAGAAGCCGTTTGCGATCACGCTCGACCCCGGCTCGAGCCTTGCCAACCACACCGGTTCGTGGCGCACGGTACGTCCGGTCTACGTCGACCGCCTGCCACCCTGCAACGATGCCTGCCCGTCGGGCGAGAACATCCAGGGCTGGTTGTTCCACGCCGAATCCGGCGACTACGAAAAGGCCTGGCGGCTGCTCACCGAAGCGAATCCGCTGCCGGCGTGCATGGGCCGTGTCTGCTACCACCCGTGCGAGACGGCGTGCAATCGCGCGCAACTGGACGAATGTGTCGGCGTCAACGCGATCGAGCGGTTCATCGGCGACGAGTCGCTCAAGCACGGCTGGAAGTTCAGGTCGGCCACCAAGTCCACGGGCATGCGTGTGCTGGTGGTGGGCGCAGGTCCGTCAGGGCTGTCCGCCGCGTACCAGCTTGCGCGCGTCGGCCACACCGTGACGATCCGCGAGGCCGGCCCGCTCGCCGGCGGCATGATGCGGTTCGGCATACCGAAGTACCGACTGCCGCGCGAAGTCCTCGACGCAGAGATCGCCCGTATCGTCGCGCTCGGCGTCACGCTCGAACTGAATGCGAAAGTGGATGACGTGCTGGCAGCAAAGCGCGACGGCCACTTCGACGCGGTGTTCCTGGCCGTGGGTGCGCATATCGCCAAGCGTGCCTACCTGCCCGCCGGCAGCGCGGGCAGGATGCTCGACGCGGTCGAGGTCCTGCGCAGCATGGAAGGCGAAGAGCGACCCCTGCTCGGCCGCCGAGTGGTGGTTTACGGTGGCGGCAACACCGCGCTCGACGTCGCACGGACCGCCAGGCGGCTCGGCGCCGAAGAATCGGTGATCGTCTACCGGCGCACGCGTGAAAAGATGCCCGCGCACGACGCCGAACTGGAGGAGGCCCTGCAGGAAGGCGTGCTGGTGAAGTGGCTCTCAACGATCCGCGAAGCCGGCGAGTCGTCGATCACGGTCGAGAAGATGACGCTCGACGAAAAAGGCATGGCGCAACCGACCGGCGAGTTCGAGACGCTGGAAGCGGACTCGGTCGTGCTCGCGCTCGGCCAGGACGTGGATCTCTCGCTGCTGGACGGTGTGCCGGGCCTCGAGATCGACGGCGGCGTGGTCAAGGTCGACGCCAACATGATGACGGGGCATCCCGGCATCTTCGCGGGTGGCGACATGGTGCCGGGCGAACGCACGGTGACGGTCGGTATCGGTCACGGCAAGCTTGCCGCCCGCAACATCGACGCCTGGCTGCGCGGCGAGACGTGGACGCATCCACCGCGCCACGAGCTTGCTTCGTTCGACAAGCTCAACACGTGGTACTACTCGGATGCGCCGAAAGCGCAGCGCCCGGTGCTCGACATGGTGCGCCGGCAATCGACGTTCGAGGAAGTCGTCGGCGGATTCGATCCGGCGACGGCGCAGTTCGAAGCGCGGCGCTGCCTGAGCTGCGGCAACTGCTTCGAGTGCGACAACTGCTACGGCGTCTGCCCGGACAACGCCGTCATCAAGCTCGGCGCCGGCCACCGCTACGCGTTCAACTACGACTATTGCAAAGGCTGCGGGCTGTGCGTCGCGGAGTGTCCGTGCGGCGCCATCCGGACGCAGCCGGAGGAGATCTAGGAAGGGGGGGAAGGGCCGGAAGGGCCGGAAGGGCCGGAAGGGCCGGAAGGGGAAGAAGGGGAGGAAGGGCAGAGCTTCCTGACCTTCCTAATCCTTCCCGGCCTTCCTCCCCTTCCGGCCTTCCTCCCCTTCCTATCCTTCCCGGCCTTCCTCCCCTTCCGGGCCTTCCGGGCCTTCCGGCCCTTCCTCTCACTTCCTCACAAACTTCAGCGTCATCCGGTCCGACTCGCCGATCGCGGCATACTTGCTCTTGTCGAACGTCGGATCCTCGGCCTTGCCTGCGCTGTAGGGTGTCGAGCGCAAGTTCGGCAGCAGCGTCCAGACGCCGAACGGGTGATCCGTCGTGTCCTTCGGGTTGGCGTTGATCTCGGACCTGCCCACCAGCGTGAAGCCCGCCTTCTGTGCCTGCTCGATCACGTACGCCTCGGTGACGTAACCGGTATCCGGCTTCTCCGGCGTCGTGCCGGCCTTGGCGCGATGCTGCTCGACGGCCAGGACGCCGCCCGGCTTCAGCGCCTTGTGGAACTCGACGAACGTGTCGTGCACGGTGTTCGGTTCGTCCTGCATCCAGCCGTGGATCGAACGCGCGCTCAGGATGAAGTCGAACTTTTCGGCCGGCAGCGTCTTCGACACGTCGCCCCAGTTGACGATGCGCACGTCACCGTAAAGCTCGGGCCTGGTCAGGTAACGCGCCTCGAAACTGCTGCGCGCCTTACGCGCACCATCCGACAGCCCGGGGTTTGCCAGGTCAGCACCGGTTACGTAGAACGAACCGCCGGTCGCTTTCGCGTACGGCGCGAGGATGTCGGTCCACCATGACTGCGAGCCCGGCTGGATTTCGAGGATCGTCATCCCCGGCTGCAGGCCCCAGAAGGTCAGCGATTCGATCGGGTGGCGGTACTTGTCCCGTGCCCTGGCTTCGTCCGTGCGCCAGTCGCCCTGAACAGCCGCCTGCAGTGCCTTGTCATCTGTCGCCGGTGCGGCAAATGCCGTGGCGCCCTGCAACGCGACGACGCCGAGCCACAGTGCTTTCGTGAATGCCAGTTGCATGACCGTTCCTGTTTGTCCGAATGGCGGCCATTAGGCGGGAGCGGCCCGGCAGATTCAACCAGCACATCGGCATAGGGGCGCGGAGCGATGCTCCGCGACCCCTGCCACACCACCCGGCGTGCGGGTCCGCACCGGGCGGTTCGAGCGGGTGAGGTCATGAGAGACGGGGAACGCCGAGCCGATCGAAGTACGCGATCGGCATCGCACGGTTGAGGCGTCCGGCGCTGTTGCGCCACCAGCGTCGCGAGTTGGCCGCGATCCGATGGGCGTCGTCGTCGGACGCTCCCAGCGCTTTCAGCTCGCGGTACATCGTTGTACCTCGCTTCCAGTGCTTGAGCTGGATTGCCCGCAGCCGATGCCGCAGCCACTCGTCCAGCTCGCGCCAGACGCGTGGCGTTTGCGCCAACCGGAAGTAAGCTTTCCATCCCAGCAGATAGGGGCGTAGCCGCGCGGCCGTTTCGGCCATGCTGCGTCCGCCCGAACGCCGCGTCAGTTGCCGCACCCGCTGCCTGAACGTCGCCATGGGGTGGTCGGCCACGCGGCGCTTGATCTCGCCGCCCTTGGCCACCCACAGGCTATATTGCGCCCGAACGCACTGGCCACCGCGCTCTTGGTCTCGTTGACCGTGAGCCGCAACCTCGCGTACAGCCGCCGCCGCAGAGCCATCACTCGCTCACCCGCCTTCCGACTGCGCACGTACACGTTGCAGTCATCGGCATAGCGCGCGAAGCAATGACCCCGCCGCTCCAGTTCCCGGTCCACCTCATCGAGCAGCACGTTCGCCAGCAGCGGCGACAACGGCCCGCCTTGCGGCGTGCCTTGATACCGCTCCAGCACCACTCCCTCGCTCATGATCCCGGCATCCAGGTACGCCCGGATCAACCGCAGCGTTGCGGCATCCCCGATGCGCTTACCCAGCCGGTCCATCAGGATGTCGTGATTGACCCGGTCGAAGAACTTCTCCAGGTCCACGTCCACCACGACTCGACGCCCGGACTGCACGTACGCCTGCGCGGCCAACACCGCTCCGTGCGCACGCCGTCCCGGACGGAAGCCGTAGCTGTGCTCGCTGAAGGTGGGATCGAGCAACGGTTGCAGCACCTGCAACAGCGCCTGCTGGATCAACCGGTCCGTCACCGTCGGGATGCCCAGCTCGCGCTGGCCACCGTCGGGCTTCGGGATCGTCACCCGTCGTACCGGCGCAGGCCGGTACGTCCCCCGCAGCAACCGCTCGCGGATGTCAGGCCACGCGGTCTTCAGGTGCCGTGCAGTCTGTTCGATGTCCAGACCGTCCACACCTGCAGATCCCTTGTTGGCCTTCACCCGCTGCCACGCCCGCCGCAGGTTCTCTCTCGTCAGTGCCGCCACAAGCAACGACCCTGACCCTGTGCCCTCGGTGTCGCGCCGCGAGCCTCGGGCTTCGTCGCTGGACGGTTCGCGTGCGGCTTCACCGCACACTTCCCCGTCCCGCCCGGATCGCTCCGGCATCTGACGCATGGCCTTCGACATCGGCACACCCTCGTGCACTTCCACTCGTTCAGCCCTTCGCCCCATGCCGGCAGCTACTACGGCCTCAGCTGACTTCTCGCGCCGGTTCATCACCGTCGGGCTTTCACCCACGAGGCGAGATCTCCCCGGGTAAGAACGCACTCCTTCGCTGCACAACCGCCGGATCTACGCCACTTCGCCTTGATCACCAGAGCTTCGCGGTTTCTGGCCCGCTCGCCCTGCTCCACAGCGCCTTCTATCCGGTTCTTGTTCATCGGCTCGCCGCTGCGCTCCACGCTTCCTCCCCACACTCGGTCACCCTCATGCAGTTGCGCTTCGCTGCACTCACTGTGATCAGCTCATGGCCGGACTTGCACCCGCAGGAGTGCGCCCGTGCCGGGCGCACCAGAAACGAAGGCCCCGCCGCTTGCGCGACGAGGCCTCGTTTGCAACCCGCGGGGCGGCTGCGGCGTCGGTTACATGCCCGAATCCGTGCGGATCAGCATGACGCGACGATTCAGCTGGCGACCTTCGGCCGTCGTGTTGTCGGCGATCGGCTTGAGTTCGCCGTGACCGATCGAGCTCAGGCGAGCCGGATCGACGCCGCGCGACGACAGGTAGTCGAACACGGCCTTGGCGCGACGGTCGGACAGGGCCTGGTTGTACTCTTCAGTACCGACGCTGTCCGTGTGGCCTTCGACCATTGCCTTGGCGAAAGGTACGTCGCCCATGAACTTCACGACGCGCTCAAGTTCCGTGAGCGACTCGGGGCGCAGCTCGGCGCTGTCGAAGTCGAACAGGAGCTTGAGGGTCTGCTCGAGCGGGCAGCCGACCGAGTCGACCTTGGTGCCTGCCGGAGTGCCCGGGCACTTGTCGGCTTCGTCGCAGACGCCGTCGTTGTCCGAGTCCGCGCACTTGGCGGGCGGGGGTGGCGGGGGCGGCGGCGGCGCGACGACCGGGGCGGCCACCGGGGCCGGCGGGATCATGTGGCCGAAGCGATAGCCGACATGGAGACCGTACACCCACGGGTTCAGGTCGGCGGTGCCAACGTCGACACCGTTGAGCGAAACGTCGCTCGACAGGTCGATGTAACGCACGTTCACATTGACAAACCAATTGCGCTCGCCAATGTCGACACCCACCTGGCCGGCGGCGCCGATGCCGTCGTCGAGCTTCAGGTTGTTGCCGGAAAGGGCGCCGCGGGTTTCCTCGCCCGAGAACAGCGTGTAGTTGACGCCCGCACCGATGTAGGGACGGAACATACCGTTCGGATTGAAGTGCCAGTTGAGGCTCAGCGTCGGCGGCAGCACGTCGACATGCGCGACGCGGTCGAGCGGACGGCCGCCGGAGTCGAGGTCGAGGCCGTGCGTAAACGGCCACGCCACCAGCAGTTCGGTGCCGAGGTTTGGCGTGATCATGTATTCGACCGTCGCCGTCGGCGACAGGTCGCTGTCAGCAACGACGGCAGTGCCGTTGCCGAGGTCGAGGTTGTAGGAATCGGGGTTGAGCTGCGACATACCGACGCGCACCAGCCACTTACCCGGATCGTACGTGCCTTCTTGAGCGTGGGCCGCGACCGGGGCCGCGAGGGCTGCGGCAACAGCCAAAGGGATGAGGTAACGAGATGACATTGAGGCGTTCTCCTTGTGGCTTTTATGCCATGCAATATAGATTCAATAGCGGCCGCTGACCACCAGCCCGTCACCACAACCAGGACGGACGCGACATGACTCAACGGCGCAATTTTCGGCGTAATCGTGGTCCAAAGTCCAGTGCGGTAAATCAGGTCTTACCGCAGCGGGCGGGATCGACCCCGTTTGTCCCGGCCCGTTCGGTGGTTACACCCGGAGTATATGATGTTTTTTGGCAACAGGAAGTCGCGATTTGGACGCCGGACGACGGTTGCAATGCCATTGGCAGCGCTTTTGGCCATTGCGGCGGTTCAATTGGGCCCGGTCGCGGCAGCTGCGCAGGGCGTGCCCACTTCGACGGCAGGGTCCCGCCCGACCGGTGGGGAACTGATCCCGTATGAAAAATTTACCCTGGACAATGGCCTGACGGTCGTAGTCCACACCGACCGCAAGGCGCCGATCGTGGCGGTCAACCTCTGGTACCACGTGGGTTCGAAGAACGAGCAGCCCGGCAAGACGGGGTTTGCCCACCTGTTCGAGCACCTCATGTTCCAGGGCTCCGAACATTACGACGACGAGTACTTCAAGCCGTTCGAGCAGGTCGGCGCGACCAGCATGAACGGCACGACCAGCTTCGACCGCACCAACTATTTCCAGAACGTGCCGACGACGGCGCTGGACCTGGCGCTCTGGATGGAATCGGACCGCATGGGCCACCTGCTCGGCGTCGTGACGCAGCCGCGGCTCGACGAGCAGCGTGGCGTGGTCAAGAACGAGAAGCGGCAGGGCGAGAATCGTCCCTACGGTCGCGTGTCCGAGACCGTGTTCCGCGCAAGCTTCCCGCCGGGCCACCCATATCGCACGCTGCCGATCGGTTCGATGGCAGACCTCGACGCCGCGACTCGCGACGATGTGCAAGAGTGGTTCCGCACGTATTACGGCGCGGCCAATGCGGTCCTGGTGCTCGCCGGCGACATCGACGTCGCCACGGCGCGCGCCAAGGCCGAAAAGTTTTTTGGCCCATCGCCCCGGGTCCCGCCATGACCCGACCCGGTGTCTGGATCGCGGCCCGCACCGACAGCCGTCGCGAGACGATGTACGACCAGGTCGCACAGCCGCGCTGGCAGCGCTACTGGAACACACCGCCCGACAACACCCGCGACTCCGAGTACCTGGGGCTTGTCGGCGAGATCCTGGGCGGCGGCAAGACGTCGCGTCTCTACGAGCGTCTCGTGTACCGCGAACGGCTGGCCGACAGCGTCAGCGCCGGCCAGTCGCCGCTCGAAATCGCCGGACTCTTCACGCTCTCGGCCGACGTCAAACAGGGCGTTGCGGTCGCGCGTGTCGAGGCAGCGATGATGCAGGAACTGCAGCGCTTCATCGACCAGGGTCCGACGCAGGCCGAACTCGAGCGGGCCAGGATCGCGATTCGCGCAGGTTTCGTCCGCGGCCTGGAACGCATCGGTGGCTTCGGCGGCAAGGCAGACGTGCTCGCCTCGTGCGAGGTGTATGCAGGCGATCCCGGGTGCTACCGCCAGTCACTGGATTGGATCGAGGCGGCGAAGCCGGCCGACCTGCAGCGCGTCGCGCGCCAGTGGCTCTCGCAGGGCGACTACACGCTCGAAGTGCTGCCTCAGCCGCCGTATGCGGCGGCGGCGACAGACGTCGTCGACCGCAAGCCCGGTCCGCCGGTGACCACCGAGTTTCCCGACACCGTCTTCCCGCAGCTGCAGCGCGCGCGGCTCAGCAATGGCATGCCGGTCATCATCGCGACGCGACCGGGAGTACCCGTCGCCCGCGTCTCCCTGATGTTCGATGGCGGTTTCGTCGGCGACCAGGGCCGCAAGCCCGGCACCGCCAGCTTCGCGATGTCGCTGCTCGACGAAGGAGCCGGCAAGCTCGACTCGCTCGCGATCGCCGACCGTGCCGAGCGGCTCGGGGCGCAGATTACCAGCGCAGCGGGCCTCGACACGGCATTCGCGGCCGTATCGATGCTGACCGACCAGGCGGATCCGTCGCTCGCACTGCTGGCCGACGTGGTGCGACGCCCGACGTTTCCGGAACACGAGATCGAGCGCGTGCGCAAGGAGTGGATCGCCGGGATCGCGCGCGAAAAGATGAGCCCGGAGACACTTGCGCTGCGCGTGCTGCCGCCGCTGCTCTACGGCGCCGGCCATCCCTATGCCATCCCGTTCTCAGGGTCGGGCACGGAAGCGTCCGTGTCCGCACTGACCCGCGACGATCTCGCCGCCTACCAGCGGGATTTCCTGCGACCCGACAACGCGACGATCATCGTGACCGGTGCATTGACTCCCGCAACGATCCTGCCGTTGCTCGAAAGGCACTTCGGCGACTGGCAACCACCCGCGGGCGCAAGCCCTCCGCGCACCGCCATTGCTGCCGCGACAGGCTCGAGCGGTACGCGCGTCTACCTGCTCGACCGACCAGGCGCGCCGCAGACGTCGATTCTTGCCGGGCAGCTGCTGCCGTCGAGCTTCGCGCCGGACCGCATCGAACTCAATACCGCCAGTGAAGTGCTCGGCGGCACCTTCACCTCGCGCATCAACATGAACCTGCGTGAAGACAAGCACTGGTCGTATGGCGCGCGTTCGAGCCTGACGGAAACTCGCGGCCAGCGGCCCTGGCTGCTTTCGGCACCGGTCCAGACCGACAAGACCGTGGAATCGATCCGGGAGATCCGGCGCGAACTGGTCGATCTCCTCGCCGCGAAACCCATCACCGCGGATGAGGTCGACAAGATCCGCAACCGTGACGTGCGCGCGCTGTCCGGACAATACGAGACCAACGCGGCCGTCAGCGGCGCCATCGGCGACATCGTGCGATTCGGCCGGCCTGACGATTACGTGCGCACGTTGCAGTCTCTACTCCAGGCGCAGACCGATGCCGGAGTCCGGCAAGCCGCGGCGCAGGCGTTCCGACCCGATTCGCTCACCTGGGTCATCGTCGGCGACCTGTCGAAAATCGAGGCGCCCATTCGCGAACTCGGGCTCGGCCGCGTGCAGGTGCTCGACGCGGACGGTAACGTGCTGCGCTGACGGCAGG
>Ga0073899_10001585_pt1 | contig 20819 bp, 21 predicted proteins | sample KloWWTmetaKNB5Ph_FD_88975 | JGI IMG/M metagenome (GOLD analysis project Ga0073899, IMG submission 88975) | Active sludge microbial communities from Klosterneuburg, Austria, studying microevolution and ecology of nitrifiers - Klosterneuburg... | ecosystem: Engineered > WWTP > Aerobic digester >... | reverse complement strand
GGCGGGTCACTGGCCTTGGCCTTGTCGCCCTTGCCCTTGCACCCGGCCGCCACGGCGGCCAGGAGCGCTGCGCTGATCATGAGTCGCTGGTGCATCGAGCCGGACATAACACGCCAGCTGCGCGCGCTTCCGGGCGATCAGCGCTCCGAGCCGAACCGGCAGGTGGTGGTGTCGAGGACCGTCGCGCCGAACAGCACGCCCCGCCGATCGCCGCGCGCGACGTGCTGGACCAGCTCGATGATCAGCCGCGCGCCGATCGTGCGCACCGAGGCGTCCAGGGTGGTGTCCTCGAGAAGGTCGTTGATGAGCTCGGTGTCGCGACCGCCGCAGGTCACGCGCACCAGGAGCCGGTTGACCGGCGCGCCGCTGCCGCTGGGTGCCGCCGGGTGTGACTCGAGCGTCAGCGTCACGCCGCTGCGGACCAGCGGCTGGCCGGGCATCAACGGCGTCGATTCACCCGGCAGCGCGACGTAGCCGCGGTCGGCGAGCGCGGCGTTGACCCGCGCCACGTCGGCCGCGTCGAGCCGTGGGCCGAGCGGCAGCGCGGGCGCCGAGACCCCGAGGAACACCAGCCGCAGGTTCGGTCCCCGGTCGAGCAGCTCGCCGACCACGCACGCCGCCGACGGCACCTCGTCGGCCCAGCCGACGCAGCCGCGCGGCGTGGCGCCGACCTCGACCGCCGCGGGAGGTCCGGGCGGCGCGGTGGCGTCGGTCGCGGGCGGGGCGTCGACGGGCACGGTGGCGTCGAGCGCCGCCGCGGCGTCGCGCGCCAGCGGGAGCGGCGCTGGCCGGGCGTCCGGCGCTGACGGGGGGGCCGCCTTGCTTGGCGCGGCCCTTCGATCGCAGCCGCCGGTGGCGATGACCACCAGCGCCGCAGCGCCTGCGCGTCCAACCAACATGATGGCGCCGATCGTACACCGACGCCTGGCGCCGACGCTCAGCGCTGGTTGAGCAGCGCCTGGGCCCGCGACCACACCGCCGCCGCGGTGACGTCATCGTCGGCGCGGATGGTGACCACGATCGGGCCGCCCTGATCGTCGACGGCGAGGTGGGTGTGGACCAGCATCGCGGGGTCGTAGGCCATGTACGTGGTCGGGTAGCCGAGCGTGGCCATGCGCGCCCGGTGACACAAGAGCGCGTGGCTCAGGTAGGCCGGCGACAGTCCTGGCACGGCCTTGAAGGTCACGCGGGCGCCGGCGAGGTCGCCGCCCTCGCGGTAGGCCTCGACGCTGGCGATGTCGTGCCGGTGGTACAGCGGCGAGTGGGTCAGCTCGTCGGCGGGGAGCCCGGCGCAGAACGTGCGCTCGACGTCGAGCAGGTTGCGCGCGATCGCACGGTGCTGCTGGGCCTCCGTGCGCAGGCGCTCGGCCTCCGCCTCGTGGGTCGCGCTGGCGTCGTTGGCCACGCTCCAGCACGGCACCCAGCTGGTGACCCGCTCGCCGCCCGACGTGGTCTGATCGGACAGGGCCTGGTTTCCACACGCGTAGCTGGCGCTGCCACGGCCCGCTCGCTCGGCGTCCGAGGCGATCGCCTCGTGGACCTCGGCGTCGCGATCGTGGGCCGCGGCCTCGTCCATGTGCTCGCGGTAGCTCTTGGGACGCTCGGGAGCGGGTGCAGAACCCGCGCACGCGGCCACGAGCGTGACGAGGAGGATCGAGGTGTTGGCGCGCATGCCCCACCACAGTGCATACGCAGGGCCAGTGGCCCCCGGTATGCACGGCTTGGCGGGCGTGAAGCACCTGCTGCCGGTCGCCCGGCTGACATCGGTCTTCCGTGACCCCGGCGGGCTCGCGCCGGCCGACCGGCTGGCGCGCCGGGCACGCCACGGCGAGAACCGGATCCTCGAGAGCGAGGGCCGCACCTGGCTGGCGCTGGCTCGCGACACGGCCGGCGATCCGATGATCTGGTTCCTGGTCGCGTGCGCGGTGCTGTACGCGGCGCTCGGCGAGATCACCGAGGCGGTGACGCTCACGGTGGCGTTGCTGCCGCTGGTCGGCATGGATCTGTACCTCCACCGCCGCACCCGCGCGTCGACCGAGGGCCTGGGGCGTCAGCTGGCCGCCACCGCGGTGTTGATCAGCGAGGGGACGAGCCGCGCGGTGCCGGCGATCGAGCTGGTGCCCGGGGACCTGGTGGAGATCAGCAGCGGCGAGGGCTTCCCGGCCGACGGCGTGATCGTCGGCGGCGAGCGGCTGCAAGTCGACGAGGCCACGCTCACGGGTGAGTCGCACCCGGTCGACAAGCGGGCGCTGCCGGAGCTGCCCACGGGGACCGGCGACGTCGCCCTCGACAGCGTCTACTGGGGCCTCGCCGGTACGCGGCTCTTGACCGGGCGCGCGCGCATGCGCGTGGCGCTCACCGGGACCGAGACGCTGTACGGCGGCATCGTCGCGTCGACGCGCGGCGAGGCGCACGTGCGGACGCCGTTGCAGGTGGCGATCGGCGGCCTGGTGCGCGGCCTCCTCGTGGCCGCGGCGGTGGTGTGCGTGATGCTGGCGCTGGTGCGGCTGCGCCAGGGCCAGGGCTGGGTCGACGCCCTGGTCAGCGCCGCGACCCTGGCGATCGCGGTGCTGCCCGAGGAGTTCCCGGTGGTGCTGACGGTGTTCCTCGGCGTCGGGGTCTATCGGCTGGCGCGGCGGCGCGCGCTGGTGCGGCGCGCGGTGGCGGTCGAGAACATCGGCCGGGTGTCGTGCGTGTGCTCGGACAAGACCGGCACCATCACCCGCGGCGCGCTGGCGGTCGACACCGTGATCGCGGCGGACGGCGTGGGCGAGGCCGAGTTGATGATCCTGGCCGCGACCGCCAGCCGCGCCGACAGCGGCGACCCGCTCGATGCGGCGATCATCGAGGCCGCGACCAGCCGGGGCCTGACGGCGCGCGCGGGTCGGGTCGCCGAGATGCCGTTCACCGAGGACCGCCGGCGCGAGACCGCGATCGTCGAGGCCGACGGCCACTTGACGGCGGTCACCAAGGGCTCGCCCGAGGTGATCCTGGCGGCGTGCGGGCTCGACCCCACCGCCCTGGCGGCCTGGGTCGCGCGGGTCGCGGCGCTCGGCGCCGACGGCAAGAAGGTGGTGGCGTGCGCGTGGAGCGCGGTGGCGCAGGCGACCGAGCCGGCGCGGGGGCTGCGCCTGGCCGGGTTGATCGCGTTCGCCGATCCACCTCGCCCGGGCGTCGCCGAGGCGATCGCCCGCTGTCGCGCCGCCGAGATCCGCGTGATCATGCTGACCGGCGACCACCCCGCCACCGCGGCGGCGATCGCGCGCATGATCGGGCTGGGCGGCGCCGCGCCGCGGGTGGCGGCGGGCGAAGAGGTGGTGGCGGCGCTCGAGCGCGGCGAGCGCGGCGCGATGGCCGGCGTCGACGTGGTCGCGCGGGCCTTGCCCGCTCACAAGCTGGCGATCGTGCGGGCGCTACAGGCAGCGGGCGAGGTGGTCGCGGTCACTGGAGATGGCGTGAACGACGTCCCGGCGCTGCTGGCGGCGGACGTCGGCATCGCGATGGGCGAGCGCGGCACCCGCAGCGCTCGCGACGTGGCGGCGATGGTGCTGCTCGACGACGACTTCCAGACGATCACCCACGCGATCACCGAGGGTCGGCAGCTGTTCACCAACCTGCAGCAGGCGTTCACGTACCTGCTGATGGTGCACCTGCCGCTGGTGGCCACGGCGACGTTCATCCCGCTGGCCGGGTACCCGATCATGTACCTGCCGTTGCACATCGTCTGGCTCGAGGCGCTGATCCACCCGACGGCGATGCTGGCGTTCCAGGCTCCGGCCAGCGCGGCGATCGGTCGCTCGCCGCCCCGGCGGTCGCCCCGCATCTTCACGCGCGGCGAATGGACCTACGTCCTGGCGGTGGGCGCGCTGGTGATGACCGCCATCGGTGTCACGTACGATCGCAGCCTGGGCCCCGCCAACGACGTCGCCCACGCCCGGACGATGGGCATCGCGGTGCTGACGCTGTCGAGCGCGGCGATCACCGCGGTGCTGGCCCGGCTGGGCACGGCCGCCGCCCGGTGGATGGTGGCGTTGACCGTGGCGTCGACGGTCGCGCTGGTGCAGATCCCCGCGCTGGCGAGGCTGGCCCACCTGTCGCCGCTGCACCTCGACGACTGGGGGCTGGCGACCGCCGGCGCGCTGGCCGCGATCGCCATCCCGACGGCGATCAAGGCGGCGATCGATCGGCGCGGAAAGCGCGTCGATCGCTGACCCTGGGGCACCGCCACGAAGAAGCTGCGCGAAAACCGGTCGTCCGGCGGGCACGACTGTTGCTGGTCCAACGATCACATCTGAAAATCGAGGAGGCTCCGTCATGCGCGCAGGAGCTGACGACGCGTTTCGACGCGAACTGACCGCCCGCGGCGTCACCCGCCGCGACTTCATGGGCTTCTGCTCAGGGGTGGCGGCGCTCCTCGCCTTGCCGAGATCGGCGGTCGGGCAGATCGCCGACGCGCTGGCCACCAAGCCCAAGCCGGTGCTGGTGTGGCTGGAGTTCCAGGACTGCTGCGGCAACAGCGAGTCGTTCCTGCGCGCCAGCAAGCCGACCGCGGCCGACGTGATCCTCGACCTGCTGTCGGTCGACTACCACGAGACCATCATGGCGGCGGCCGGCCACCAGGCCGAGGCCGCGCTCGAGAAGGCCATCACCGACCACAAGGGTCAGTACATCGTGGTGGTCGAGGGCTCGATCCCCACCGGCGCCGACGGCGCGTACTGCACGATCGGCGGCAAGTCGGCGCTGCAGATCGCGCGCACGGTGTGCCGCGACGCGCTGGCGGTGATCAGCGCTGGCACGTGCGCCGCGTTCGGCGGGCTGCCGGCGGCCTCGCCCAACCCGACCGGCGCGCTCAGCGTGGGCGACGCGGTGCCCGGCATCCGGACGCTGATCAACCTGCCGGCGTGCCCGGTCAACGCCGAGAACCTCACCGCGGTGATCGCGTACTTCATCACCTTCGGCAAGTGGCCGGCGACCGACCGCCTCAACCGCCCGCTGTTCGCGTACGGCAAGACCATCCACGACAACTGCGAGCGGCGCGCGCACTTCGACGCCGGCCAGTACGTCGAGCAGTTCGGCGACGCCGGCCACCGCATCGGCTACTGCCTGTACAAGATGGGCTGCAAGGGCCCGGTCACCAGCCAGAACTGCCCCAACATCCGCTGGAACGAGGGCACCAACTGGCCGATCGGCTGCGGCCACCCGTGCATCGGCTGCGCCGAGCCGGCGTTCTGGGACAAGATGACGCCGTTCTACGCGCACCTGACCGGCGTGCCCGGCTTCGGCACCGCGGCCGACATCGACAAGATCGGCCTCTACGCTACCGCTGGCGTCGCCGCGGCGATGACCACCCACGGGCTGGTGCAGCTGGGCCGCAAGGCCTACGACAAGCGCAAGGCGGCGGCGGCGAAGCCGCCCGAGGCCAAGCCCACCGAGTCCAAGGCGGTCGCGGCCAAGGCCGCCGACGAGCCCGCTGACAAGCCCACGGCCGGAGGTGCGTCGTGACCCACATCGTCGTCGACCCCGTCACCCGCATCGAGGGGCACCTGCGCATCGAGGCCGAGGTCGACGGCGGCGTGGTCAAGGACGCGTGGTCGTCGTCGACGATGTTCCGCGGGATCGAGATCATCCTGCAGGGCCGCGACCCGCGCGACGCGTGGGCGTTCACCCAGCGCATCTGCGGCGTGTGCACGACGGTCCACGCGATCGCGTCGATCCGCGCGGTCGAGGACGCGATCGGCGCGGTGCCGCCGCCCAACGCGCGGGTGCTGCGCAACCTGATCATGGCCGCGCAGTGCGTCCAGGATCACGTCATCCACTTCTACCACCTGCACGCGCTCGACTGGGTCGACGTGGTGTCGGCGCTGTCGGCCGATCCGGCGGCGACCGCGACCCTGGCGCAGTCGCTCTCCGATTGGCCCGAGTCGAGCCCGACCTACTTCGCCGGGGTCAAGGCGCGGCTCAAGGCGTTCGTCGATCGCGGCCAGCTCGGGCCGTTCGGCAACGCGTACTGGGGCCACCCGGCGTACCGGCTGCCGCCCGAGGCCAACCTGATGGCGGTGGCGCACTACCTGGCGGCGCTCGAGTGGCAGCGCGACTTCATCAAGCTGCACGCGGTGCTCGGCGGCAAGAACCCGCACCTGCAGAGCTTCCTCGTCGGCGGCATGGCGACCCCGGTCGATCCCAGCTCGCCGGCGGCGCTCAACATCCACACCATCGCGGTGCTGCAGAAGCTGATCGCCGGCGCCCGCGCGTTCGTCAGCAAGGTCTACATCCCCGACCTCCTGGCGGTGGCGTCCTTCTACAAGGACTGGGCCGGCATCGGCGCCGGCGTCGGCAACTACCTGGTCTACGGCGAGTACCCGCTGACCGACGGCGCCAACGCGCCGCGCTACCTGCCCGGCGGCGTGATCCGCGGCCGCGACCTGTCGAAGGTCGAGCCGTTCGCCCCCGAGAAGATCACCGAGCAGGTGACGCACTCCTGGTACGACTACAGCGGCGGCGACGCGGCGGCGCTGCACCCGTCGGTGGGCGAGACCCGCCCGCACTACACCGGGCCCAAGCCGCCGTACGAGCGGCTCGACACCAACGCCAAGTACTCGTGGCTGAAGTCGCCGCGCTACGACGGCGCGCCGATGGAGGTGGGCCCGCTGGCGCGGATGCTGGTGGCCTACGCGTCGGGCCACGCCCAGGTGAAGGGCCTGGTCGACGGCGCGCTGGCCAAGCTCGGCGTCGGGCCCGAGGCGCTGTTCTCGACGCTCGGGCGGGTCGCGGCGCGCGGGCTCGAGACCCAGCTCCTGGTCGACAAGCTCGGCGACTGGGTCGACGAGCTGGCCGGCAACATGGACAAGGGCGACCTGCGCATCCACGACAGCGACCGCTGGGATCCGTCGAGCTGGCCCAAGGACTGCGCCGGCGCCGGCTTCCACGAGGCGCCGCGCGGCGCGCTCGGCCACTGGGTGCACGTCAAGGGCGGCAAGATCGCCGGCTACCAGTGCGTGGTGCCGAGCACGTGGAACGCCGGGCCGCGCGATGGTCAGCAGCAGCCGGGCCCGTACGAGGCGGCGCTGCTGGGCACGCCGGTCGCCGACCCCGAGCAGCCGCTCGAGGTGCTGCGGACGGTGCACTCGTTCGATCCGTGCATGGCGTGCGGGGTCCACGTGGTGGATCCGAAGGGGCGCGAGCTCGCTCGCGTGCAGGTGCGGTGATGGTGGCCCCGGCGCGCGCGCCGGCGACTCCGGCGACCCCGACGACCCCGACCCCGGCGGAGCACGGCGGCCCGCTCGAGCCGGTCTACGTCTGGGACCTGGTGGTGCGGCTGAGCCACTGGGCGATCGTGCTGTCCATGCTGGTGCTGACCTTCACCGGCATCGACATCGCGCGGCCGTTCCTGCACGGCGGTAGCGGCAAGGCCGGCTTCACCACCGGCTACGTGCGCGTGATCCACTTCTACGCGGCGCAGGTGTTCTCGCTGGCGGTGTTCGCGCGGCTGGTGTGGATGTTCACCGGGCCGCGGCGCAGCGACTGGCGACAGTTCATCCCGGCCAGCGCGCAGCGCCGCCGCGACATGATCGGCACGCTCAAGTTCTACCTGATGCTGCGGCCGAGCCCGCCGCCGGCGACCGGCCACAACCCGATGGCCGGCCTGATGTACCTCGGCGTGTTCGGGCTGTACGTGCTGATGATCCTCACCGGCTTCGCGCTGTACTCGGTGAGCGCGTACACGTCGTACATGCACGGCTGGCAGTTCTTGCTCGGCGTGTTCCACGGCGCCCAGGGCGCGCGGTGGCTGCACCACGTGACGATGTGGGTGCTGCTGTGCTTCGCGGTGCAGCACTTCGCCAGCGCGCTCTTGACCGCGCGCGTCGAGAAGAACGGTACGCTCGACTCGATCTTCACCGGCTACAAGTTCCTGCCCAAGGATCGGCGAAAAGACGATGAGTGATCGCATCCCGATGCTGGTGCTGGGGCTCGGCAACCTGCTGTGCGCCGACGACGGCGTCGGCGTGGTCGCGCTGCACCGGCTGCGCGACGACTGGCACCTGCCCGACGGCGTGGTCGCGGTCGACGGCGGCACCCTGGGCCTGGCGCTGCTGCCGCTGGTCGAGCGCGCCGAGCGGGTGATCTTGATCGACGCGGTGCGGGCCGACGGGCCGCCGGGGACGCCGGTGCGGCTGACCGGCGACCACGTCGCGCCGGCGGTGCGCGACCGGCTGTCGCCGCACCAGGTCGGCGTCGCGGACCTGCTCGGTGGGGCGGCGCTGCTCGATCGCTACCCGACCGAGGTGGTGATCGTCGGCGTGGTGCCGGCGTCGGTCGATCTCGCGTTCGAGCGCACGCCGGCGGTGGCGGCGGCGCTGCCCGCGCTGGTGGCGCGGGTGGTCGCCGAGCTCGCTGCCCACGGCTTCGCGCCGGTGGCGCGCGGACCTACCCGCGCGGAGAGGAGTCGCGACGATGCCGCGCGCGCCCTTGGACTCTGAGCTGCAAGGGGCTCGTCGCCGAGCCCCCCTCGATCCCGGCGAGGCCGGGATCGAGCCTCCCCCCGCGACGCGAGCCTCCCGGCGCGTCGACCGGTGCTCGACCGGAGGGCTTGCCGACGCTGCCGGCCTGCGGATCGAGGTGCGGGGCACGGTGCAGGGCGTGGGCTTTCGCCCGTGGGTGTATCGCGTCGCGCACGAGGTCGGCGTCGGCGGGCGGGTGCGCAACCATGCCCGGGGCGTGACCGTCGAGGCGTTTGGCGGACCGGCGGCGCTGGCGGCGCTGGTGGCCCGGCTGCGCGAGCCGCCGGCACCGGCCCACGTGCGCGAGCTGACCACCGCGCCGATCCCCGCCGAGGCGGTCGCCGACTTCGTGATCGAGCGCAGCGAGCCGGGCGGGGCGCGCGCGCTGTCGATCCCGCCGGACCTCGCGACCTGCGCCGACTGCGCGCGAGAGATCGTCGATCCGAGCGATCGCCGCTACGGCTACGCGTTCACCAACTGCACCGCGTGCGGGCCGCGCTTCACGATCGCGACCGGCGTGCCCTACGACCGCGCGGTCACGACGATGGCGCCGTTCGCGATGTGCCCGGCGTGCCAGCGCGAGTACGACGACGTCGGCGATCGCCGGTTCCACGCGCAGCCCAACGCCTGCCCGGTGTGCGGGCCGCGGCTGACCTTGCTCGAGCCCGACGGGCAGCCGGTCACCACCGGCGCGCCGCTGGCGATCGCCGCGTCGCGGCTGGCCGCCGGCGCGATCGTCGCGATCAAGGGCCTGGGCGGCTTCCACCTCGCGTGCGACGCGCGGCGCGGCGACGTGGTGACGCTGTTGCGCGCGCGCAAGCACCGCGACCACAAGCCGTTCGCGGTGATGGTGAGCGGGCTGGCCGCGGCGCGGGCGCTGGCCGAGATCGACGCCGACGAGGCCGCGCTGCTGACCGCGGCCGAGCGGCCGATCGTGCTGGTGCACCGGCGCGTCGGCGTCGCGCGGGGTGTCGCGCTCGAGGTCGCGCCCGACACCGACTGGCTCGGGCTGATGCTGCCCTACACGCCGCTGCACCACCTGCTGATGGCGGCGGTCGATCGCCCGCTGGTGATGACGTCGGGCAACCGCGCCGACGAGCCGATCTGCGCCGAGCTCGACGACGCGCTGGCGCGACTGGGCAGCACCGCCGACGCGTTCCTGACCCACGACCGCGACATCGCGACCCGCTGTGACGACTCGGTGGCGCGGGTGATCGCCGGCAAGCCGACGCTGCTGCGGCGATCGCGCGGCTGGGTGCCGCGGCCGGTGACGCTGGCGCGGCCGGTGGCGCAGCCGGTGCTGGCGGTCGGCGGCCAGCTCAAGAACACGTTCTGCCTGGCGGCCGGCGACAGCGCGTACCTGGGGCCCCACGTCGGCGACCTCGACAACCTCGCGGCCCAGGACTTCCTCACCGAGGCGGTGGCGCGGATGCAGGCGCTGTTGCGGATCACGCCGGCGGTGATCGCCTACGACGCGATGCCCGACGGACCGTCGGCGCTGTGGGCCGAGCGGCAGATCGCGCCGCGGCGGATCGCGGTGCAGCACCACCACGCCCACGTCGTCAGCGCGATGGCCGAGCACGGCCTCGAGGCGCCGGTGATCGGCGTGGCCTACGACGGCACCGGCTGGGGCCCCGACGGCACCGCGTGGGGCGGCGAGATCCTGCTGGCCGACGCCCAGCGCTACCGGCGGCTGGCGACGCTGCGCCCGATCGCGTTGGCTGGCGGCGACGCGGCGATCCACGCCCCGTGGCGGATCGCGCTGGCGCTGTGCGAGGACGCGTTCGATGGCGTGCTGCCCGAGCTGGTGTGCCACCGGCTCGCGCGCATCCCGCCGGGCGAGGTGACGCTGGTGCGGCAGATGCTGCACGGCCAGGTCAACGCGCCCCGCGCGCGCGGGCTGGGGCGCTACTTCGACGGGATCGCCGCGCTGGTGCTGCGGCGGCCGCGGGCCCACTACGAGGCCGAGCTGGCGATGGCGTGGACCGCGGTGGCCGATCCGCGCGAGCGGGGGCGCTACCCGTGGGCCCTCGACCGCGCGCGCGAGGTGCCGGAGATCGACCTCCGGCCGATGGTGCGGGCGGTGGTGCGCGACCTCGAGCACGGCGTGCCGTCGGCGACGATCGCGGCGCGCTTCCACGAGACGATCGTCGCGGCGACCGCGGCGATGGTGGCCGAGGCGGCGGCGCGGCTGGGCGGCCCGACGGTGGTGCTGACCGGCGGCGCGCTGGCCAACCCGCGGCTGGCCGAGGGGCTGGTGGCCGGGCTGGCCGGGCTCGATGTGCGTCGCCACGGCGAGGTGCCGCCCGGCGACGGTGGCCTGGCGCTGGGCCAGGCGGTGATCGCGGACGCGCAGGTGCGCGCGGGAGGTGTCGCATGTGCCTAGGCGTCCCTGGCCGGGTGATCTCGATCGACGATGGCGTGGCCACCGTCGACTTCTTCGGCGTGAAGCGGCTGGTGCGGCTCGACGTGGTCGACGCGCCGGTCGGGCCCGGCGACTACGTGCTCAACCACGTCGGCTTCGCGATCCGGCGGATCCCGGCCGAGGAGATCGCCGACACGCTGGCGCTGTACGACGAGCTCCTGCGCTCGGCGTCCGACGACCTGCTGGCCGGCGACGTGCGCGGCGAGCTCGACGCCACCGAGGTGCCGCGGTGAACGACCTCGAGGCGCTGCGCTTCCGCGATCCGGTGCGCGCGCGCGCGCTCGTCGACGCCCTGGGCCACCACGTGCGCCGCGCGGCGCGCCCACCCGATCGGCCGCTGGCGGTGATGCACGTGTGCGGCAGCCACGAGCAGGCGATCGCGCGGTTCGGGCTGCGCGCGACGTTCCCCGAGGGCCTCGAGGTGATCATGGGCCCGGGCTGCCCGGTGTGCGTGACCGACGTGCCCGAGGTCGACGAGGCGGTGGCGCTGGCGCGCCAGGGCGTGCGCATCGCCACCTACGGCGACATGTTGCGCGTGCCGGGCACCGCCCAGTCGCTGGCCGACGCCCGCGCCGCCGGCGCCAAGGTGGACGTGGTCTACAGCGTGACCCAGGCGGTCGAGCTGGCGCGGCGGCTCGAGGAGGAGCTGGTGTTCTTCGCGTCGGAGTTCGAGACCACCGCGGTGGCGACCGCGGCGGTGATCCTGGCCGGCCCGCCGGCCAACTTCTCGATCCTGTCGGCGCACAAGTACATCCCGCCGGTGATGGAGATCGTCGCCGAGATGCCGGGCACGCGGGTCGAGGGCTTCCTGGCCGCCGGCCACGCCGCGACGATCACCGGCTGGGGCGTGTTCACGCCGTTCGTCGCGCGCCACCGCGTGCCGGTGGTGGTGGCCGGGTTCGAGCCGCTCGACGTGCTGGCCGGGCTGGTGCGGCTGGTCGAGCTGATCGTCGACGGCGACGCCCGCGTCGACAACGCGTACCCGCGCTGCGTCGACGAGCACGGCAACCGCGCCGCGCAGGCGATGCTGTGGCAGGTGTTCGAGCCGATGGGCGGCCGCTGGCGCGGCATCGCCCACGTGCCCAACGGCAACCTGCGGCTGCGCGGCGCTCACGCGCGGTGGGACGCGCGGCGGCGGTTCAAGATCGACCTGGCCGCGCTGTGGGACCACGCGCCGCCGGCGCTGGTGCAGCACTGCCAGTGCGGCGACATCATGGCCGGCATCAGCTCGCCGCACGCGTGCCCGTTGTTCGGCACCGCGTGCACGCCCGACGCGCCGGTCGGGGCGTGCATGGTCTCGACCGAGGGCACCTGCCGCATCTGGCACCAGTACGGCGGCCGTCCCGATCTGCGGCCGCGCGCCGCCGGAGCCACGCCATGACCGACCTCGCACGCCTGCGCCCGGTCGACGAGCGCATCAGCCTCAAGTACGGCGCCGGCGGCCGCGCGATGCGGGCGCTGATCGAGCAGATCTTCGCCGACGGCATGGGCGAGGTGCCGGGCGGCGTCGGGCTGGCGGCGATGGACGACGGCGCAGTGATCCCGATCGGCGACCATCGCTGGCTGGTGCTGACCACCGACTCGCACGTGGTCAAGCCGCGGTTCTTCCCCGGCGGCGACATCGGGCGCCTGGCGGTGGCCGGCACGGTCAACGACCTGGCGATGATGGGCGCGACCGAGCCGCTGGCCCTGACCTGCGCGGCGATCGTCGAGGAGGGCTTCGCCCGCGCCGAGCTGGAGCGGATCTGGGCGTCGATCCGCGCCACCTGCGTCGAGGCCGGCACCACCGTGGTCACCGGCGACACCAAGGTGATGGGGCGGGGCGAGCTCGACGGGCTGGCGCTCAACACCACCGGCGTAGCGATCACCGATCGCTACGTGCGCGACTGCGAGCTGCGGCCGGGCGACCTGCTGATCGTCACCGGCACCGTCGGCGACCACGGCCTGGCGGTGATGGCGACCCGCCACGAGCTGGCGCTGGAGATCGAGCTGCGGTCCGACGTGGCGCCGGTCAACGGGCTGGTGCGCGCGGCGCTGGCCGTCGGCGGCGCTGGCGTCGTGGCGATGAAGGACCCGACCCGCGGCGGCCTGGCCAGCGCGCTGGCCGAGATGGCGGGCAAGAGCCGGGTCGGCATCGAGGTGCGCGAGCCGGCGGTGCCGGTGAGCGACGCGGTGCGCGCCGCGGGCGAGCTGCTCGGCATCGACCCGCTGGTGGTCGCCAACGAGGGCAAGGTGGTGATGGGCGTGCGGCCGGCGGCGGTCGACGCGGTGCTGGCCGCGCTGCGTGCGCACCCGCAGGGCGCGGCGGCGGCGGTGATCGGGGTGTGCACCGACGAGCGCCCCGGCGCGGTGGTGCTCGACACCGGCTTCGGCCGACGGCTGCTGAGCGAGGCCGAGGGTGAGCTGCAACCGCGGATCTGCTGAGGAGGACCCCATGGACGAGCGACCGCACATCCACGTCGAGCACCAGGGCGCGGTCGGCATCTTGACGATCGATCGCCGGGCCCGCTTCAACTCGCTCGACGTCGAGACCGCCCAGGACCTCCGGCGGGCCGGGCTGCAGCTGGCGCGCGATCGCGGCGTGCGCGCGGTGATCCTGCGCGGCGCCGGCGGCGTGTTCTGCAGCGGCGCCGACCTGAAGTACATCGCGGCCGGCGGCGATCGCGACGACCTGGGCTACCTGCGGCCGCCCAGCGGCGACGACGCGGCCCCCGGCTACGGCGCGGTGTTCAAGCAGATCCTCGAGTACATCCACTCGACGATCTCCGAGATCCGCCGCTCGCCCAAGCCGTGGCTGGCGGTGGTCGACGGGCCGGCGGCGGCCGGCGGCCTGGGCCTGGCGCTCGCGTGCGATCTGGTGATCGCGTCGGAGCGGGCGTGGTTCGAGTGGGCGTACCTGAAGACCGGGTTGACCGGCGCCGAGAGCTCGACGTTCTTCCTGCCGAGGCTGGTGGGGTTCCACAAGGCGATGGAGCTGGTGCTGTTGAGCCCGCGGCTGGCCGCGCGCGAGGCGGCGGCGCTGGGGCTGATCAACGCGGTCCATCCCGACGACGCGATCGACGCCGCCGGGCTGGCGCTGGCCGAACGGCTGGCCGAGGCGCCGACCGAGGCGGTGGGCGTGGCCAAGGACCTGCTGAACCGCGCGCTGGGCATGGACCGGCTCGACATGCACCTCGACGCCGAGCTGGGCGAGCTGGCCCGGATCGCCGACGGCCGCAACTTCGCCGAGGGGCTGGCGGCGTTCTTCGCGCGGCGGCCGCCGCAGTTCGGGGTCGCCTGATGCACGAGTACGGCATCGTCGCGGCGCTGGTCGAGCGGGTGGCCGAGGAGGCGGCGCCGCGGCGGGCCCGGGTGCGTCGCCTGCACGTGGCGATCGGCGAGCTGGCCGGGGTCGACGTCGAGCTCTTGCGCACGGCCTACGACACGTTCCGGCCGGCGACGCTGTGCGCCGACGCCGAGCTCGACGTGCGGGCGGTGGCGGCGGCCTGGAGCTGCCCCGGCTGCGCGCGCGCGCTGGCGCCCGGGGCGCCGTTGCAGTGTCCGGTGTGCGGACGACCGGCGCGGCTGACCGCCGGCGACGAGATCGTGCTCGAGCGGATCGAGCTGGAGGTCCCCGATGTGTGACACCTGCGGCTGCGGCGATCGCGAGCTGGTGGCGGTCGAGGTCCACGAGCGGATCCTCGCGGGCAACGACGCGATGGCCGCGCACAACCGCGCGCACTTCGTCGCCGAGGGCGTGCTGGCCATCAACCTGATGGGCTCCCCCGGATCGGGCAAGACCGCGCTGCTCGAGGCCACCGCCCGGGCCAGCGGCGGCCGGCTGCGGCTGGGCGCGGTGAGCGGCGACCTCGCCACCGACCGCGACGCGGCGCGCCTGAACCGCGCCGGCATCCCGTCGCGGGCCATCACCACCGGCTCGGCGTGTCACCTCGACGCGAAGATGGTGCACGCGGCGCTGCACGACGCGCCGTGGGGCGCGCTCGACGTGTTCTTCATCGAGAACGTCGGCAACCTGGTGTGCCCGGCGATCTACGACCTCGGCCAGGCGGCCTGCGTGGTGGCGCTGGCGGTGACCGAGGGCGAGGACAAGCCGATCAAGTACCCGGTGATGTTCAAGACCGCGGACCTGGTGCTGCTGACCAAGTGCGATCTGCTGCCGCACCTGGAGGTCGACGTGGCGGCGATCGAGGACGGGCTGGCCCGGGTGATGCCGGTGCCGCGCATGATCCAGGTGTCGGCGCGCACCGGCGAGGGCGTCGACGCGTGGCTGGCGTGGCTGGCGGCGCGGCGCGCGGCGCTGAAGGTGCGCGCGCAGGCGCCGGCGCTGGACGCCCCGGCGCGGGGGCCGGCCCATGTCGGCTGAGGTCGCGCTGACGCTCGGGGTCGCCGCGGCCAGCGTCGGCGCGCTGCACGCGCTGGCGCCCGACCACTGGCTGCCGATCGCCGCGGTCGGGCGCGCGCAGCGGTGGTCGACGGCGCGCACCGCGCGGGTGGCGCTGGGCTGCGGGCTGGGCCACGTGACGGTGTCGGTGCTGCTCGGCCTGATCGGCCTGGCGACCGGGCGGCGGCTGGTGACCATGCTGGGCGGCCACACCGCGGCGGTGTCGGGCGTGCTGCTGGTCGGCTTCGGCGTGGCCTACGCGCTGTGGGGGCTGCGCCACGCGCGCGCGCACCTGCACGGCCACCACCACGATCACTACGATCACGTCCACGCGCCGGCGCGCCTGGGCGCCCGCGCGCTGTTCGCGATCTACGCGGCCGATCCCTGCGTCGCGGTGATCCCGATCCTGTTCGCGGCGGCGGCGCTGTCGGTGTCCGCGACCGTCGCGATCGTGGTGACCTACGAGCTGGCGACGATCGGCACGATGGTGACGCTGGTGGTGGTGGCGCGTGCCGGCGTCGCCCGGGTCCGCGGCCCCCGGGTCGAGCGCTGGGCCGACAGCGCCGCGGGGGTGTCGATCGCGGTGACCGGCATCGCCGTCGCGCTCCTCGGCTGGTAGCGCGCAGCGCTGGCGTCGGAGATCGGGGCTCCCGCAACCGATGCGGGGGCGATCGCGTCCACGCGTGCCAGGCGCTGGCACACCCGGTGCACCGACGAAGACCGCCATGGCGACGCCCGTCCGCGTTGCGACGCTGGAACCGGATCTCGACGCGCTGCTCGCGACCGAGCGGCGGCTCGAGCAGGCGATCGCCGACGCGCGGGCGGCGGCGGTGGCGGCGGTGGCGACGGCCGAGCGGGGGATCGCCGCGGACGACGCGGCGGCGCTGGCCGAGGACGAGGCGGCGTGCGCGTCGGCGATCGCGGACCTGGACGCGGCGGCCGCGGCGCGGGTCGCGACGCTCGAGCGCGACGCGGCGGCCGAGGTGGCGGCGTGGGCGGCCCTCGACGGGGCGGCGCTGGCGGCGGCGGCGGCGGCGGTGGCGGCGCGCCTCGCGGCGCAGGTGGTGGAGGCCCCGTGATCATCCCGATGGCCCGGGTCCGGCTGATCGGACGCAAGGACGAGCTGTCGCAGGCGCTGGTGGCGCTGCAGGACGCCGGGACGCTGCACCTGGCGACGCCGGCCGACGACGTGCCGCGCCACGCGCCGTCCGCTCGCGAGCGTCGGCGGCGGCGCGACCTCGAGCGCGCGCTCGCCGACGTCGACGGCGCGCTGGCCGGGCTGCGCGCGCTGGACGCCGCGGTCGACGCGGGCGGGGCCGGCGCTGCGGCGCCCGCCGGGCGGGCCGCGTGGCTGGCGGCGCGGGTGCGCGGGCGGACGACCGCGTGGGCGCGCGAGCGGCAGGCGCTCACCGACGAGCGGACCGCGCTGGCGGCGTTCGCGCCGCTGTTCGCCGAGCTGGAGGCGCTGATCGGCGAGACCGGCGCGCGCCGGCTGTTCACGGTGCACCTGCTGCGGCTCCGCGGGGATGGCGCGACGACGCGCCGGCTGCGCGAGGTGCTGGCCCGGACGCTGGGGCCGCACGAGCTGCGCGCGCGGACCCTGCCCGACGGCGAGCTGGCGATGCTGCTGCTGGCCCCGGCGGCGCGCGCCGCCGACGTCGAGCGGCTGCTGGCCGACGCGCACGTCGAGTCGGCGCCGGTGCCGCTGGCGCTCGGTGGCGGCACGGTGGTCGAGGCGCTGGCGCGGCTGCGGCCACGGCTGGCGGCGGTCGACGCGCGGCTGGCGGCGATCGCGGCGGAGGCGCGCGAGGTGGCGGAGCGCGCGGGCCCGACGCTGGTGGCGGCGCGGCGCGGCTTCCACGACGAGCTGGCCGAGCTGGCGGCGCGGGCGCTGGCCGGCGAGACCCCGCGGGCCTTCGTGGTCGAGGGCTGGCTGCCGGCGGCCGGCGTGGCCGCGTTGACCGCGCGGCTGACCGCGGCGGTGCCCGGGGTCAGCGTGGCCGAGGTGGCGCGCGCCGCGTGGCACAGCGACGACGCGCCGGTGGTGCTGCGCAACCCGACGATCTTCGAGCCGTTCGAGCGCCTGACCGCGATGCTGCCGCTGCCGCGCTACGGCTCGGTCGACCCGACGCCGTTCGTCGCGGTGTTCTTCCCGATGCTGTTCGGGCTGATCGTCGGCGACCTCGGCTACGGCGCGATGCTGGCGGTCGTCGCCGCGATCCTGTGGTGGCGCGGCGGCGCGCGCGGCTGGGCCCACGATCTGGCGCGCATCGCCGCGGCGATCGCCGGCTACACGCTGCTGTTCGGGCTCTTGTTCGGCGAGCTGTTCGGCGACCTCGGCGCGCGGGCGCTGGGGCTGCGGCCGCTGTGGATGGATCGCCACGAGGGCATCCTGCCGTTCCTCGGGCTGGCGATCGCGATCGGCCTGGTGCACCTGGTGCTCGGGCTGGTGACCGCGGCGGTGGCGCGTCGGCGGCACCCGCGCGAGGCGGCCGGCCGCGGCCTGGCGGCGCTGATGATGGTGCTGATCGGCGTGGTGCTGGCGACGCTGATGAAGCTGTTGCCCGGCGCGCTGTTCACGCCGGCGCTGGTGGTGCTCTTGGTGGCGCTGCCGGTGCTGGTGGTCCTCGAGGGCGCGACCGCGCTCTTGGAGCTGCTCACCACGGTGGGCCACGCGCTGTCGTACGCGCGCGTGATGGCGCTGGGCACCGCGTCGGTGATGATGGCGATGGTCGCCAACCAGATGGTCGGCGCGTTCGGCGGCGCCGTGATCGGCGTGCTGTTCGCGCTGGTGTTCCACCTGGTCAACTTCGCGATCGCGATGTTCAGCCCGACCATCCACGTGCTGCGCCTGCACTACGTGGAGTTCTTCGGCACGTTCTTCGACCCGGGTGGCGATCCGTACCGGCCGCTGTCGCGCTGGTCACCCGAGCCATGTCCCGAGGGCCCGTGAGGGCCAGCACCAGGAGGCACGCCATGGACGTCCTGTGGATCAGCATCGGCGCCGCGCTCGCCATCGTCGGCAGCGCGCTCGCCACCGCCTGGGCGCAGTCGCGGATCGGCGCCGCCGCCGCCGCTGCGCTCGCCGAGAAACCCGAGCTGCGCACCACCGCGGTGCTGATGGTCGCCATCCCCGAGACGATGGTGATCCTCGGCTTCGTGATCGCGGTGTTGATCGTGCTGAAGGGCGGCTGAGGCCGATCATGGCGATCGCCGACCTGCTGGAGGCGCTCGAGCGCGAGGCCGCGGCCGAGGTGGCCGCGATCGCCGCCGCCGCGCGCGCCGAGGTCGAGGCCAAGCTCGTCGCCGCGGCGGCCGCGCGCGAGGCCCGTCGGCGCGGCGCGGTGGCGCGCGCGTGCGCGGCGCGGCAGGCCCAGCTCGACGGCGCGGTGGCCGAGGCCGCGCGGCAGGCGCGGCGCGCGGTGTTGACCGCGCGGGCGGCGGCGCTGGCGCGGGTGCGGGCGGCGTGCGCCGCGCCGGTCGACGCGCTGGTGGCGCGCGACGACGTGCTGGCCGCGCTGGCGGCGGCCGTGATCGCCAGCGGCGGCGCCGAGGGCGAGGTGCGGTGCGCGCCGGCGCTGGCGGCGCGGGTGCGCGGGCTGGTCGGGCCCGCCGTCGCGGTGCGCGCCGACGCGGCGATCGTCGGCGGGCTGGTCGCCAGCCGCGCCGGCGGGCAGGTCGAGATCGACGCGACGCTGGCGACGCTGCTCGATCGGCTGTGGCCGCACCTGCGGCTCGAGGTGCGGCCATGACCTGGGTCGACCTGGTCGCGCGGGCGCGCGGGCGGAGCACGCACCTGGCGGCCGAGGACGCGCTGGCCGCGATCGATCGCGCCGCCGACCGCGGCGCGCTGCTCGCCGCGCTGGCCCAGGCCGGCTGGGTGATCGCGCCGACCGCCGACGCGCTGGCCGCGGCGCGCGCGCTCGACGAGGCGGCGACCGCTCGCGCCACTGCCGAGCTCGCGTTGTTGACCCGCTGGGCCGCGGCGCGCACCGCGGCGCTCGCGGTGATCGTCGCCGACGAGGACCGCCGCACGCTGCGCGGCATCGTGCGCGGGCTGACGGCCGCGGCCGCGCCGACCTCCCGGCTGCGCGGCGCGGTGGCGACGCCGGACCTGCCGGCCTCGGCGCTGCGCGAGCTGGCGGCGGCGGCGACCGGCCCGGCGCTGGCGGCGGCGCTGACCCAGCTAGCGCACCCGGCGGCGGTGGCGCTGGCGCCGGCGCTGACGCACCAGCCGCTCGAGCCGCTGGCGGTCGAGCAAGCGCTGGCCGCGTGGTTCGCCGCGCGCGCCCGGGCCGGGGCCCACGCCGCCGGAGATCGCGCGCTGGCCGAGCACGTCGCGCAAGCGATCGACGCGGAGAACGCGGCCGCCGCGCTGGCGCTGGCGAACCGCGGCCGCGGGCTGGCGGCCGACAGCGCGTTCCTGATCGGTGGCCGCCGCGTCGATCGCGCGACGTTCTTGGCCGCCGCGCGCGCCGCGCCCGCGGCGTGCGTGTCGACGCTGGCCGCCGCGCTCGTCGGTACGCCGCTGGTGACCGCGGTCGACGGCGGCGCGCCCGACGCGATCGAGCGCGCGACCCAGGCGTGGCAGCTCGCGACCCAGGCGCGGTGGCGCCGCGTCGAACCCCTGGGCCTGGGCCCGGTGCTGTGGCTCTGGCTGCGGATGCGCCGCGAGCACGCGCAGGTGCGCCTCGCCGCCTGGCGGCTGGCGCTGGGAGGCGCGTCGTGAGGGCGCCGATCCGCGCGGTGTGTCGGCGGCCCGCCGCGCTCGGCCTGGGCCTGGCCGGGCTCGCGTGCACCGAGGCTGACGACGGCCCCGGCGCCGCGGCGGCGATCGCGGCGATCGAGCGCGCCAGCGGTCCCGGCGGCGCGCTGATCTTGATCGAGCGCGCGCTGTACGACGCGTTGCCGGCCGGCCTGCGCCGGCAGGTCGAGCGCGAGGGCACGCCGCTGCTCATGCCGTTCCCCGGCCCGGCGATCGGCGCGACCGCCGGCGCGGCCGACGAGGAGCTGCTGGAGCTGTTGCGCCGCTCGGTCGGCTACCGCCTGAGGTTGCGATGACCACCGCCACCGTCACCCGCGTCACCGGCACCCTGGCCGAGGCTCGGCCGCTGCGCGAGGCCGGCCTGTACGAGCTGGTGCGGGTCGGCGCCCGCGGCCTGCTCGGCGAGATCATCCGCTTCAAGGACGAGGTCGCGACGCTGCAGATCTACGAGGACACCACCGGCCTCGCGGTCGGGGCGCCGGTGGTCGCGACCGGCGCGCCGCTGACCGTGACGCTGGGGCCGGGCCTCCTGGGCGCGATGCTCGACGGCGTCGGCCGTCCGCTGGCGCGGCTGGCCGCGGCGTCGGGCGACTTCATCGCGCCGGGAGCGAGCGCGCCGACGCTCGATCCGGCGCGGCGCTGGGCGTTCACCGCCACCGCGACGATCGGCGCCGCGATGCGCGGCGGTGACGTGCTCGGCACGGTCGAGGAGCAGCCCGGCTTCGTCCACCGCGTGCTGGTGCCGCCGGG
>Ga0073899_10001584_pt1 | contig 20820 bp, 20 predicted proteins | sample KloWWTmetaKNB5Ph_FD_88975 | JGI IMG/M metagenome (GOLD analysis project Ga0073899, IMG submission 88975) | Active sludge microbial communities from Klosterneuburg, Austria, studying microevolution and ecology of nitrifiers - Klosterneuburg... | ecosystem: Engineered > WWTP > Aerobic digester >... | reverse complement strand
GCGCCGGCCGCGAGGTGGCCATCATGGCCGATCTGCAGGGCCCGAAGATCCGGGTTGGGCGTTTCGCCGAGGGGCGCGTCATCCTGGAGCCGGGACAGAAGTTCGTTCTTGATGCCGCGCGGGTCGAGCTTGGCAACGTCGAGGCGGTCGGCCTGGACTACAAGGCGCTGCCGCGCGAAGTCAAGGCGGGCGACGTGCTGCTGCTCAATGACGGGCTGATCGTCATTACCGTCGACGCCGTCATCGGCGAGGCCGTGCACACCACGGTCAAGCTTGGCGGTGAACTCTCCAACAACAAGGGCATCAACAAGCAGGGCGGCGGGCTGACCGCGCCAGCGCTCACTGGCAAGGACATGGAGGACATTCGCACCGCGATGAGTTTCCAGGCCGACTACGTGGCCGTGAGTTTCCCGAAGAATGCCACCGACATGGAGATGGCGCGGCAACTGTGCAACGTGGCCGCTGCCGAATACGATCACAAGCCGGGCCTGATCGCCAAGATCGAACGCGCCGAGGCGATCCCCAAGCTGGAAGAAATCCTGCGCGCCAGCGACGGCATCATGGTGGCGCGCGGCGATCTGGCGGTGGAGGTTGGCAATGCCACGGTGCCGGCGCTGCAAAAACGCATGATCAAGCTGGCGCGCGAGCACGACAAGGTCGTCATCACCGCGACGCAGATGATGGAGTCCATGATCAGCAACCCGGTGCCCACGCGTGCCGAGGTCAGCGACGTGGCCAATGCCGTGCTGGATGGCACCGATGCCGTGATGCTGTCGGCCGAGACCGCCGCCGGCAAGTATCCGCTGGAGACGGTGATCGAGATGGCCAAGATCTGCCTGGCTGCCGAGAGCGCCGAAAACGTCAAGCTCGATGCCGACTTCAGCGGCAAGCACTTTGCGCGCATTGACCAAACCATCGCGATGGGCGCGCTGTTCACGGCACACCACCTGGGCGCCAAGGCGATCGTTGCCATGACCGACAGCGGCTCCACCGCCCTGTGGATGAGCCGCCACCTGATCCATGTCCCGATCTATGCGCTGACACCCAAGGTGGCGACCCAGCGCAAGATGGCCCTGTACCGCAACGTGCGGCCCCTGCTGATGGACACCAGCGCCGACCGCGACACCGCCCTGTCGGATGCCGAGAGCCATCTGAAGACGCGCGGCATCGTCCAGTCGGGTGACGTCTACGCCATTACCTGCGGCGAGCCCATGGGCGCGCCCGGCGGCACCAACATGCTCAAGATCTGCCGGGTGAGCTGAGCCCGCGGCGCTGGCCGGCGCTGCCTGCCCCAGTCGCTGGCCTTGCGCCTGGGACCGTTTGTCTGTCAGCCCGATGCCGGGGTACGGGGGTAAAATCGCGCCCAAGGTACAAGTTACCAAACGGTTACCAACTTCCCTGGGGATTTCGACATGGCACTCGTTTCTATGCGCGAGCTGCTGGACCATGCGGCCGAGAACCGCTACGGCATTCCAGCCTTCAACGTCAACAACCTGGAACAGGTTCAGGCCGTGATGGCCGCCGCCGACGAGGTGGGCGCGCCCGTTATCCTGCAAGCCAGTGCCGGTGCCCGCAAGTACGCCGGCGAGAGCTTCATCAAGCACTTGATCCAGGCCGCCACCGAAGCCTACCCCCATATCCCCTTGGTCATGCACCAGGATCACGGCACCTCGCCCGCTGTGTGCCAAGGCGCCATCAACCTGGGCTTCGGCTCGGTGATGATGGACGGCTCGCTCAAGGAAGACGGTAAGACCCCGGCCGACTTTGCCTACAACGTGGACGTGACCAAGAAGGTCGTCGCCATGGCCCACGCCGTGGGCGTCACGGTGGAGGGCGAGCTGGGTTGCCTGGGTTCCCTGGAAACCGGCGAGGCCGGCGAGGAAGACGGCATCGGCGCGGTGGGCAAGCTCGACCATAGCCAGATGCTGACCGATCCCGAGGAAGCCGCCCAGTTCGTCAAGGCCACGCAGCTCGACGCGCTGGCGATTGCCATCGGCACCAGCCACGGCGCCTACAAGTTCACTCGTCCGCCCACCGGCGATGTGCTGGCGATCAGCCGCGTCCGGCAAATCAACGCCCGCATCCCCAATACCCACCTGGTGATGCATGGCTCCAGCTCCGTGCCGCAGGACCTGCTGGCCATCATCAACCAGTACGGTGGCAAGATGAAGCAGACCTACGGCGTGCCCGTGTCTGAAATCCAGGAAGCCATCAAGTATGGCGTGCGCAAGATCAACATTGACACCGACATCCGCCTGGCCATGACCGGCGCCGTGCGCAAGTTCCTGGCCGAGAACCCCGACAAGTTCGATGCCCGTGAATGGCTCAAGCCGGCGCGCGAAGCCGCCAGGCTGATCTGCAAGCAGCGCTACCTGGAATTTGGCTGTGAAGGTCAGGCCGGCAAGATCAAGGGCCGCAGCCTGCAGGCGGTGGCCGCGCAATACGCCAGCGGCGCGCTGGCACAGGTCGTGACCTGAGCGGACTTGCGATAATGGAGCCCAGCCTGGCCGGTGGCCTCGCTGGGCTTTTCTACTTTGGCACGCGCGTGTGCGCTGGCCCTCCTTGGATCGACTCGACATGACCGAAGCTCTTCACACGTCCGCCCTTCATTCCCTGCCCTTGCTCGCGCGCGGCAAGGTGCGCGACAACTACGCCGTGGGTGACGATCGCATTCTGATGGTGGCCAGCGACCGACTGAGCGCCTTCGATGTGATCATGGGCGAGCCGATTCCGGGCAAAGGCGCCCTGCTGACGCAGATGGCCTTGTTCTGGTTCGACAAGCTGGGTCTGAAGGGCGCCAACATTTGCCCGAATCATCTCACCGGCGAGGCCCCCGAGAGCGTGGTGGCGCCCGACGAGGTGGCGCAGGTACGCGGCCGCTCCATGCTGGTCAAGCGTCTGCGCCCGATCCCGCTGGAAGCCGTGGTGCGCGGCTACCTTGCCGGCAGCGGCTGGAAGGAGTACCAGGCCACGCAATGCGTGTGTGGCGTGGCGCTGCCGGCTGGGCTCAAGAACGCGTCCAAGCTGGCCGAGCCGATCTACACGCCTGCGGCCAAGGCGGCGGTAGGTGATCATGATGAGAACATCACTTTTGAGCAGACGGTGGCGATCGCTGGCCTGGACGTGGCCACCCGCATCCGCGACATCAGCATTCAGATCTACAAGACCGCCGCCGCCTTTGCCCTGACCAAGGGCATCATCATCGCCGACACCAAGTTCGAGTTCGGGCTTGATGCCGATGGCACGCTCACGCTCATGGACGAGGTGCTGACCCCCGACTCCTCGCGCTACTGGCCTGTGGAGAGCTACGTCGAGGGCAGCAACCCGCCGAGTTACGACAAGCAGTTTGTGCGCGACTGGCTGGAGCAGGTGCGGATCAATGGCAAGCCCTGGGACAAGACACCGCCCGCACCGCGTGTGCCGCAAGAGGTGATTGACAAGACTGCCGCCAAGTACCGCGAAGCGCTGGACCGGCTGACGCGCTGAGACACTCGTCCGATGCTGGAGTTGTTGTTCGAACTGGTCTTCGAGTTTTTCGGGGAACTGGTGCTGCAGCTGGTGGCGGAGCTGTTCGGCGATGGTCTCAAGTTTGGCTGGCGGCGCCTCAGGGGTGCCAGCCAGGACAGTTCCACGGCGCGCGAGGTCGCCTGGTCACTGGTGACCGGCGCGGTGGCCGGCTTGATTGCCACGTTGCTGTTCCCGGTGCTTGCAATCCGTCTGCCCTGGCTGCAGGTCCTGAATTTGCTGGCAGCGCCGCTGGCGGCCGGCCTGGCCGTGGAGCGCGTGCGCGCCTGGCGCGAATCCCGCGCCACCTTCAGCATGCCGGTGTTCGCCTACGCGGCGCTGTTCGGTCTGGCCTTTGCCCTGACGCGCTGGCTGATCGGACACTGATCCGATTTCGAAACATCCAACATCCAACCATCGGTTGAGACCAGAGCTTGCCGCTGCGCGGCTGCGGCCTGTCCGGCAAGGTCTCAGCTCAGCACAATGCTGCTCAAGCGCCGGCGGTAGCTTGCCACGGTCGGGTCGACCGGCGGGACCTGGCCGTCCGCCACTTTGACTTTGGGCGGCTCGATGATGTCAAGAATGGCGATCAGGGTCTTGCGCGCCAGGTCGTTCGACCAGCTCTTGTCGCGCATCAGGATCTCCAGCAATTCATCCATCGCCGCGGTCCAGGCCTGTTGGGCCATCAACAGTTGCGCCTTGCCGAAGCGGGCATCGAAGTCGCGTCTGTTGGTAGCCAGACGCGCGTCAAAGCTCGCCACCGTGATGCCTGAGCGGCCCTGGGCTTCGCCGAAATCGATGGCGTTCATCCAGCGCTGCAGCGAGTCCAGGCGCCGCACCTGGCCCGTCTTGCCGATCACCGGTGCAAACGCCACCTTGGCGTCGTCATCGCGTCCGAGCTGCAACAGCAGCTTGACGTAATCAAAGCGCGTGTCGTCGTTGGACGGGTCGGTGGCAACGGCCTGCTGCAGCTTGTCCAGCGCCGCATCCAGGTCGCCCGCGGCCAGCGCCGTCAGGGCCTCGTCTTCCTGGGTCTCGGCCTCCACCGCCGCCTCGCTGGGCACGTGCTTGTCCAGGAAGGCCTTGATCTGGCCCTCCGGCAGGGCGCCCATGAAGCCGTCCACCGGTTTGCCGTCCTTCAGCAACACGCAGGTCGGGATGCTGCGAATACCGAAGGCCTGACTCAACTCCTGCTCCTGATCGGAATCGATCTTGACCAGTTTGAAGCGTCCGGCGTACTCGGTCTCGATCTTCTCCAGCAAGGGACCAATGACCTTGCAGGGGCCGCACCAGGGCGCCCAGAAATCGACCAGGACCGGGATGGTGGTGGATGCGGCAACGACTTCCGCGTCAAAATTCTCTAGCGTGACATCAATCATGAAGTTTCTTGGGGGACAGGCCGTGGCGACACGTCGCACAACGGCTCTGTCCTGAACCGATCAGGTTGGGAATGGGGTCAGACAAGTAAAATCGAATATTAATCCCTCGGGAGTCAGGCTGCCACTTCCGATCACTGGATGACCGCAGCTTGCGGTCCAAAACTCATGAAAAACATTCATATTGGCGTGTTGATGGGCTCCAGCTCCGACTGGGACACGATGCAGCATGCGGTTCACATGCTGCAGCAGTTCGGAATCAGCCACGAGGCGCGCGTGGTGTCCGCGCACCGCATGCCCGACGACATGTTCGCCTACGCGCAAAGTGCCGCCGGTCGCGGCCTGAAGGCGATCATCGCGGGCGCTGGCGGTGCGGCCCATTTGCCGGGCATGCTGGCGGCCAAGACGGTGGTGCCGGTGCTGGGTGTACCGGTGCCCAGCAAGCATCTCTCGGGCGTCGACTCCCTGCACAGCATCGTGCAAATGCCCAAGGGCATACCGGTGGCGTCGTTCGCCATCGGCGCGGCCGGCGCGGCCAATGCGGCCCTGTTCGCGGTGGCGATGCTGGCTGGCGAGGATCCCGCACTGCGCGCCAAGCTGGAGGCCTTTCGCGCCGAGCAGACCGAGACCGCACGCTCGATGACCTTGCCGCCGCTGCTATGAGCGGGCCTGTTCTGTTGCCCGGCAGTCTGCAGGCCGGACAGCCCGCGACGCTGGGTGTGCTGGGCGGTGGCCAGCTCGGGCGCATGTTCGTCCAGGCGGCGCAGGCCATGGGCTACTTCACCGCCGTGCTGGACCCCGATGCGGCCAGTCCCGCGGGCCTGATCAGCCATTTTCACATTCAGACCGATTACCTCGATCAAGCCGGCCTGGCGCAACTGACGCAGCGTTGCGCGGCGGTGACCACCGAGTTCGAGAACGTGCCGGCCGGTGCCCTGCAGACCCTGGGCGCGCATCGTCTGGTGGCACCGGGTGCGCAGGCGGTGCGCATCGCGCAGGATCGCGTCAGCGAGAAGGCACATTTCGTGCAATGTGGCGTCGCCTGCGCGCCTTACGCGGTGATCGATTCCGCACAGTCGCTGGCCGCGGTGGACGCAGCCCTGTTGCCCGGTATTCTCAAGACCGCACGCCTGGGTTATGACGGCAAGGGCCAGATCCGGGTGGGTACGCGTGCCGAGCTGCAGGCGGCTTGGAGTGAGCTCAAACAGGTGAGCTGTGTCCTGGAGAAGATGCTGCCCTTGAAGGCCGAGTGTTCGGTCATCGTCGCACGCGGCCGCGATGGCGCCATGGTCAATCTGCCGCTGCAGCACAACCAGCACCGCGACGGGATTCTGGCGGTCACCGAAGTGTTCGACGACGCGCTGCCCGAGGCCATTGCCACCGAAGCCATCCGCGCCACCCGGGCGATTGCCGAACAACTTGAGTACGTCGGTGTCCTGTGCGTGGAGTTCTTCGTGCTCGACGATGGCGCGCTGGTCGTCAACGAGATGGCACCGCGTCCGCACAACAGTGGCCACTACAGCCTGCATGCATGCGATCAGTCGCAGTTCGAGTTGCAGGTGCGCACGCTGGCCGGGCTGCCCTTGACGCAGCCGCGCCAGCACAGCCCGGCCATCATGCTCAATTTGCTGGGCGAGCTCTGGTTGAGCGCTGGCGCGGAGCCGGTGACGCCGCCGTGGGCCGAGGTGCTCGCCTTGCCCGGCACGCACCTCAATCTGTACGGCAAGCTCAAGGCCAGCCGCGGCCGCAAGATGGGGCATCTGACGGTCACCGGCGCCACCGTGGCGCAGGTCCGCAGCACCGCGGCCCAGGCGGCGCGCTTGCTGGGCATCGCGGCGGTCTGAGGCGGGGCAAGGATGATTGTCGAGGGCCTGGCGCCGCAGTCGATCGCCGCGGCCGTGCGCCTGCTGCGTGACGGAGCACTGGTTGGCCTGCCGACCGAGACCGTCTACGGCCTGGCCGCCAACGCCGACGATGCCGCTGCCGTGGCCAAGATCTTTCAGGCCAAGGGCCGACCGGCCGATCACCCCCTGATCGTGCACGTGCTGGGCGCCGCCGAGGTGGCGCATTTTGCCCGGCAGGTCCCGGACTTCGCGCAGGCACTGATGCAGGCCTTCTGGCCGGGTCCGCTGACCCTGATCCTGGCGCGTCGCGGCGGCGTGGCGGCGGCGGCGGCGGGTGGTCAGGACTCGATCGGCCTGCGCTGCCCCTCGCATCCGGTGGCGCAGGCCTTGCTGCGAGCCTGCCAGGAGGGCGATCCTGCGGGCGTCGGCGCGCCGGTGTGGGGCCTGGCGGCCCCCAGCGCGAACCAGTTTGGACGAGTCAGTCCGACCAGCGCAGCGCACGTGCAGGGCGAGTTTGGCGATGACCTGCTGATTCTGGATGGTGGCGCCTGCTCGGTCGGCATCGAGTCCACCATTGTCGACTGCACGCGCGGCGCGCCGGTGGTGTTGCGTCCCGGTGCCATCAGTCGTGAGCAGATTGAGGCTGTCACGCGCCAGGCCTTGCCCGCGGTCGAGGCACGGCGCGCCGGCACGATGGCCGCGCCGCGAGCATCGGGCACGCTGGAGGCCCACTACGCGCCGCGCGCCAAACTTCGCCTGATGGATGCGCGCAGCCTGCAAGCCGCGCTGGATCTGCTGGGGGCCGACCTGGATGCCAGCGGTACCGTGATTGCCACCTATTCGCGCGTGGTGTTGCGCAGCCGCTCAAACAAGGTGCTGCGTCGGCGCATGCCGGACGACGCCGCCGCCACGGCGCAGCAGTTGTTTGCGGTGCTGCGTGACTTCGATGCCCAGGGCGCCCAGCTGATCTGGGTCGAGACCCCGCCCGATTCGCCTGACTGGGAAGCCGTGCGCGACCGCCTGCAGCGCGCCGCCGCCGCATGAGCGCGTTCCCGCGAGGGGTCGTTAAACTACCGCAAGGACTATTGGAGATTTGAATGATCGGAAATTTGTTGCGCCGACTTGCGCTGGTCACGGTTTGCGTGCCCGCCGCCTGCCTGGTCGCCTGTGGCGGCGGGACCACCGAAGGGGTGCTCACGCCCACGCGCATGATCTCGTTTGGTGATGCGTTCAGCGACATCGGGAGCCAGGGCACGACATCGAAGTACACCGTCAACGACGCCACCACCAACACCTGGGTGGAGCAGGTGGCCTCGGGCTACGCGCTCACCATCACACCTTCGACTGCTGGCGGCCTGGGCTTTGCGCGCGGCAATGCGCGCATCGTGGCCAAACCCGATGCGGCCGGCCAGGCCGCCACACTGACGGTGACCGAGCAGATTGACGCCTTTCTAGTCAACAACAAGCCGGAACTCAACGATCTGATCCTGATCAACGGCGGCGTGAGCGACATCGTCAGCCAGGCCTCGGCGGTGATCGCCGGCACGCTGGCCGAGTCGGACATGATCACCAACGTCAAGCAGGCCGGCACCGACCTGGGCGGCCAGGTGCGTCGGCTGGTGCAGCAGGGCGCCAAGCACGTGCTGGTGGTGGGCGCGCACAACCTGGGCGAGACGCCCTGGGCGACCCGAACCGGCAAGGCCACCCTGTTGTCGGATGCCAGCGTCAAGTTCAACGAGGCGCTGTTGCTGTCCATCGTCGACCTGGGCAACCAGGTCTTGTATGTCGATCTGTACAACTACGCCAAGGGCGTGGTGTTGACCCCCACGTCCTTCGGGTTCACCGATGCAACCACCGTGGCGTGCACCTCGGTCGACGCCGGCAACGGCATCGGCACTGGCAGCGGGCAGGTCAATTCGGCCCTGTGCACCGGCACCACGGTGATCGCCGGCGCGGAAGTTGACAAGAAGTACAACAGCTACGTGTTCGCCGACGGGATCTACTTCACCCCGGCGATGAATCGCCTGTTTGGCACCAACGCGCATTCCCGCGTTCGCCTGCGCTTCTGATCGTTCGAAGGCGCACAGCCGACATCCTAGTCCGTCGGGCGCTGGAACAGCTGGCGCACCACGCCGCGCAGCCAGGCATGCGCCGGGTCGGGCGTGGCGGTCTGGTGCCAGACCATGCTGACGTCGTAGCGCGGGCCGTGGTCCGGCAGTTCCCACAGGCGCACGTCATAGCGTGGTGCCAGCGAGTTGGCATACATCAGCGGCACGATTGCCATCAGGTCGCTGCCGGTGACCAGCTCCGGCAGGGCGCCGTAATGCCGGGCGCGCAGCACGATGCGGTCATTGAGCTTGAGCTTGGTCAGCATCAGGTCCACGCTGCCGTGGTAGGTCGCGGCGGGTGAGGCGACAGCCAGCGAGGCGACGCTGAGTTGGCGCGCACTCAGGCTGTTGCCCACGCGGCCCTGGCTGGGGCGCCAGTCACTGGCGGTGATGGCCACGAAATGCTCCTGAAACAGCCGCTCGCTGGCGATCGAACTGTGGCTGGGGCCAAGAATGCCGATTGCCAGGTCCACATCGTGCGCGTCCAGCGCGGCGCTCACCTGTAGCGCCGCCACCGAGACGTTGGACACCTGGCTGCGTGGCGACTGGTCACGCAGTGCCTGCGCCAACGGTGGCAGGAACATCATCTCGCCCAGGTCCGACAGGGACAAGCGCCAATGCACGCTGGCGCTGGCGGGCTCGAAGCCTTCGCTGCTCATCACCGACGATTCCAGCGCCTGCAGCTGGGCCATCACCGCCGGCACGATGCGTTGGGCGCGACGCGTCGGGTGCAGTCCACGTGGCGAGCGCACAAACAGCTCGTCGTCGAAGAAGGTGCGCAGTCGCGCCAGCGCATTGCTGGTCGCCGGCTGCGACAGGGCCAACTGACGCGCCGCCTCGGTTACCGAGCCGAGCCGGTATACCGCACACAACACACGCAACAAGTTGAGGTCCAACTGCCGGAAGTTCACCACGTTCTCCACTCTTGTATTCGTTCTGTGAATGTAGCGGATTTGAAGAATCAATTCGACGAATGGAGGTAAACCGCCTACATTGCGTCCAAGAGATGTCCCTACTGGGTACATAACAATACGAAGATCGGTTAGGCGTTTGCCCGCCCAACCGACGTTCCGAAAGGAGACGACAACGTGCTAGAGATCATCATCCAGGGCCGCGGTGGCCAGGGTGCACAGACTGCCGGCAACCTGCTGGCTGGCGCTTTTCATGCGCAGGGACTGCATGTTCAGTGCTTTGCCAGCTATGGTGGCGCGCGTCGTGGCACACCCGTCAACTCCTACATCCGGGCCGATCAACGGCCGGTGCGCGTGCGCTGCGATATCGAACGCGCCGATGCCATTCTGTGCTTCGACGCCAGCCTGCTCGAGGGTCGCCTGCTCGCCGCCGCCGACGCCGACACGCTGATTGTCGTCAACTCGGCACGCAGCGCGGCGGAATTTGCACAGGCCCTGCCGGGCCGACGCGTGATACCGATTGACGCGCTGAGCATCTCGCGCCAACAAGGCCTGGGCCGGATCGTCAATTCGGCGCTTCTGGGCGCGCTGGCAAGAGTGATCCAGGCGCCCACGCTGGAAGTGCTGTCGCAGGCCCTGGTGGACAACGCGCCCAAGCAACACGACGAGAACGTCGCAGCCTGTGTTGAAGGTTACCACTGCGCCGAACGTCAACTTACGGGGAGCGCGGCATGAGCGTTACGACTCCGTCGCCGAGCGTCAGTGCGCCTGCCGCGCTGGTGCCGACCACCTGGACCACCGGCAGCACCGACGCCATCAAGACCGGTACCTGGCGCGCCTCACTGGCCAAGCACATCAAGGCCCCGGCCCCGTGCCATGGCGCCTGTCCGGTCAACGGCGATATTGCCGAGTGGATCGGTCTGGCGCGCGCGCGCGACTTCCATGGTTCCTGGCAGGTGCTGGCCCGCCACAACCCCTTCCCCTCGATCGCCGGGCGCATCTGCCACCATCCTTGCGAGACCGCCTGTAACCGTGCGGGCTACGACGAGGCCCTGTCGATCTGCAAGCTTGAGCGCTTCGTGGGCGATCAGGCGCTGGCGCAGAAGTGGGCATTCGAGCCGGCCGCCACGCCGCGCACCGGTCATGTGGCGATTGTTGGCGGCGGGCCCTCGGGGCTGTCCGCCGCCTACCAGTTGCGCCGGATGGGTTATGCCGTCACGCTGTATGAGGCGCGCGCCGAACTGGGTGGCCTGATGCGCTACGGCATACCGGCTTACCGTCTGTCGCGCGACGTGCTCGATGGCGAGATCGCGCGTATCGTCGCCATGGGTGTCACGGTGCACTGCAACCATCGCATCGATGGCGCCGAGGGCTTCCGACACTTGCGCGAGCAGCACGACGCACTCTACGTGGCACTCGGCGCGGCGCGCAACAAGCGCCTGCCGACGCTGGACTACAGCCAGCCCTGGGTCTGTGATGGGGCGACCTTTCTGGCTAGTGCCAATGCCGGCCAGCCGGTGGCGCTGGGCAAGCGGCTGGTGGTGATTGGCGGCGGCAGCGCCGCGCTGGACGCGGCCCGCAGCGCGCGCCGCCTCGGGCACGAGGTCACGCTGCTGGCGCTGGAACAACGCGCGCAGATGCCGGCCCAGGCCGAAGAAGTGATCGAGGCGCTGGAAGAAGGCATCACGCTGGTCGACGGTGCGCGCCTGGATGGCGTCACCGAGCAGGGCGCCGCGGGCCTGAGCCTGGCGTGCAGCCGTGTCGCCTTTGTGCCGGGGGCGCAGCGTGGCCAGTTCACGCTCACCCCGATCGATGGCAGCGGCTTCGCCCTGGCGGCCGACGCCATCGTCACCTCCATCGGCCAGGACCCTGAGCTCTCGGTGCTTGGGGAGGGGTTCGCCGCGGCGGGCGGCCTGCTCAAGACCGACGCCCAGCTCGCCACCAGCGCCGACGGTGTCTACGCCGGGGGTGACCTGACCAGCATGGCGCGCTTCGTCACCGAGGCCATCGGCATGGGCAAGCGTGCCGCGCAAGCCATTGCGCGTGCCTTGCAGCAACGCGCGGCCGAGGCCGGCACGCCGAGCGCCGCGCATTACGGCGACGAGCCGCTGGTGCCGCTGGCGGCCATCAGCACCTTCTACCACCCCAAGCGCGAGCGCGCCGAGGCGCACCTGCTGGACGTCACGCAGCGGCTGCAGCGCGACGCGGAAGTGCAACTGGGGCTGGAGATCGAGCAGGCGCTGGCGGAAACCGAACGCTGCTTCTCCTGCGGCACCTGCATCAACTGCGACAACTGCGTGGTGTATTGCCCCGATATGGCGGTCAAGCGGGTGGGCGACGGCTACGTGGTGCTGACCGACTATTGCAAGGGGTGCGGTGTGTGCGTGAAGGAATGCCCGACGGGCTCCATGACGATGCTGGAGGAGCGGCGATGAGTGCTGACAACAAGGCCGTGCTGTTGACCGGCAATCAGGCGGTGGCTTGGGGTGCCCGCTTGGCGCGGCCCAAGGTGGTGCCGGTCTATCCGATCACGCCGCAGACACCGGTGCTGGAGCAGCTCACGGAGTTTCAGGCCGAAGGCCACTTCGACGCCGAGATCATCACGCCGGAGTCCGAGCACTCGGTGATGTCGGCCTGCATTCCGGCTTCGCTGGTGGGCATGCGGGTGTTCACCGCCACCGCCTCGCAGGGCATGCTGCTGATGCACGAACTGTTGCATTACGCCAGCGGCGCGCGCGCGCCGATTGTGATGGCCAACGTGAACCGCACCGTGGCCTCGCCCTGGGCGTTCTGGCCGGACCAGACCGACAGCCTGTCGCAGCGCGACACCGGCTGGATCCAGTACTACGTCGAAAGCGCGCAGGAGGCGCTCGACACCGTGATCCAGGCCTACCGCGTGGCGGAACAGGTGCTGGTGCCTGCCATGGTCAACCTCGATGCGTTCTACGTCTCCCACGCGATGGAGCCGGTGCTGATTCCGGCGCAAGAACTGGTGGACGGCTACCTGCCTGCCTTCGATCCGCCCCACAAGCTCGATACCGCCAACGTCGAGTCCTGGGGCAACGTGGTGTCACAGGCGATGTTCTTCCGGCACCGCCAGGATCTGGGCGAAGCCATGGCCCGCGTGCCAAGCCTGGCCGCGCAGGCCGACCACGAGTGGGCGCAGCGCACCGGCCGCGCCCACGGCGTGATCGAGCGCTACCGCTGCGACGGCGCACGCACCGTGATCGTCACCATGGGCAGTATGTGAGGCACCGCGCGCGACGCGGTGGATGCCATGCGCGAGGCTGGACAGGCCGTCGGCCTGGTCAAGGTGCGGCTGTTTCGGCCCTTGCCGATACGCGGTCTGGTCGAGGCGCTGAACGGCATCGAAGAAGTGATCGTGCTCGATCGCAACTACTCGCCAGGCCACGGTGGCGTGCTGCATCAGGAACTGCGCGCCGCGCTGTACGGCAGTGGCGTGGCACCGCGCATCCACGGGCTGCTGGCCGGCGTGGGCGGCGTCAACGTCTCGCCCGATAAGATTGCACAGTTTGTCAAACAGGTCAGCCAGGCGCCGGCGCTTGGCGAGTCACAGTGGGTGAGGTGAATACCATGATCCGAATCGAATCCGCCAACCAGGACCCGATGCTGTGTTCCGGGCACGCCGCCTGTCCGGGTTGCATCGACGCGTTGTCGGTGCGCCACGTGCTCACCGTCATGGGCCCCAACACCATGGCGGTGATTCCGCCCTCGTGCATGGCCATCATTGCCGGCCCGCAGCCCTACAGTTCGCTGCGCATTCCGGTTTACCAGCCGACGCTCGAATCCAGCGCCGCGGCGGCCACCGGCCTGCGCCGCGCGCTCGACGCGCAAGGCAAGGGCGACACGCAAGTCATTGTGCTGGCCGGCGACGGCGGCACCTACGACATCGGTTTTCAATGCCTGTCGTCGGCCGCCGAGCGCAACGAGGACTTTCTCTACATCTGCCTCGACAACGAGGGCTACATGAACACCGGGGCACAGAAGTCCTCTTCCACTCCGCATTTCGCCAAGACCGGCTCGACGCCGGCCGGCAAGACCTCGCGCAAGAAGAACCTGACCGAGATCATGGCGGCGCACCGCGTACCCTATGTCGCCACCGCCAGCGCCGGGCATCTGCCCGATTTGCTGCGCAAGGTCGAGAAGGCCAAGGCCATGAAGGGCACGCGCATCATCACGCTGTTGATTCCCTGCATGGATGGCTGGGGCCTGCCCGATGACGCCGGGCTGCAGACCGCACGCTACGCGGTGGAGTGTGGTGCCTTCCCGCTCTACGAAGTCGAGGACGGCCACCACTACACGCTCAACCACACCAGCAAGACGCGGCCGGTGTCCGACTACCTGGCGCTACAGCGCCGCTACCGGCACATGAAGAGCGCCGACATCGACACGCTACAAGCCGAGATCGATGATGGCTGGGTCACGCTGCAGCAACGCGCCGCGGCCAGCCAGGCCAGAGCCAGCGAGGCCATCGCTGGCTGAGCGCACCATGTGGTTCCCAAACAAGAACCTGCCCGAGCAGGTCAATCCAAAGCGCCCTTGACGGGCAAACGACCCCACCACCGACAGGAGACAAGACCATGACACGCAACACCGTACCCACCCGATTTCCGAAACTGCTGGCCATCTCGGCCATGCTGGCCGCCTTTGCAGCGCCCGCCCTGGCGCAAGAGGCCATCAGGATCGGCGCATTTCTGTCGGTGACCGGGCCGGCCGCCTTTCTGGGCGACCCCGAGCAGAAAACGCTGGAGACCTACATCGAGAAGATCAACGCCAGCGGCGGCGTGCTCGGCCGCAAGCTGCAACTGGTGTCGTATGACGACGCCGGCGATGCCGAGAAGGCGCGCACCTTCGCCAAGCGCCTGATTGAACAGGACAAGGTCGACGTCATCGTCGGTGGCTCCACCACCGGTTCGACCATGGCCGCCGTGCCGCTGGTCGAGGCCGCGCAAATGCCCTTCATCTCGCTGGCCGGGGCGGTGGTGATCACCGAGCCGGTCAAGAAGTGGGTCTTCAAGACGCCCCACACCGATCGCATGGCCTGCGAGAAAGTCTTCGTTGACATGAATGAGCGCAAGCTCAGCCGCGTCGCGCTGATCTCTGGCACCGGCGGCTTCGACAAGTCCATGCGTGCCGAGTGTCTCAAGGTGGCGCCGAACTACAAGATCCAGGTGGTGGCCGACGAAACCTACGGCGCGGGCGACACCGACATGACGGTGCAGCTCACCAAGATCAAGAACACGGCGGGCGTGCAGGCGGTGCTCAATCCCGGCTTTGGCCAGGGGCCCACCATCGTCACCAAGAACTACAAGCAGCTGGCGGTCAATCTGCCGCTGTACCAGTCGCACGGCGTGGCGTCCAAGGAATTCATCAAGCTCTCCGGTGACGCCTCCGAGGGCGTGCGCCTGCCCGCTGCGGCACTGTTGATCGCGGAACAACTGCCCGACAGCGACCCGCAGAAGAAGGTGGTGGTCAGCTACAAGCAGACCTATGAGGGCAAGTACAAGCAGGACGTGTCGACCTTCGGTGGCCACGCCTACGACGGGCTGATGCTGGCGGTGGAAGCCATGCGCCGCGCCGGCTCCACCGACAAGGCCAAGGTGCGCGATGCGATCGAGGCCACCAAGGGCTACATTGGCACCGGCGGCGTGGTCAACATGTCGCCCACCGACCACATGGGCCTGGACCTGAGCGCGTTTCGCACGCTGGAGGTCAAGGGCGGCGTGTGGACCCTGGTCAAGTGACGGCTGAGGCAACGAGACGTCTGCCATGAGTGCCCAGCTTACCCAGTTCCTGCTCACCGGACTGACGATCGGCGCGATCTACGCGCTGGTCGCGCTGGGCTTTGCCATCATCTACAACGCCAGCCACGTCATTAACTTCGCGCAGGGCGAGTTCGTCATGATCGGCGGCATGGCCACGGTGTCGCTGATCCAGCTGGGCCTGCCCCTGCTGCCGGCCATCGCGCTGGCGGTGGCGGCCGCGGTGCTGGTGGGCATGGCGCTGGAGCGCTTCGCCATCGAGCCGGCACGCGGCGCCTCGGCCACCACGCTGATCATCATCACCATTGGCGCCTCGATCCTGCTGCGCGGCCTGGCCATCCTGGTGTGGGACAAAAAGCTGCACACGGTGCCCTCGTTTTCGGGCGACACGCCGATCCAGATTGGCCAGGCCACCCTGTTGCCGCAGAGTCTGTGGGTGATGGGCATCACACTGGTGATCGTGCTGTTGCTGGGCTGGTTCTTCGGGCGCACCCTGATTGGCAAGGCGGTGCTGGCCACCTCGCACAATCCGGTGGCGGCGCAGCTGTGCGGCATCAACGTGCGCTTCGTGCTGTTCCTGTCCTTCGGGCTGTCCGCGGGCCTGGGGGCGGTGGCCGGCATCCTGATTGCGCCGATCACGCTCACCTCCTGGGACGTCGGCGTGATGCTGGGACTCAAGGGCTTCGCCGCCGCCATTCTGGGCGGCCTGGGCAGCGGCGTGGGGGCGGTGGTCGGTGGACTGGTATTGGGCATTGCCGAGAGCCTGGGTGCGGGCTACGTGAGCTCGGCCTACAAGGACGCGATTGCCTTCATCATCATTTTGGCGGTGCTTTTCTTCATGCCAAGCGGTCTGTTTGGCAAGAAGAGCCCGGACCGGGTCTGAGAACAAGTATGAAGTGGATGTCACCACGCACCGGCGGGCTGGCCGCCCTGGCTGCCCTGGTCCTGCTGTTGCCGCTGGCGATGGCCAACAACTACTGGTACGAGGTGGCGATCCAGGTCGGCCTCAACGCCATGGTGTGCGTGGGCCTGAACCTGCTGATTGGGTACGCCGGGCAGATCAGCCTGGGCCATGCCGGCTTCTTTGGCCTGGGCGCCTACGGCACGGCGATCCTCGCAACCCGCTACGGTTTGCCACCGGCGCTGGCGCTGGTGGTCACCAACGCCGCCGTGGCCCTGCTGGCATTGCTGGTGGGGCGGCCGATCCTGCGCCTCAAGGGTCACTACCTGGCCATGGCGACCTTGGGCATGGGCATCATCATCTCGATCGTCGTGGTGACCGAGGACCGCTTTACGGGTGGGCCGGATGGCATGAGCGTGCCGGCCCTGTCCGTGTTCGGCCAGGAGATCAGCGGCGAGCGCATGTGGTACTGGCTGATCGGCGGTGCACTGGTGGCTACCGTGGCGCTGGCGCTGAACCTGATCGAGTCGCCCATGGGCCGCGCCCTGCGCGCCCTCAATGGTTCGGAGGTCGGCGCGCGCGTCTCCGGCATCGACGCCACCCGGGCCAAGGTCGGTGTTTTCGTGCTGTCGGCGGTGCTGGCGTCGGTGGCGGGTGGTCTGATGGCGCACTACTCAGGCTTCATCACGCCGGGCAAGGCCAGCTTCTTTCACTCCATCGAACTGGTGGCGATGGTGGTGTTCGGCGGCATGTCCTCGACCTTTGGCGCCGTCATCGGCGCTGCCGCGCTGACCCTGTTGCCGCAACTGCTGACGGTTCTCAAGGATTACGAGATGGTGGTGTTCGGTGGTGTCATGGTGGTCACCATGATCTTCTTCCCGCGCGGCTTCTTGCCCAGTCTGATGCTGCTGATCGCCAGGAAGCGCAAATGAGCCAGGTTCAACTCAAGGTATCGGCACTCACCAAGACCTTTGGTGGTTTCAATGCTGTCGAAGACGTGTCCTTTGACATTGCCAAGGGCAAGGTGCACTCCATCATCGGCCCCAATGGCGCCGGCAAGACCACCATGCTCAACATGTTGACGGGTGTCTACGAACCGTCGCGCGGCACGGTGGAGCTGGAGGGCCAGGACATCACCGGCCTGGCGCCGCATGCGCTGGCGGGCCGCGGCATGGCGCGCACCTTTCAGAACCTGCAGATCTTCTTCAACATGACGGCGATCGAGAACGTGATGGTGGGCCGCCACCTGCACGAGTGCGCCGGCTGGTTCGCCGCCATGCTGCGCCTGCCCGGCTTGTCGGCCGGCGAACGCGAGAGCCGGCGCGAGGCCGCCGAGTTGATGCACTTCGTCGGCCTGGGCGACTACCTGCATGCCGAGGCCGACTCGATGCCTTACGGTGCGCTCAAGCGGCTCGAAATCGCCCGCGCGCTGGCTGGCAAGCCGAAGATCCTGCTGCTTGATGAGCCCGCGGCCGGGCTCAATGCGACCGAGACGCGCGATATCGACGCGTTGATCACCAAGCTGGCGCAGTCCGGCATCACGGTGGTGCTGGTCGAGCACGACATGCATCTGGTGATGGGGGTATCGGATCACATTGTGGTGCTGGACTATGGCCGCAAGCTGTGCGAGGGCTCGGCCCAGGTGGTGCGCAACGATCCGCGCGTCATCGAGGCCTATCTGGGCAGCGAGGAGTCCGTCTCATGCTAGAGGTCAAGGAACTGACCAGTCACTACGGCCGCATCCAGGCGCTCAAGGGGCTGGATTTCTCGGTTCGCCAGGGCGAGCTGGTGGCACTAGTGGGCGCCAACGGAGCGGGCAAGACCACCCTGCTGCGTGTCATCTCCGGCGTGCAGCCGGCGTCCGCCGGACGCGTGCTGTTCGAGGGCGAGGACGTCACGCAACTGCGGGCCGACTTGCGGGTCAGGCGCGGCATTGTGCAGGTGCCCGAGGGTCGCCAGGTGTTCGCGCCGCTGTCGATCGAGGACAACCTGCGCCTGGGCGCCTACACCCGCAGCCGCGCTGAAAGCGATGAGGAACTTGAGCGCGTCTATGCCATGTTCGACATCCTCAAGCAAAAGCGCAAGCAGCCCGCCGGCATGCTGTCGGGCGGCCAACAGCAGATGCTGGCCATGGGCCGCGCGCTGATGGCCAGGCCGCGGCTGTTGTTGCTTGACGAGCCCTCCATGGGCCTGGCGCCGCGTCTGGTGTCGGAGATCTTTGCCGCGGTGCGCGCCTTGAAGCACGCCCACACGACGATTTGCCTGGTCGACCAGAATGCGCGCGCCGCGCTGTCGATCGCCGATCGTGGCTACGTGCTGGAGACCGGTCGCATCGTGCTGGAGGGGTCGGGCCCGGATCTGCTGAAAAATGAGCAGGTCAAGGAGGCCTACCTTGGACTATAAATACGGGTCGTGGGCAGCATCCGAATTGCCGGCTTGCCGCCGTCACGCCGGAGGAGCTACTATGAACCCCCACGCGCACACTTGTTCGCTTCCCACCAAGGGGGCGTTGCCTCCTTTGAGGCGGCTTGGCAGGAGTCATCATGCCTGAATTCAGCACCGTTGACCCCCTGGCCAAGCCACCGCGGGTGAACTTTCCAAGCGCCTACAACGCGGCGCACGACCTGATCGGCCGCAACCTCCAGGCCGGGCGCGCCGACAAACCCGCCTTCATTGACGACGCTGGCAGCTACAGCTACGGCGAGCTGGCGCAACGTGTCAACCGCTTTGCCAACGCCATCACGGCGCTGGGGGTGCAGCCGGAGCAGCGGGTGTTCCTGTGTCTGCTCGACACCATTGATTGGCCGGTGGCCTTCCTGGGCTGCATTCTGGCCGGTGTCGTGCCGGTGGCGGCCAACACGCTGCTGACCACGCAGGACTACGACTACATGCTGCGCGACAGCCGTGCCCGCGCGCTGGTCGTCTCCGACCAGCTCTGGCCCAAGCTGGAGCCGCTGCTCGGGCATTTGCCGCACCTGCAACACGTGGTGGTCTCGGGTTCCATGCCGGCCGCCAGTCCGGTCGCCGTGCACGCCGTGGTGCCTCTGTGCGAGCGTTTCGCGCCGGACTTCACGCCGGTCGAGACTTCGCCCGATGAAGCCTGCTTCTGGCTCTACTCCTCCGGCTCCACCGGCGCGCCCAAGGGGACAGTGCACATCCATTCGAGCCTGATGAACACGGCCGAACTGTTTGCCCGGCCGGTGCTGGGCCTGCGCGAGAGTGACCTTGTTTTTTCAGCGGCCAAACTGTTCTTCGCCTATGGCTTGGGCAATGGCCTGAGTTTTCCGATGGCAGTGGGCGCCACGGCTGTATTGATGGCCGAGCGCTCCATGCCCGAGGCGGTGTTCAAGCGGCTGCGCGAGCGCCAGCCCACGGTCTTCTATGGCGTGCCGACCCTGTTCGCCTCGCTGCTGGCCAGCCCGCTGCTGCCGGCGCGCGGCGAGCTGCGCATGCGTTTGTGCACCTCCGCGGGCGAGGCCTTGCCGGCCGACATCGGCAAGCGTTGGACCGAGCACTTTGGCGTGGAGATTCTCGATGGCATTGGCTCCACCGAAATGCTGCATGTGTTCCTGAGCAACCGCTGCGGCCAGGTGCGCTACGGCAGCACCGGCTTTGCCGTGCCCGGCTATGAACTGCGCATTGTCGACGAGCACGGCCAGCCGGTGCCGACCGGCGAAGTGGGCGAGTTGCAGGTGTGCGGCCCGACGGCGGCCATGGGCTACTGGAACCTGCGCGAGAAGACGCGCAGCACCTTTCAGGGCCCCTGGACGCGCAGCGGCGACAAGTATTCCGTCGATGCCGATGGCTATTACACCTACGCCGGGCGCAGCGATGACATGCTGAAGGTGGGCGGCATCTACGTGTCACCGATCGAAGTCGAGTCGGCGCTGATCACCCACCCGGCGGTGCTGGAGGCGGCGGTGATCGGGCGTTCGGACGACGCCATGCTGGTCAAGCCGCAGGCCTTCGTGGTGCTCAAGCCAGGCTTTGTCGGATCGGACGCGCTGGCCAGCGAGTTGCAGCAGCACGTCAAGGCCAAACTGGCGCCCTACAAGTACCCGCGCTGGATCGAGTTCATCGACGAGTTGCCCAAGACGGCAACCGGCAAGATCCAGCGTTTCAAGCTGCGCGCCCGCGCCGCTTGACGTCGGCGCGCCATGGCCTACCTGGTCCTGACCTTGCCTGGCGCCGTCGCCTCGGCGGCGGTCTGCTGGCGTTCGATGATGCGCAGCATGGTGGCCAAGGTGATGGAGCTCATGGACGCCTTGGCGATTTCGTCGATCTCGGACAGCACCGACGCCAGCGCCTGGCCGACCGGCGTCTTCTCGCTGTGCACGCTCTCGGCCGGCAGGACGTCCTCGAAGCGCGAAATGACATCCATCAGGGTGAGCCT
>Ga0073899_10001582_pt1 | contig 20848 bp, 15 predicted proteins | sample KloWWTmetaKNB5Ph_FD_88975 | JGI IMG/M metagenome (GOLD analysis project Ga0073899, IMG submission 88975) | Active sludge microbial communities from Klosterneuburg, Austria, studying microevolution and ecology of nitrifiers - Klosterneuburg... | ecosystem: Engineered > WWTP > Aerobic digester >... | reverse complement strand
GTGGCTCGGCCTGCCGTTTTCGCTGGAAGGTTTCCTGGTGCAGAACCCGAAGCAGATCGAGGTGCTGCGTCAGCACTGCGACCATGTTTTCGTCGACGTGCAGCGCAGCCCCACGCCGATCCGTGCCTACATGGCACACCCGCGCCAGCACGAGCGCCAGCGCACCGTGGTCCAGCATGTCGATAGCGCGACCCTGCATGAGGAACTGCCGCACGCGCGCGAGGCGCACACGCAAGCATCGACGCTGGCCGCCAAGATCCTCAACGACGTGCGCGCCGGACAGCGGCTCAGCGTGGAAGACGTGCGCAACGCGGTGGTGCCGGTGGTGAAGTCGGTGCTGCGCAATGCCGACGCCTACTTCTGGGTGACCAGCCTGCGCAAGCGCGATGCCTACGAATACAGCCACGCCATCCACTGCAGTCTGCTCGCGGCAGCGTTCGGCCGGCACATGGGCTTCACCGAGGACGTGCTGGTCAACCTTGCCACCGGCGGGCTGCTGATGGATGTGGGCAAGACCGAGATCGACGAGACGCTGCTCGCAAAGCCCGAAGCACTGACCGAGGCGGAGACCGGTCAGGTGCGCAAGCATGTCGAGAACAGCCTGCGCATCATCGAGGAGGCTGGCATCCATCATGCCGATGTGCGCGAAATGGTGCTGACCCACCACGAACGCCATGACGGCAGCGGCTACCCGGACCGGTTGATGCGCAACCAGATCCCGCTGTTCGGGCGCATGGCGGGGCTGATCGACTCCTACGACGCGATGACCAGCACGCGCGTATTTCGCAAGGCGGCTTCGGCGCATCACGCGCTGCAACAGCTGTATCGCCACGGCGACCAGTTGTTCCAGCGCGAAGTCGTCGAGCAGCTGATGCAGTGCTTGAGCGTCTATCCGACCGGGTCGCTGGTCGAGCTCAACAGCGGCGAAGTGGCGATCGTGATGGCGCAGAACCACGCGCGCCGGCTGCGCCCGCGAGTGATGCTGCTGATGACTGCGGACAAGGTGCTGCGCGAGAACTTCATCGAGTGCGATCTGATGAGCCAGGGCGAAGACCAGGGCGAGCCGCGCGAAGTCGTGGCGACGCTGGAACCCGGCGCCTACGGGCTCGACCCGACCGAACTTTACCTGGGCTGACGCGGATGGCGCAGGGATGTTGAACCGTACCGACGTGCTGCGCGAAATTGACGCGGAAGTCGCGCGTGCCGGTGAGGCGGGCGAGCATTTCGCGCTGGTGCTGATGCGCGTGCAGCGGCACCGCGAGGAGCATCTGCTGTTCGGGGATTTTCTGAGCACCGCAGCGCGTAGTCGCATCAAGGCTGCGCTGCGACCGCAGGATCGCATTCTGCCGATCGGCGACAACGTCTTCGCGCTGCTGCTACCGGCGTTGCGTGACAGCGGTCATGCGCTGCTCGCGGCAAACCGGCTGGTGCGCGCGTTCCGTGAGCCGCTGCTGGTGGGCGATCGACTGCAGCAGGCGCTGCCGACGCTTGGCATCGGGATGTATCCGGAACACGGCACCGCCGCAGAGCCGCTGTGCCGGGCCGCAGAGACCGCGTTCGCCCAGGCGCTGACTTCGCGCGACCGCTATCAGTTGCACCAACCGGCGAACACGCGCTCCGAGCCACCCTACGTGGATCTGCGCGAGGCCATCATCAACAATCGCCTGGAGGTGTTCTTCCAGCCGCTGTGGGACATCCGTGCCGCGCGCGTGATCGGCGCCGAGTCGCTGGCGCGCTGGAACAGTGAAGTGCACGGTGCGATCAGCCCGACCGATTTCGTGCTGGTCGCCGAGCAGACCGGTCTGATCGAGTCGCTGACGCGCTGGAGCGTCAACACCACGCTGCGCCACTGCGCCAGCGCGCGCGCCGCCGGGCATCGCCTGCGCTTCTCGATCAACGTCTCGCCGCGCGTGTTCCATGAGCCCGGGTTGGTCGAGCAGTTCCAGAACTCGCTCGCGATCTGGGACGTGCCGGCCGCAGACGTGGTGCTCGAAGTGACCGAAAGCGCAGTGATGGAAGACCCAAGCTTGAGCGCGGTCGTGCTCGGCCAGTTGCGTGATCACGGCTTCGGCATCTCGATCGACGATTTCGGCATCGGCTATTCGTCGTTCGCCTACCTCAAGCGCTTTCCCGCCACCGAGCTGAAGATCGACCAGGAGTTCGTGCTCGACATCTGCAACAGCCCGCGCTCGGCACGGCTGGTGCATTCGATGATCGATCTTGCGCATCACCTCGACCTGATCGCCGTCGCCGAAGGCGTCGAAGACCAGGCGACACTCGACCGCCTCACCGCCATGGGCTGCGACCTCGCCCAGGGCTTTTTCTTCGGCCGCCCGAAACCGGCGGCGGAGTTCATCAGCGGGTTGTAGGCGGTTACGGCAGAAAGGCGTCGAGGCAGGCGCCGGTGCGCAGTCCACCGACCTGCGAGAAGTGCGCGTCCAGGGTGAGCAATGCAACGCCGTGCTCCAGCGTACTCGCGGCGATCCACAAGTCGTTGCAGGGTATCGGCGTGCCCTTCCGCCGCAGGGCGGCATAGACCAAGGCGTAGATGTCTGCGGTTGCCGCGGTGCTTGCAACCAGTCGCGCGCGTGGGGAGCCCAGGAACAGGGTCAATTCGCGACGGTTGACGGCCTCTCGCGTTCCCGCGGCGAACCCGGCGAGCAGTTCCGCGAGCACGGTGACGCTCACCAGGATCTCCGGCGCGTGGCGCAGCACTTCAATCATCGCGCTGTCGCCGCGCTTGAACGCGACGTAGGCGTTGGTGTCGATTGCGATCGGACGCACGCTACTTCCAGAGCGCCGGATCGATTTCCGAAAACGCTGCGATGCCATGCTCGAATTGGTATGCATGGCGTGAAGTCCAGGTTCCGGCCAGCGCGTCCAGGTCTTCGTAGGTCTGCAACGCCGCCGCGCCGCGCAGCTTCGGCGCCTCTCCCTGCAGCAAACGCACCGCCAGCTTGTTCAAGCTGCTGCCCTCGCTCCGAGCCTGACGCTTCAGTCGGTCAACGGCCTTGCGATCGATTCCACGGATACTCATGGTGGCCATGACATCACTCCGGCTGCATGTTGATGGCAGAAATGATAGCAGTGTGCGCCTCAATGCCCGATGCGGCGGACGCGGAAGCTGCGGCCCTTGATCTTGCCGTCGCGCAGGCGGTGCAAGGCGATGTCGGCGTGGCTGCGGGTGATGGCGACGTAGCTGCGGGTCGGGAAGATGTCGATCTTGCCGACCGCGTCCGCAGGCAGGCCGGCGGTGCCGGTGAGCGCGCCGAGCAGGTCGCCCGGGCGCAGCTTGTCGGCGCGGCCGCCATCGACGGCCAGGGTCAGGTGCGTGCCGAGCAGCGGCAGCGGCTTGCCCTGCACGCGCGGCAGCGGCACCTTGGGCAGCGAGCGGCCGAGGTTGGCCTCGATGCTGTTGATGCGGCCGGCGTCGCGCGGCGTGAACAGGGTCAGCGCCAGGCCTTGCGCGCCGGCGCGGCCGGTGCGACCGATGCGGTGGGTATGCGCATCGGCGTCGCTGGCGACCTCGAAGTTCACCACCAGCGGCAGTTCCTTGATGTCGAGCCCGCGCGCGGCGACATCGGTGGCGACGAGCACGGTGCAGCTGTGGTTGGCGAAGCGCACCAGCATCTCGTCGCGCTCGCGCTGGTCCAGATCGCCGTGCAGGGCCAGTACCGAGAACCCGCAGCGCTCCAGCGACTCGGCGACATCGCGCGTGGCATTGCGCGTGTTGCAGAACACCAGCGCCGATTCCGGCCGATGCGTGACCAGCAGGTCGATCAGGGCGTCGAGCTTGCGCTCGTCGCTGGCGACCTCGACGCATTGCTGGCTGATGTCGCTGTGCGCCGGCTCGGCGTCGACCGTGATCGTTTCCGGATCGCGCTGGAACCGCTTCGAGATTTCGCGGATCGCATCCGGGTAGGTCGCCGAGAACAGTAAGGTCTGCCGTTCTCGCGGCGCGGCCTTCAGGACCGCCGCGATGTCATCGGCGAAGCCCATGTCGAGCATGCGGTCGGCTTCGTCCAGCACCAGCATCTGCAGCGCCTTGAGCGGCAGCGCCTGTTTCTGGATCAGTTCGAGAATGCGCCCCGGCGTACCGACCACGATGTGCGGCTCGTGCGCCAGCGAAGCCAGGTGCGGGCGCAACGGCACGCCGCCGCACAGCGTCAGCACCTTGACGTTCGGCAACGGCCGCGCGATGCGGCGGATCTCCTTGCTGACCTGGTCGGCCAGTTCGCGCGTCGGGCACAGCACCAGCCCCTGCAGCTGCACCGACCCGACATCGAGCAACTGCAGCAGGCCGAGCGCGAACGCCGCGGTCTTGCCGCTGCCGGTGCGTGCCTGCGCGATCACGTCGTGCCCGGCCAGGATCAACGGCAACGCCGCCTGCTGGATCGGCGTCATCTCAAGGTAGCCGATCGACGCCAGCCCCTTGACCAGGGCTTCGCCCAGGCTCAGTTCGGAAAATGGATTCATGCCGACATGATCGCATGGCCGGCCGTCACGTACCTCCAGCGGCGCGGACCTGTGTGTGGTGGCTCATGCCTGAGCGGCGAGCACCCTGCCGGCGAACTCCGCGAACAGGTTCCTGATGCTGGTGCTCGCGGACAGGGCGCGGGAGGCCGAGCTGCCGCGTGAAGAAAGTTCCAGTGCCGCGGCGCTATAGAGCTGGCGTTCGACCAGTCGCTCGCAAAGAATCTGGTATCGCCGCGCGTACGAGGCCGACTTGAATTCCTCGAACACCGGGAAGTTCGGTTCGTCGCAGCGCACCGAGCGCTGCGATGCCGCGCATTCTTCCAGCAACATCAGCCAGGCGAGAAAGGGTGGACGGGGGTCGGACTGGATCGCCGGATTCAAGAGCGCGGGCTGATACTCGGCGACTACGCTGCGGCTGCGATGTGGCCCGGAGCCATAGGCGCCGTGGTGGTGTGCAACCCAGAGATCCGCCGCTGATCCGATCACCTCTTCGCTGCGATTGTTGAAGTTGTTGCCGAATGATCCGACTTGGGACTTGAACTCAAACACCGCCAGCAGTCGGCCTTCGTGGATCACCAGTACGTCCCAGTTCTTCGTCGCCCGGAAGAATCCGGGCAGCACCAGATCGGACTTGCGCGTGCGCACGGCCGCGGCGTTCAAGCCGCAATGCACCGCGACTTGAACCACGAGTTCGACGAAGCCATCCATGTTCTTGCCGGCGAGCACGCCATCGCGCGAGCCGCCCTGGGACTTCCCGGTCGCGGAAGCTCGCCCACGCCAGAACGCAGCGACCGCCCGGTTGACGCAGTCGTCGAAGTCGGGTGGCAGCAGGCGGCTCAAGCGCGGAGCTTCCTGCGCGCAGTGGTGACCTGGGCCGCGTCGGCCTCAATGCGGGCTACGTGCTGTTCGGCCGCTGTGAGGCCGAACAGCGCGAACACGGGCGCGTCGATGTCGTTCTGATTCTGCGAGATTGACGCGGCAACCAGTTCGCTGCGGATCGACAGCGGAACCTGCTGCCACAGCGGAATCCGGATGCGGCGCAGGTATTGCGCCTGGAACCGGAGGAAGCCGCCGGCCATGCGCGTGCAGTAGCTCGCCACGGTCAGGATGCTGATGGAAGACCGCAAGACCGTCTGCACGGCGCGGATGTCCCAATCCTCTGCGGTCACGAAATAGAGGTTGTGGTGTGGGTAGTAGTGGCCTTCATCGAGAACGACGGTCGACGCGCCCTTGATGTCGGGAATCAACAGTTTGGGGCGCTGCACCAGTTCTGCGTAGACGCGATCGATCGTGCGGTACCAGCGATCAGCGCTGCGCGCCGCGACATGACGCCCGGCGACGGCCTCGCGATGCAGATCGATGTAGGCCGCGAACTTCGGATAGGCAGCGAGCTCGGCAAGACGGCCATTCGTTTCGAATGGGTTGACCAGGCCCTTGCCACCCCACTGAATTCGGCCATCGACCAGATCTCTTGCCATCACCAGCGGCAACTTGCGCGCCAATTCCACTTCCAACGCATCGAAGTCGCCGATGAACACGCGGTCGCAACCGGTGGCGACCCCGATACCGACTTTGCACCCCGCCTGCTCGATGGTGGGAAAGCGCGCCTCGATCTTCCGCAGCAGGGCAAGGCGAGGCCCATCGTCGAACAGCCACGGTGCATCACCGAATCCGCCGAGCATGACCTGTTGCACCGCGTCGTCGTTGGCCGCAGGCGACGCCAGTCGACCCGACAATTCACCCAGTGCCATGGCCGCTGCAGCGCCACGGGCGGCGATGCGCGTCGGCAGCGTGCTGACACCGGGGAGCGCGGGGCGGCGAATGATGGTGATGGCCGGATATGCGATGACATCGGCATGAAATGCATCGACGTCCTCCATGTCGATGAAGTGGGTCACATGGAAGCCGGAGGCAATCTTGTTGCGCAGCGGACCCCCATACTTGTTCTTGAGCCAACGGTTCGCGCAGATGAAGCCGAGCGTGCCGCCTGGTTTCAATAGATCCAGCGCACGCTCGTAGAACGGCACATACAGATCGGCGCGGTCGTACAGCGTGTTGAAACGCGCGCGATACTCGCTGAGCAGAGCCGCTGGAATTCGTTCCTGGCGCACATAGGGTGGATTGCCGACCACGAAGTCGAAGTGCGCACCAGGATCGCAGAGCAAGAAGTCGTCACAGAGCAGCCACGCCTCGCAGAGCGAATGCGCCTCGGCGTCGCTGAACCCGCGTTCGCAAAGCAGTGCAACCAATCGCCGGGTAGTGCGCGCGTGGTGCTCGCGGCTGAGTTCGACGCCGCGCACGGCCAACCGCAACGCGGTGAGGGACCGTGCAGGTTCCAGCCCCGATCGTTCGATCGATTCCAGCAGGCGCGAAACTGCCGGGACCAGAAAATCACCGTCTCCGAACGAGGGTTCCAGCAATCGGCAGGTGCTAAGCGGACGGTCTGCGGTGTATCCGCTCAGGTCGAGAATGGCGTCAACGATCTCCGCGCGTGTGAACACGGCGCCGCGGTCGGTCGCATCCGCCTCGGCCATGCTGCGCACGGCGTCGATCACATCGGGCGCACGCCATTCCGGACCGAGACTGTCGAACAGCGAAGCCATGTCGGGCAATTCCGTATCGAAGCAGCGATGGGCAGATCGTACCAGCGGGGGGTTGGATCGCGTGATTGGCTCCAACGCAAACGGCCCGCTTGCGCGGGCCGTTCTGGCGGAGAGCATCGCGCCACGAGTGGCCCTCCTACATTCAGGACTTGAGGCCGGCGGCCTTGCGCAGGGCTTCGGCGCGGTCGGTCTTTTCCCAGGAGAAGGCGGTGGCCTTGACCTTCTTGCCGGCGGCGTCGGTGTATTCGTGTTCGTAGGGCTTGCGGCCGAAGTGGCCGTAGCTCGCTGTTGCCTGGTAGACCGGGTGGATCAGGTCCAGCATCTGGATGATGCCGTACGGGCGCAGGTCGAAATGCGCGCGAATGAGTTTCTCAATCTTCTCATCGGAAATCTTGCCGGTGCCGAACGTGGTCACCGAGATCGAAGTCGGTTCGGCCACGCCGATGGCATAGCTGACCTGCACTTCGCACTTGTCGGCGAGGCCGGCGGCAACCAGGTTCTTGGCGACGTAGCGCGCGGCGTATGCCGCCGAGCGGTCGACTTTCGACGGGTCCTTGCCCGAGAACGCGCCGCCGCCGTGGCGGGCCATGCCGCCGTAGGTGTCGACGATGATCTTGCGTCCGGTCAGGCCGCAGTCGCCGACCGGTCCGCCGATGACGAACTTGCCGGTCGGGTTGATGTGGAACTTGGTCTTCTTGTCGATCAGCTTCGAGGGCAGCACCGGCTTGATGATCTCTTCCATCACTGCTTCGACCAGGTGCTTCTGCTTGACGTCTTCATCATGCTGCGTCGAGAGCACGACCGCGTCGATGCCGGCGATCTTGAAGCCGTCATAACGCAGCGTGACCTGCGACTTCGCGTCCGGGCGCAGCCACGGCAGCGGCGAGTTCTTCTTCTTGCGCACCTTCGCCTGCTGCTCGACCAGACGGTGCGAGTAGTAGATCGGTGCCGGCATGTATTCCGGGGCTTCGTTGCAGGCATAACCGAACATCAGGCCCTGGTCGCCGGCGCCCTGTTCTTCCGGCTTCTTGCGGTCGACGCCCTGGTTGATGTCGGGCGACTGCTTGCCGATCATGTTGATGATGGCGCAGGTGTGGCCGTCGAAACCGACCTTCGAGGTGTTGTAGCCGACGTCGTTGATGACCTTGCGCGCCAGCGACTCGATGTCGACCCAGGCGTCCGTCGTGATCTCGCCGGCGACGATCGCGGCACCGGTCTTCACCATCGTTTCGCAGGCGACACGGGCGCGTTTGTCCTGCGCCAGGATCGCGTCCAGCACTGCATCGGAAATCTGGTCGGCGAGCTTGTCGGGATGGCCTTCGGAAACGGATTCGGAGGTGAAGAGATAGCTGCTCATCGAGGCATATATCCTTTGATTCGGATGGAGGGATTGAAAGGGGCCGGCACTATACAGAACTCGCCCGCGCCGCGCAGCATTTTAGCGGCACTAGCCGCTGCTGTTTCGTGGTCATTCATGGCCCCCGACACAGAACTGTCGTCCCGCGGTCATCGCGCTCGCACGTCCGCGCAATCGGGCTGACGCGGCGACACCCTAGCCTGTGCTCCCGTCGAAGCGACGGGAGTAGTTCATGATCGATCTTGAGGCGACGCTGCAGGCACGCTTCCCGCACTGGTTTCATGGCCGCCGCGCGCATCTGTCGCGGCCGTTGGTGCGCGCGCTGTCGCGGTTTTCGCGGGTGCCCGAGATCAATGCGTTTCTCGCCGCCAATGCACATTTGCGCGGCTTCGGATTCGTCGAGGCCGCGCTCGACCATCTGGATGCGCGCTGTCTGGTCGACCATGTCGAACGCGAGCACATTCCCGAGCACGGGCGCTGCGTCATCGTTGCCAACCATCCGCTCGGCGCGGTCGATGCGCTGGCCCTGCTGCAGTGTGTCGGCAGCGTGCGCCGCGACGTGAAGATCCTGGCGAACGATCTGCTGCTGTCACTGGACGGCTTGTCCGACCTGCTGTTGCCGCTGCGCATTCTCGGCGGCAGGCCTTCCCTCGAATCGATCGCCGCAGCGGAACAGGCGCTGGCCGAAGAGCAGGCGCTGATCGTGTTTCCGGCTGGCGAAGTCTCGCGGTTCGGCTGGCGCGGCGTGCGCGACGCGCGTTGGCGGCGCGGTTTCCTGCGCTTCGCGGAGGGCATGAACGCGCCGATCGTGCCGGTGCACCTGTCCGGCCGCAATTCGGCATGGTTCTACGGCCTGTCGCGGCTCGCGTCGCCGCTCGGTACGGCGATGCTGCCGCGCGAGATGTTCACGCGCCGCGGTCAACGCATCGAACTGCGCGTCGGCAAGCCGGTCACGCCGCTGCAGTTGCAGGCATGTGCCGCCGACAGCGCCGGCCGATTGGCGCTGGTGCGTGCAAGTACCGAGGCACTCGCGCGCGGCCGCGACCTGCTGCCGACGCGACCAACGCCGATCCTGCATGCGCCGAAACTGCGCGATCAGTTGTCCGACCTTGGCCGACTGGATGAACTCGGTCGCACGCCGGACGGCAAGCGCATCTGCGCCGGGCGGCTCGATCCGGACCGGCCGCTGATGCGAGAGATTGCACGTCTGCGCGAGTTCACCTTCCGCGCGGTGGGCGAGGGTAGTGGCAAGCGCCTCGACCTCGACCGCTACGACGCGCATTACGACCAGCTCGTGCTCTGGGACGAGGAGCGGCTGGAAGTCGCTGGTGCGTATCGCGTCGGCCGCTGCGCGCCGATCCTGAGCCAGCGCGGCGTGTCCGGCCTGTACACGGCCAGTCTGTTCGACTTCTCAGCCGAGCTCATGGCACAGCTCGATGGCGCGATGGAACTCGGGCGCAGCTTCGTGCAGCCGAAGTACTGGGGATCGCGCAGTCTCGATTACCTGTGGATCGGCATCGGCGCCTACCTGCGCGCGCATCCGGACATTCGTCGCCTGTTCGGGCCGGTCTCGATCAGTGCCGAGTTGTCGCCGCGCGCACGCGCCTTGCTGGTCGCCTACTACCAGCGCTTTCATGGCGAGGCACGCCGGCTGGCGTCGTCGCATCGGCCCTTCGCGGTCGATGCGGTCGGGTCGTTGTTCGACGATCTGGATGCCGATGCGGCGATGCGCGTGTTGCGCGACAACCTCGCCGCGCTCGGCGCGCGCGTGCCGACGCTGTACAAGCAATACACCGAATTGTGCGAACCCGGCGGCGCGCGCTTCCTTGCTTTTGGTACCGACCCGGATTTCGCCAGCGTGGTCGATGGCCTGATCCTGGTCGATCTGGACCGGGTGACCGCGAAGAAGCGCGCGCGTTACCTGGAGCCGCCGGCCGGCGGCCGCAACGTGCTCGCCGGAGTCGCGGCATGAACGCCGGGGTCGTGGCACTGCGCCCGGCACTGCGCAGCGTGTTCCTCTCCGACCTGCACCTCGGTTCGCCGCACTGCCACGCCGAAGCGCTGGCCGGGTTTCTGGAAACCGTGCAATGCGAGCGGCTCTACCTGGTCGGCGACGTGTTCGACCTGCACTGGCTGCTGCGTCGGCGCGCGGCCTGGTCGGCGGCGCACACGCAGGTGCTCGACGCCCTGCAACGGCTGCTGCGACGTGGCGTCGAAGTCGTCTACATTCCCGGCAATCACGACGGCCCCATGCGCCGTTGGTGCGGGTTGGCGTTGCCTGGCGTGCGCATGCGCCGACGTGCAGTGCACACCACTGCAGACGGGCGCCGCCTGCTAGTCACCCATGGCGACGAGTTCGATGCCGAAGTGCGCCTCGGCGGCGCTGGCGAGTGGCTCGGCGAATGGTTGTACGAGCGCATCCTGCTCGGCGGCAATCGTCACTGGAACCGCTTGCGGGCGCGCTTCGGCTATCGCTACTTCTCGCTCGCGGGCTTCCTGAAACGGCAGAGCACCGGCGCCGAACGTTACATCGCGCGCTTTCGTGCAGCGGTCATCGCCGACGTGCGTCGGCGCGGGCTCGATGGCGTGGTCTGCGGCCACATCCACCGGCCGGAACTGCGCGAAATTGACGGGCTGGTGTACGCCAACGACGGCGACTGGGTCGAAAGCCTGACCGCGCTGACCGAGTCCCGCGACGGCACGCTGGCCCTGCGCCAGATCGGAATTGCCGGGCAGGTCGAAGTCGAACTGGCGCCGCCGCGCTGGGTCGACGCGGCGGCGTGAGCCCTACTCGAAACTGTTGGCGAAGATCAGCCTGAGGTCGATCATCCACGAGCGCGTGTGTTCCAGCACGCTGTTGGGGCTGCCGGCCATCGCGGTGGGCAGGGTGCCGGTGCTGTCGGTGACGCGCAGTTGCAGGGTGCGCGTGACCGGGCTGGCGCTGGCCTGGTTGAACACGTAGCTGCTGCCGGTGGCGCCCGGGATCGCGACCGCGTCGAGGAACCATTGCCGCGTCACTGAGCCGAGTGTTGGCACCAGCACCGTCGCGCCGATGGTGAGGTTGTTGCCGACGGTGTAGGCCACCGGCACCTCCGAGGGTGGCGATTCGGTTCCGGGTTCGATCAGGTCGATGCCGGCTGCCGGCACGCCGAAGCCGCCGCTGTAGAGACGTTTGACGTAGGCGGCAGCGCAGACCGAACAGAAGGTGCTGCCGAGCGAGCGCATCAGGCAGGTCGAAGAAGTCGGCCGGTACATGCCGGTGGTCAGATAGCGCGCGCCCTCGAACAAGCCGGTGCCGGGTGTTCCCGGCGGCGTCGGAATGGGAATCGCCGGGGTCAGCAGCGGCGCCCACTTGATCAGCGCCGGCGTGGTCTGGTTGGTGACATTGGCTTCGCAGGGGGGCGAGGTGATGTCGCTGCAGGCCGGGAAACCGGGGTAGGCAGAGGTGTATTCGTCAGCGAGTTTGCTGAAGCTGTGGCCGTACTCGTGGATCACCACCAGCGGCCCCGATGCATTCGCCGAAGTCACCGCATAGCTGCCGCCGGCGCCGCCGTAGACGCTGTCGTTCACGGTCACCAGGATGTGGTCCCAGTTCGGATATGCCGCTGCCGCCGCCATGGTCTTGCTGGAACTGGTCGTCAGCAGGCGGTGGATGTTGCTGGTGCAGAAGCGCGCGTCGAGCGCGGTGTCGCTGAACTGGCCGGCAAACGGATCAGTGCTGGCGGCACTGTCGGCGCAGCAGGCGAGGGTGCCGCATCCGGCCTGGTAGGGCGGATGGTCGGCGCCGGACTGGTTCGAGGTGACGAAGCCGGTCGTCCAGTTCACCAGGTTGGCGTAGTCCTCGTAGGGACTGACATTGAACATCGCGTCGTAGAGGTTCTGCGCATGGGTGGCGAAGGTCGCGGTTTGCGCTGCGGTGTAGCCATCGCCCAGCACCAGAATGTCGACGCGGTTGGCCGGCGGCCCGGAGTTCGGCGATCGCATCAGCGCCACTTGCGCCTCGATGCCAGCGAGCGGCAGATGCGCTGCGTTGCGGGCGAGCGCTTCGAGATCGAACACGCGGCCATCGTCCAGTTCGATCGCATCGGCCGCGGCCACCGGCAGGCGCAGCAGGAAACTGTTCTCGGTCGTCGCCGGCAGCGGCCGCATTTCGAGGTGCAGGTCGCCGTGCTCGGGATCGCGCGCGAACTCGGCGCGCAGCAGCGGTCGCTCGACCCGGCGCTCGGCACCGGCCACGCCGGCGCGCAGCGGTCGGTAACTCAGTTCGGCGGCATCGTCGCTCGGTTCCGGTGCGGCGTCGGCGGCGCGCTCGACGCGCGCGTAGAACACCGGTTGCGCGGGTTGTCCCGGCTCGCCGGCGAACACGATGTAGTGGGTCGATTCAGCGCCGACGCCAGCGCTGAACAGCGTGCCCAGGACGATGCCGGCAATGCCGGCGATGCGCAGGTTCATGGCGCAGGCTCCTCTCGGTCGGGAGCCATAGCCTAGCGGAGGATCAGAGCAGCGGAACGCCGGTCTTCTCGCGCAGCTCCTCGACGCTGACGCCCGGTGCGGTCTCGACCAGCTTCAGACCCTTTGGGGTCACGTCCATCACCGCGAGTTCGGTGATGATGCGATTGACCACGCCGACACCGGTCAGCGGCAAGGTGCACTGCGGCAGGATCTTGTGCTCGCCGCCCTTGGCGGTGTGTTCCATCAACACCACGACGCGGTTCACGCCGGCGACCAGGTCCATCGCGCCGCCCATGCCCTTGACCATCTTGCCCGGCACCATCCAGTTCGCGAGGTCGCCCTGGTGCGTCACCTGCATCGCGCCGAGGATGGCCAGGTCGATGTGGCCACCGCGGATCATCGCGAACGAGTCATGGCTGCCGAAGTAGCTGGCGCCTTCGCGCGCGGTGACGGTCTGCTTGCCGGCGTTGATCAGGTCGGCATCGACCTCCGCCTCGGTCGGGAACGGACCGATGCCGAGCAGGCCGTTCTCGCTCTGAAGCCACACGTCCATGCCCTCGGGAATGAAGTTCGCGACCAGCGTCGGCAGGCCGATGCCAAGGTTCACGTAGGCACCATCGCTCAACTCTTGCGCGGCGCGCTGCGCCATCTCATCGCGGGTCCAGGGCATTGCCAGTTCTCCTAGTGTCTTCACCTCTCCCACCGGGAGAGGTCGCGCCGCAGGCGCGGGTGAGGGAAGTTTGCGCTCGCAGGCTCAACCTGCCCGCACCGTTCGTTGCTCGATGCGTTTCTCCGGCGTCGCGTTCAAGACGATGCGGTCGACGTAGATGCCGGGCAGGTGGACGTGATCGGGATCGATCGCGCCGGTGTCGACGATCTGTTCGACCTCGGCAATGCAGACCTTTCCCGCCATCGCACAAGCCGGGTTGAAGTTGCGCGCGGTCTTGCGGAACACCAGGTTGCCGGAGCGGTCTGCCTTCCAGGCCTTGACCAGCGAGACATCGGCCTTGAGCGCGGTTTCGAGCACGTACCAGTGGCCGTCGGGGAACTGCCGCGTTTCCTTGCCGTCGGCGACGATGGTGCCGTAGCCGGTGCGGGTGAAGAACGCCGGAATGCCGGCGCCGCCGGCGCGCAGGCGCTCGGCCAGCGTGCCTTGCGGGTTGAACTCGAGTTCGAGTTCGCCGGAAAGGTACTGGCGCTCGAACTCCTTGTTCTCGCCGACGTAGGACGAAATCATCTTGCGGATCTGCCGCGTGCTGAGCAGTTGCCCGAGCCCGAAGCCATCGACGCCGGCGTTGTTCGAGATCGCGGTCAGGCCCTTGACGCCGGTATCGCGCAGCGCCGCGATCAGCGCCTCGGGAATGCCGCACAGGCCGAAGCCGCCGACGGCAAGCGTCTGGCCGTCCGCAACCAGGTCGCGCAGTGCCGTGGCGGCATCCGGATACACCTTCGATTTGCCACGCGTGGGCGCAGCCTGCGTCGCTTCCGACATCGCATCCTCCATCTTGAAGGCGCGATCTTACCCGCTTGCCCGCGAATTCCAGCCGTACCTTCGGGCAGAAGCAGCAGTGCGGCGCTGGCCGCGGGCGCGAAAGGCTGGCAGAGTCCGGCGCCTGCCCCGAGCTCGGACCTGCCGCTTGATTCCACGTCCCTGGCGACGAATTGCCGCATGCGCCTGCCCGCCTCCGCGTCGATCGCGCACGCGAACTCGGCTGGTCCGGGGGCGTCCGCCGTGCCTTTCGATTTCGGCGAACGTGTGCTCGAGACCGTGGGCGGCGAGGACGACATCCCCAATGGCGTCATCACCGCGCTTGCCCAGGGGCGCGACGGCTTCCTCTGGATCGGCACCCAGAGCGGTCTCGTGCGCTTCGACGGCTATCGCTTCCGGCGTTTCCAGCATCGTGTCGACGATTCGGACTCGATGGCCGGCGACTTCGTCTTCTCGATGGCGGTGGATCACGACGGCCGCGTCTGGGTCGGGCATGAGGTCGACGGCGTGTCGGTGCTCGATCCCGCGACCGAGACCTTCGAGCGCTTCCGCCACGATCCGGCGCGACCCGAGGGCATCGGCCCCGGCAATATCTACGCGATTGCGGTCGGGCCGGAAGGCAGCATCTACATTGCCGGCGATCCCGGCCTCAGCCGCCGTGATGCCGCCAGCGGCCGCTTCGAGGCGATCGTGCTCGGTGCCGGAGGCGTCGTGCCGGAGCCGTCGGAACGCGTGCGCAGCCTGCTGTTCGGCCGCCACGGCACGCTATGGATCGGCACCCAGGACGGACTGATGCGCAAGCGCCCCGGCCACCTGGCCGCCGAGGCGGTGCTGACGCAGGGCGACGTATCCCTGGCCGGGCGCGAGATCGTCGCCCTGCTCGAGGACCGCGACGGCCGCATCTGGTGCGGCACGCGCGAGCACGGCGCGGCGGTCGTCGATCCCGCGACTGGTGCCATCCGCTGGATCGGGCGCAACCACGCCGAGGCCGATGCCCTGTCGCGTTCGTGGATCAATGCCATGGCCCAGGTGTCGGCCGACGAGGTCTGGCTCAGCCGCTACGGCGCCGGCATCGCGCTCGTGGACGCGCGCACGCTCGCGGTCACCCACCTGCTCGCGCAGGATGCGAGCGTCAAGGGCGGGCTCAGCTTCGATGCCGCGGGCGCTTTCCTGGTCGATCCTGCCGGCCTGCTCTGGGTCGGCTCCTGGGGCGGTGGCCTGCAACGCCACAATCCGCTCAATCCGGGCTTTCGCCTGCTGCGTCACAGCCTGCTGCAGCGGGGGCATCTGAGCTACCCGAACCTGCTCAGCGTCCTTGAACTGCGCGACGGACGCGTGCTCGCCGGCACCACCCAGAATGGCATCGACCTGATCGATCCGGAACGCGGCGTCGTCGGCGGTTGGCGCGTCGATCCGGCACGCGCGGACGGGCTCGCCGACGGCGTCATCGGCGGCATGGCCGAGGCCGCCGACGGCACGCTGTGGATCGGCACGTTCCAGTCCGGCGTGCAGCGTCTCGATCCGGGCGCCACGGCGTTCCGTCATTACCAGCGCGAACATGGCCTGCCGACACTGCAGACCGAGATGGTCGAGATTGCCCGCGACGGCCGCGTCTTCGTCGGCACCGGCGATGGCCTGGTGCGCCACGACACGGCCGGCGACCGCTTCGTCGACGTGCTCGCCGAGGACGGCCACCCGCCGCGCACGCGCTTCAACGGCATGAGCGAGGGCGCCGACGCGCGCCTTTGGTTCGGCTCCGCCAACGGGCTGTACCTGCTGGAGCCGGGCCGCGAGCGCCTGCGCCATTTTCGCCACGATCCCGGCGACGCCGCCACGCTCGCCAACGACGTCGTCGCCAGCGTCGCGATCGATGCCGCGGGCCGGGTCTGGATCAACACCCAGCGCGGACTCGATCGCTATCGCCGCGACGACGACGGTCGCGAATGGTTCGAACACGTCTCGCCACAGATCGGCATGGCCGGCGAATCGCTCGGCAGCAACGTGCTGGTCGATGCGCAAGGACGGCTGTGGACGAATACGGCGGTGTTCGATCCGGAAGCGCGGAGCGTGTACCGCCTGCACCGTGCCGATGGCCTCGATATCGGCACCAACTGGGTTGGCGCCGCGGCGCGGACGCGCTCGGGCCTGCTCCTGTTTGGCGGCAGCAATGGACTTGGTGTCGTCGATCCTGCGCGCTTCCGGCCCTGGCGGTTCGTACCCGAGGTGCTGGTTGCCGAGGTCACCGTCGATGGCCAGCCCCGGCCCGGCGCGGCGGCCACGCGCAGGCTCGAACTGGTACCCGGCGAATCGCGCTTCGACGTCGAGTTCAGCGCCAGTGACTTTTCCGCGCCTGCCTCGCACCGATTCGCCTATCGCCTGCTTGGCAGCGGCGAAGAAGCCTGGGTCGAGGTCGATGCCGAACACCGCCATGCCAGTTTCGGCAATCTCTGGCCGGGCAACTACACGCTGGAAGTGCGTGCGAGCAACCGCGTCGGCGTGACCAGCACCGAACCGGCGCGCATCGCGATCCGGGTGCAGCCGCGCTGGTGGCAGCGGCCCGTCGCCGTCGTCGCGATGATCGTCGCCGCCCTCGTCGCCGTGTTGCTGCTGGTGCGGCTGCGCGTGGCCCAGTACCGCTGGCGCGCAGCGGCGCTGCAGGCCGTGGTCGATGCCCGCACCGCCGAGTTGCGCGCCGCCTATGCCGACGTCGAGCGCGCCAGCCGCACCGATCCGCTGACCGGGCTCGACAACCGCCGTTCGCTGGAGCTGGCCTTGCCGAAACTGGTCGCTGCCATCTTCGGCGATGGCGCCCACGATGGCGCAGCGCGGCGGCTCGCACTCATGGTCGTGGACATCGACGAATTCAAGCAGGTCAACGACCAGCACGGGCACGTCGCCGGCGATCAGGTACTGGCGGGCATGGCCGACCTGATCCGCACCCAGTTGCGATCCGGCGACCTCGGCGCGCGCTGGGGCGGCGAGGAGTTCCTGGTCGTCGCCGGTGTCGCCGACGAGGCCGAAGCGCAGCGCCGTGCCGATCGCCTGCGCGGCGCCGTCGCCAGCCACCGATTCGAACTCGGCAGCGGCCAGTCGATCCGCCGCACCTGCTCGATCGGCTTCGCCTGCCTGCCGTTCGCAGCGGAAGCGGGTTCCGCGCTGCCCTGGCAACACGTGCTCGAAATCGCCGACGCCGCGTTGTTCGAAGCCAAACGCGACGGCCGCAACCGCGCCTACGGCTACGCTGCCGCCGGCCCGATCCCCGCCGACTTCATCGACCGATTCCGCGCTACCTCGCCCGAACAGCGCCGCGACCTGCCGCTGCGGCGTTTGGGAGGCGAGGTGCACATGTTCGTGCCTGGGGACTCATGAAGCATCCCTGTCCTGAATGTGGTCATCTCTTGATCAGCGGCTTCCGAAAAGGCTTCATTGCATCCTTCGGACCGCTGAGCAGAGTGCGATGCGATCGTTGTGGCTCAAATATCGGTGTGCCTTTTCTTCTGGGCAACGCTTTCATCGTGCTCATTACTGTCGTCCCGTGGTTCGCAGCCTGGGGCGCTCTTCAGTTCGTTCCAACACCCATGGTTCTTTCAACGGTCGCACTTGCCTTCTGCGCGGGATTCCTCGGTTCGTCTGCGCTGATGCTCTGGCTCTACATCCGTTATGTACCGCTGGTCAGCAAGGACACCTGACGCGCCATGAAAGCTGCATCGATCTTTGTGTTCATTTCGATTGCCCTGAGTGCATGCCATCGCGATCCAGCGGAGCGGCTGATCGGACACTGGCGATCCAACGAACCTCGGACCCTTGCCGAGTTTGATCGAGCAAAGGCCGCTGGCCGATTGACCGATTGGGCCGCGGGGCGCGAGGCGATCTACAGGGACGGATTCTTTGGCCGTCTGGAAATTCTCGTCGAGGCGGATCGGTCCAAGGCATGGTTTCCCGAAGATCGTCCTGAAGACATTCCTTGGGGTGCTCACATCATCCGCGATCTCGGCGACGACAGGTTCCATTGGGGGACGAAGGAGGCGAAGCCCGGTCAACCGACCCATCGCATCGTGCAATTGCAACGCGATGGGCAGTGTTATCGGATCGAGTTGCCCGAGATGGGATTCATGGAGTGGTTTTGTCGTGTGGCGTCGCGATGAACAGCGACGAGTGTTGCGTTGGCCCGACGACAAGGCAGACGATGGCGGTCTGACGGTGTGGAATCTCGCGAGCAAGGAAAGCCAGAGGTTCAGTCCGAGCACGTCGTCGTTCATGATCAACTATCGCGTCGACGATCTCGATGCGCTGTGGGCGCAACTGCGCACGGACGGCATCGCCATCGTTGGCGGCCCGGAGTCGCACGAGAACGGCAAGTTCGGCTGGATCATGGATCCGGACGGCAACGAGCTCGAGTTGTGGCAGCCGATGGCCCGGGATGGCAGAAGCAAGGAGGCCTGAATTTCCGGCGCCAGAAACAAGTGAAGCCGACAACTTGCGTTGCCGGCTTCACGCTTCCACGCCGATCGATCAGTACTTGTATTCGAGCGACAGCCAGATCTTGTCGGCATCGGTCGAGTAGCCGTCGGCGTCGTAGCTGGCGAACTTCGCGAGCGCGGTGAAGCGCTGCAGGAAGGCGTAGCTGAGCGAGGCATCCCATTCCGAGCCGTAGTCGGCGTGGCCGTGGTCGGCTTCGTACTGATGGTAGGAAGCGACCCACTGCAACTTGCCGATCGGGCCGTTGAACGCGACGTAGGTGTCGACCAGTCCGTTCACCGGCGTGGTCAGGAACTTGTCAGCCCAGCCGTTGAACGCATGCAGGGTCGCGAACGGCGTCTGGAAGCCGTAGTGGCCATCGCCGCTGAGCTGCTCGCGCGCGAACTTGCCGGTGTAGGCGCCACGCGAGGCACCGAACTCGGTCAGGTAGTAGTCGGCATCGATGATGTCGGCGCCATCACGCCAGTCGGTTTGCTGCGCGTATTCCAGTGCGTAGACCAGCTTCCATGGTTCGGACAGCGCATACGCGCCGGCGAAGCGTGCGCCAAGCGTCTTGGCCGAGGTCAGCGGCAGGTCGTTGTTGTCGACCAGATAGCCGTAGCCGGTGAGCGTGCCCGCGGCCCAGGTTTGCGAAGCGTTCAGCAGATGGCCGCTGACGTCGTATTCGGCCGACAGCGGGTTCGGGTGCTCGTTGCCGAAGATGCGCTGCACGTCATCGATGAAGCTGTAGCGGAACATCACGCTGCTGCCGATCTTCTGGTTCAGCGTGAATGCGTCGTAGGTCTGCTCGTTCTGGCGCCAGCCGACGTTGCCGATGAAGCGGGCGTTGTCGAGGATGATGCGCTGGCGTCCGGCGATGAGCTGCGTGCCCTTGCCGGAATCCCAGGCCACATAGGCCTGGTTCCATTCGCTGCCCTCGGGGTCGGCGACCACCGGGTACTGGGTGCGGCCATTGCCGGTCGAGTTGTAGCTCTCGTCGAGGGCGCGCACGTCCTCCAGTTCGGCGAACAGGGTGAAACCGTGCCAGGGGGCGGTCTTGTAGCCGAGGCGGTTGCGCAGGGTCACGGCGCTGGCGTCGCGGACGATGGCGTCGTCGTCCACACCTTCATAGCGGATACGCGAATCGAAGTTGAACTTGCCGCCGATCAGCGCGTCGCCAAGGGAGACGGTTTCTTCGGCTTGAACGCAAGCAGCGGCCATGGCCAGCGGCAGCAGGGCCAGTCGGAAAGTACGCATGGTGGAATCCTCAAGTTTGAAACGGGTTGGCTTGCGCCTTTCCTGAAGCGCGTCGCGACGCGACTCAGGAAAGGCGCCGTCCTGCCCCTCGCCCTTGCGGACGAGGGGAGAACGGCGGTCATCCGATCAGTAGATGTCGTTCGCGGTGTTGAACACGTTGAACTTGCCGGTCGGCGTGATCAGGTTCGGTCCCTTGATCACCTTCTTCAGCTTCAGCGTCTTGTCGTTGATCACGACGATCGCCGATTCTTCCTTGGAACCGCTCCACACCGAGAACCACACTTCGTCACCGGCCTTGTTGTATTCCGGCTGCACGACGCGCTTCGGGCCCGGGCCGAGCTTGGCCCACTCGGCGATCGGCAGCACCTTGTAGCCGGCGGCGAGGTTGTTGATGTCGAACACGGCGATGCTCTGGCTGGCCTTCGGATCGGGGTTCAGCGTGGTGTCGACGTAGAGGTGCGTCGACTTCGGGTGGGTCTTGACGAATAGCGAACCGCCGCCCTGGCCCTTGAGCACTTCGACCGCCTTCCAGGCGTGGTCCTTGTGCCCTTCCGGGTCGGTGCCGATCAGCGTGATGTTCTCGTTGCCGAGCGCCGAGGTGGCCCAGACTGGACCGAACTTCGGATGGTTGAAGTTGGCGCCGCGACCCGGATGCGGGATCTTCTCGGCGTCGACCAAGGCGACCATCTTGCGTTCCTTCGAGTCGACCACGGCGATCTTGTTCGACTGGTTCGCGGCGGTGATGAAGTAGCGGTG
>Ga0073899_10001579_pt1 | contig 20868 bp, 16 predicted proteins | sample KloWWTmetaKNB5Ph_FD_88975 | JGI IMG/M metagenome (GOLD analysis project Ga0073899, IMG submission 88975) | Active sludge microbial communities from Klosterneuburg, Austria, studying microevolution and ecology of nitrifiers - Klosterneuburg... | ecosystem: Engineered > WWTP > Aerobic digester >... | reverse complement strand
TGAAGCTGCGCAAAGAGATGCAGATTGAGCTAAAGACCATGCAGCGCGAGGTGGGCATCACTTTTATTTACGTGACCCACGACCAGGAAGAGGCGCTGACCATGAGCGACCGCATCTGCGTGATGAGCAAGGGCAAGGCGCTGCAAATCGGCACACCCATCGAAATTTACGAGCGGCCAAACTGCCAGTTTGTGGCCGATTTTATTGGCGAGACCAACTTCTTGCAGGGCAAGGTCAGCGCGGTAAACGGCGATTACGCCACCGTGTTGGTTGAAGATCGCCCATTTATTGGCCGCAAGGGCACTGGCGCATCCATCACCCCCGGCATGGACGCGGTTCTTTCTGTTCGACCAGAGAAAATTCAGCTCTACGACGAGGGCAAGGCCGATACCAGCAAGCCAAACACCTACCCCGTGCTGATCTCGACCGTGGCGTATGTTGGCTCGGATACGCGGGTGCTGATTAACCTTGGCAAACAACACATTGACGTGTGGGATGAAAACAACTTCAGCACGCTGGACCCCAACTTTTATTACCGCGCCGGAGAGAAGGCCTGGCTGGGTTTCCCGCCAGATAATGCGCTTGTGCTGGTGAATTGAGTTATTAAGCGCCCGGAGCGATTGAATCGCTCCGGGCGCTGACCTACATCCATGATCCAAAAAATACGCGAAAGCAAGACCGCCCAGATCTTCACCCTGATGTTCCCCGGTGGGTTCTGGATGGTTTTGTTTTTCTTCATCCCACTTTTGCTCATCGGCGTGATCAGTTTTGTGGATGGCAACACCGGCCAATTCACGCTGGATGGCTATGCCCAAAGCTTTGACCCGCTCTATTTGAATATCTTTGCGGAATCGGTGTGGATTGCGCTGTTGTCCACCATCATCTCGCTGCTCATCGCCTATCCGCTCTCGTTGTGGATGGCCCGGCTGCCCAAAAAGTGGCGCACGGCGGCCATGTTTCTGGTGATGATCCCGTTTTGGACAAACTTTTTGGTGCGCACCTACGCCCTGCAATTTCTCATGCGCTCCAGCGGCCCAATCAACACCGTGTTGATGAGTTTTGGGCTGATTCAGGAGCCGCTGCAAATGTTGAACACGCCAGAGGCGGTGATGATTGGTCTGGTGTATGGCAACCTGCCATTTATGATTTTGCCCATTTACACCTCGCTGGAGAAATTTGACTGGACCATGATCGAGGCCGCCAATGACCTGGGCGCGAACGCTGGCAGCGCCTTCCGCAAGGTGATGTTGCCGCTGACCGCCCCGGGTGTGCTGGCCGGGAGCATCCTCACCTTTGTTCCGGCCATCGGCTCTTACGTGACCGCCGATTTGATGGGCGGCGGCAAGGCCACCATGATTGGGCGCGTCATCGCCGGGCAGTTTGAGCAGGCGCAAAACTGGACCTTCGGCTCCGCCATGTCGCTTTTGCTCATGATCATCGTCACAGCTTTTGCGCTGGTGTACTTCCGCGTGGGTCGCGGCGAAAGAACAACACTCTAAAGACGGGAGACGGAAGACCGATGACGGCAGTTGGCGTCCGTCTCCCGTCTTTTGAAACACATTAACCCATAAGAACAAAACAATGGCAAACACAGATGTCATCCTGATGGGCGAGGCGAAAGAGAAACCACGCCCCGCGCAAATCAAACAACGCCGCAAAATGAGCGGGTTTGCGCTGGCGTTCATCGCTTTCCTCACCTTTGCGTTTTTGTATGTGCCCATCTTTGTGCTGATCTTCTTTTCGTTCAACAAGGCCAAAACCGGCTCGGTGTGGACTGGCTTCACGCTGGACTGGTATGCGGCCATGTTCAAAAACGAGGCGCTGATTGAGGCGCTGGGCAACAGCCTTGTCATCGCCATCTCCGCCACCCTCGTCTCGGTGGTGCTGGGCACCCTGCTGGCGATGGCGATGGAGCGCTACCAGTTCAAATCCAAACCCGTTTGGGACGGCCTGCTTTACATGCCCGTCATCATTCCAGAAATTGTGGCCGGTGTTTCGCTTTTGCTGTTCTTCGCCACCATTCAGATGGAGCGCGGGCTGGGAACGCTCATCATCGCCCACGTGTCATTCACCACGCCGTTTGTGTATATGACCGTGCGCGCCCGTCTGGCCGATTTTGACCGGTCGGTGGAAGAGGCGGCGATGGATTTGGGCGCGAACGAGCTGCAAACATTCTTCCGCATCACCCTGCCCATGATCATGCCCGGCATCATCAGCGGCGGCTTGCTGGCGTTCACGCTCCCCATGGATGACTTCATCATCTCCAACTTTGTCAAAGGCGTGGGCGGCGAGACATTGCCGGTGTATGTGTGGCCGCAGCTCAAACGCGCCGTCTCGCCAGAAATCAACGCCGCATCCACCATGCTGTTGCTGTTCTCCATCATCATCGTGGTCAGCTCGCTCATTTTGCAGCAACGCCAAAAAACATAGCCTGTTTTTTAACATAGATAAACGGGATGCACAGGATAAATAAAATCTTTCATCCCGTTTATCCATGTTAAAAAAAAACGCTGGCGGAAAACCCATCCACAAAAAGGGGCGCGCGCCGCAAATGGTAAAATAGACTTTCCTGGAAAGGTGGCAGAGCGGTTTAATGCGGCGGTCTTGAAAACCGTTGTGGCTCGTATGGGTCACCGTGAGTTCGAATCTCACCCTTTCCGCTGCCAGAGGTTAGCGCTGGCAGAACATCCGGGGAGATGCCGGAGTGGACGAACGGAGCCGCCTGCTAAGCGGTTGTCCGCCTAAAAAGTGGACCCAGGGTTCGAATCCCTGTCTCCCCGCTCCACAAAAAAATCGCGGATGGTTTTGCGCCATCCGCGATTTTTTTGTTTTCGTTTACATTCGCGCTCACATCTGGGGGGTTATTTCGCGCTCGCCGCCGCGCCTGTCGGCAAGCATGGCCAGCAGCGGGGCCAGTGAAACGCACAAGCCAAAAAACGCCACAATCCAAAAATTAAACGAGTTGAGCAAAAACCCGCTGCTTAAACTGCCAAATGCCGATGCCACATTGACGAACACATCGCTGGTGCCCTGCGATTGCGCCCGCTGCTCGTGCGTAAGCGCGTTGGTCAGCATGGCACCGCTGCTAATGTAACACAAGCTCCATCCAAACCCCACCAAAAATTCGCAAAACATGATCCACGGCGTGGGCAAAAAGACCGGCGTGAGCACACACGCCGCGGCCAGCACAAAAATGCCAATCACAGATGTGTTTCTGCGCCCAATGCGATCTGCCAGATTGCCCACCAGCGGCGAGAGCGCATACATGCCCAGCACATGTGCGGTGATGACCGAGCCGACATCGCCGGGTGTGTGGCCGTTTTTGATCATATACAAACTGATGATCGTCATCATCAACGACATGGCCGCCTGAGCGCAGGCCATCGTAATCATGGCGGCGCGGGCGGCAGGCACGGTAAACACCGGCGCCTTCAAGCCAGTGTGCGTTTTGTCAACTTTGGCCGATGAGGCCGCGGCGGGGTTGCCATATTTCTCATCAATTTGGCGCGAAAGGACGCGAAAATCCACACCGCGCAGCAACACAAAAATGAGGATGCCCGCCACACCCAACAAAATCACGGTCACAAATGGCGGCCCCGCAAATGGCGAAAGCCCCAGCGAGGTCGCAACCTGACCCGATGGATCCACCAGCAACGGGCCAAGCACCGCGCCAATGGTGCCGCCCCACACCACCAGGCTGATGGCGCGGGCGCGGTTGTTGGGCGGGTTGATGGCCGCCGCGGCATACCGCCCTTGATCCATCGCCCCGCGGGCCATGCCAATCATCAGCAGGCCGGGCAAAAAGAGCAGCAACGTTGTGCCAATCACACCCGCCCCCGCAACCAGCGCGCCCGCCACGCCCAACAAACTGCCCATCATGAGCAAGGGCTTGCGGCCCGCCCTGGCCACCATCCGCCCAACAAAATATGCAGAGATGGCCGCGCCAATGAGGATGAGCGTTTGCGGCACACCCGCCAGCGAATCCATCCCGCTGAGCCGGGCCATGAGCACCGCATTTACGGAGGTCATGCTGAGAAACCCCGCCGAAGCGGAACTTTGGGTGAGCATGAGGGCGATGGTGGCGCGGGTGGTGGCTTTTTCGTTCGTCATGGAAAGAATAAAAAATGTTGACTGCCAAATACCAAATTAAAAAAGCTCCGAGAGTTTTGCAACCCTCAGAGCTTTTTTCAGAATTCAGAATTCGTCATTCAGAATTCTAGATGTTTTACTTCAACGTCATCAGATAATCCACCAGTTGGGTGATTTCTTCTGGTTTGAGCGATGTGCCAAACGTAGCTGGCATCACGCCCGCCAAACATGGGCCGGATGGACACTGCGGCACAACGTATTTGGCCGGATCCACCACCGATTCATGGATGTACTCCGTCGCTGTCTTGGCCGCGCCCTTATACGTTGGGTCTTTCAGGTGCGCCTCGGCGTTGGTCGCCACGTTGGTCAGGTTGGGGCCGATGGCGCCGCCGCCGGCCAAACCCTTGATTGAATGGCAGGCTGTGCAGCCAGCCTTGAGATACACCTGCTTGCCCGCTTCTTGCGCCGCCGTGAGCGGAACAGCCGTGGCTTTTGGCGCCGCGCCTGCGCCCGGCTTTGGCGCGTTGATGATCGTGCCATCGGTGATGGGCGCCTTGGCCCAGTTCATGATGAAGGTCGCCACGTTCTTGGTTTCGTCATCGCGCAGCGGGCCGCCATAACGGTTGCTCCACTGCGCGTGAATTTCATCAAACGCGCCGCTGGGCGGAATGCCCGATGCGGTGACGGCTTCAATGTATTGCTGCACAGAGCCTTGCCACTTCAGGTCCTTCATCCGTTCGCTGGCCGTGACCTGCACGCCGTTTTCATCCACTTTGCCCAAAAAGGTCTGGCTGGAAACAGCCGGGCCTTTGCCGTCAATTCCGCGCCCATCTGCGCCATGGCAACCCGCGCAGTAGGTGTAATACACTTTTGCGCCCTGCTCAATTCCGCGCGCCGCCCAGGCTTCATCGCGTTTGGCAAGCCCGTTGGACGATGCATCTATGACGCCCGCCAGCAAACACGCGGCCATAATCAGCGCAAACGCAATCAGGCCGGCAATAATGCGCAGAGTAAAGCTGGGCTTGAAATAAACAATTTTTTCAATGAGTTTTATCATCGTCTCCTGGCTTTACTCGTGATCGGCATCGCGGTGCACAAACTTGTCTTTGGTGTATTTCTGCGCCGCGCCCTTTTCATCGGTGTAATTCACTTCAATCGTCACCCGTTTTACTTCCGGCTGAACCTGCGCAATTCTGATGAACGCGGTTGCCTCGGGCGAGAGCAAAAGCCCGTTGGGGTCTTTCACTGTCTTGCGATGCTCCATGTCATTCCCAATTTCGCGCAACAACGCGGTGAGATGCGGGGCATTGGCCACGTTGGCATCTGGGCGGGCTTCATGATCACCCACCACCATCTCCTCAAAAGGCAGCGCCACAATTTCGCTCTCGCCTTCATCGGGCATAAACTCCTGCGCCAGTTCGCTGGCGGGCGAGCCGCCCACAAAGCCGAAGTGCGTGACTGGAACACCGGTGGGGATGCCCGCGCCAGACAGATACAAAATCCCAACCATAAAGATCGCGCCCATGCCCAGCATCACTTTGCGGTCAGAATAGCGGCGGCTGGGGTTCGGGTCAATATATGGGATGGCGAACAGCAACACAAACACCAGTGGCCCCATCACCACGCCCCAGAACACCTTTGGCGTGAGGCCAAGGTTGGCGAAGAATGGGTCAAGCGAGCCAATGCCGGGGATGACGTTTGGAATCTTCAACAGGCCTTGCAGCCAGTAGAAATACCACGGCGCCACCGTGTGGTTTGGCGTAACCAGCGGGTTGCTGTGCGTCTCCAGCGGGGCGTTGTAATTGGTGGTGGCGGCAATTGCAAGGATGGCCACCGCAATGGCGATGTAAATCAACTCGTTCGTGGCAATATCTGGCAAAAAGTTCACGCGCTTTTCCGGCGGCACTTTGCGGGCGCTATCCTCGCCGGGCTTTTCCAGATGGGGCGGCAGGCTGAGGCCATACCGAACCACTTTGTAGTAGTGCACCCCTACAAAAATGAACCCAATCAGCGGGAACAAAATGACATGGAAAAGGTAGAAGCGCAAAAGGCCGCTGGCGCCAATATCTGGCGCGCCGCGCAGCAACAGGTTCACGCTGGGGCCAACCACCGGCGCGGCATCGGCCATGGATGTGCCGATGGTCACCGCCCAGTAAGCCAGCTGATCCCATGGCAGCAAATAGCCAGAGAACGAGAGGAAGAGCGTAATCACCAGCAGCACCACGCCGGTGAACCACACAAATTGGCGCGGCTTTTTATACGATCCGGTGATGAAGGTGCGTAACATGTGCAGCACCACCACAACCACCATGACTTCCGCGCCCAGCCGGTGCAGGTCGCGCACAAACGAGCCAAACGGCACGTTTGTCAAAATATCCAGCATGTTCTGATACGACCGCTCTGGCGAGGGCGTATAAAAAACCATCAGATACAGGCCGGTGATTGTCTCCAAAACGAAGAACAACGCCGAAAGCAACCCCAGCCGAAAGGTGGGATACAACGACGTGGTCGCCTCATGATAAAACGTGGGGCGAATGTGAAACCAGAAGCTCTCGGTGTGCGGATACACACGCGAGTTGGGCTTTGGGGGTGGGTCGCCGCGCAGGATGCCGCGCACGTCATTCCACGAGATGCCCGTGGTAAAGCGCGTGAAGCCGTCATCCAGACGCTGCGCAATGGTGGCTTTTACGCCTGTCTTGCGGACCTGGTCTACAAGACGTTTGCCAACAAATGCCATTCTCTTTGTTCCTCCTAAATTTAGACCAGGTGAGACTTGCCCAAAAGTTTTTTGGCGGTGTCAACTTCAATGCGGGCCGCGGTATCTGGAATCTGGAAGGGGCCGCCATCCGGCGCATCCACCAGCACTTTCCCGGCGGCATCGTATACCTTGGCGGGGAAGCGATCCAGACCACGCGGGGCAGGGCCAGCAACCCAATCGCCATTTCGCTGGAACTGTGACCCGTGACACGGGCAGGCAAAACGCTGCGCGGTGTCATCGTAGGCAAAAATACAGCCCAAGTGTGTGCACACGCGGTAATGCACATACGCGCCATCCGGCGTGCGAATCATCCAGAATTTGCCCACGCCATCGGCGTTTGGCCGCTCGCCAACCGCCGGGAAATCGGTGGGGGCTTTGTCAAACTTGCCGCCCTGCTCACCCTTGCGGAAACGCGGGAAGGCGAAGAAGAACGACACGCCGCCCAACTGAGCCATAAACAGCGCCATCGAAGCGCCCCAGACATAGTTAAGAAATTCGCGGCGCGAGACGCTGCCAGCGGCGGCAGGCGTTGGCAATTCTGCCTTGTTTGCACCTTGAATGTTCACGCCCGGCGTGAGCGATGGCCCAACCGGCTTGGTAGCGGGCGGCAGGCCCGGCTTGTCGTTTGATGGGGCTGCGGCAGGCGCGCTAACTGGCGCGGCGACTGGTTTTGCGGCGGGCGCAGGCGCAGCGGCGCTGCTGGGCGGGCCGGCTGGTTTAGATGCGGGCACAGGCGGGCCAGCAGGTTTTGGCGGCAATGCGCCAGATGCGGGAGGCCCGGCGGGCTTTGGCGGCAACGCGCCAGCCGCGGGTTGCTCTGCAGAAGCGGGCGTGCCCGATGGCGGCGGCCCGGCAGGCTTTGGCGCAGATGATGGTGGCAATGAGCCGGGTTTCGGCGGCAATTTGCCAGGTGGTGGGACTGGTGTATCTGACATTGATGTTTAATTCCTTACACAGTCTAATCTCATGCAACTATAAGCAAAAATCAGGGCTTAATTGTAATCCCTTTGCAATTTCAAGTGCCAACCACGAGAACTGGCCGCTGCGCACCGCGCCGGGCCCGATCTCCTCAATTTTTGGCGGCAGCCTTTACATGCTGGTGCGCACGCGCCAAAGCTCTGGGAACAGAACCACATCCAGCATTTTTTTCAAGTAGTTCACGCCATCTGTGCCGCCCGTGCCGCGCTTAAAACCAATCACCCGCTCAACGGTGGTGAGGTGCCGGAAGCGCCAGTGCCGGAACGAATCCTCAAGGTCAACCAGTTTCTCGGCCAGCTCATACAACTCCCAATGTTCCGCGGGCGATTTGTAAACCTGTAGCCACGCGCTTTGCACAGATTCATCAAACTCGTATGGCTTGGACCAATCGCGCTCCAACTTTTGGGGATTGATCTGGAAACCGCGTTTGGCCAGCAGCCTGAGCGTCTCATCGTAAATTGAAGGCGTGTGCAGCTCTGCCGCAAGTTGCGCGTGAATCTCCGGCTTGTGCTCGTGCGGCTTTAGCATCACCTCTTTTTTGTTGCCGCAAAAAAATTCAATGGCGCGGTATTGGTGCGATTGAAAACCGGATGAATGCCCCAGATACGCGCGAAAAGCCGAATACTCGCTGGGGGTCATGGTGGCCAGCACATCCCACGCATGCACAAGCTGATCCATGATCCGGCTCACCCGCGCCATCATCTTGAAGGCAGGCGGCAAATGATCTTGTTGAATTTTCCGCCGCGCGGCGCTTAATTCGTGAAGCATCAGCCGCATCCACAACTCGCTGGTTTGATGCTGAATGACAAACAGCATTTCATCGTGTTCGTGTGTCAGCGGGTGTTGGGCAGAAAGAATTTTCTCCAGTGAGAGATAATCACCGTAATTCATGTCACGGCTAAAATCCAGTTGCGCGTCGTGGTGACTGGCTTGCATATGGGTTTTGTCCTTTGTTTATGCAAATTTGCACGCTTGCATTTCTAATTTCGCATTCTACAAGTGATTCTCATGGGCGCGTTCTTTGCGGAACTTTCTGGCAATCCAGGCGTCTATGTATCAAAACGTTCTTGTTTCTAAGGAAAACTTAACTATGTCGGCATTTTACAAAATCACCCATTCACCTAAAATAGTTGTGTTTGCATCTTTTGCGCTCACAAGCCTGACGATCCTATCTGCCTGCGGGGCTGCCAGCACGCCCGCTGCTTCGTCATCCGCATCAAATGTGGCAAGCGTGCCATACACAGAGGCAAAGAACTATTTTGTAAACAACAATGTCAAGCCGGGCTGGCTGACCAATGTAAAAATCGAGAATCAAGCGGACTTTGACGCCATGTTTGGCATGGGCGCGACCCAAGCCAGCAAACCCACCGCCATTGATTTTTCCAAACAATATGTCATTGGCGTGGTTGGCGATGTGACCGATGTAAACACCGAAATCACCCCCGTGAGCCTCTCCAAAGACGCGAGCGGCAAAATTGTATTTGCATACAAGATCAAAACCGGCGAGAAGATGACCTACACGATGCGCCCCATCTCGCTCATCATCGTAGACAAAGCCAACACTGGCCCGGTGGAGACCGTGGAGAAGAAATAAGCCTGCTCCAAACAAAAAAGCATGGGCGATTTTGCCCATGCTTTTTTATTTGCCACATTTGATTTGGCTCACTGCGCGGCCTCCCCCTTCCGCTTCTCCATCATCTGCTTTTCGGCCATGAACTGCTCTGATGACAGACAAGCGAGTTTGCATGACTGACTTATAATTTGCCGAGTTCAATAATCTGCGCGTGGCATTCATGCGCCCGCAGGTTTTGAATGCAAACCATGCCTAAACAAAACGCCAAAGGCCCGGCCGGCCCAGCCGCCAAATCCTCTGCCAACTTCGGCGTTGAGGCCAAATTATGGCTGACCGCTGACAAGCTGCGCAACAATGGCGGTGGTCGGACTTGGTCGCCCATATGTCCAATGACATTGTCTGCTGGCTAATCATGTCTGATTCATACATCACCTACAGCAAGCCATCTGGCGACAGAAGTTCCGGCGTCCGGGAAGACCACATCGAATACGGCTTCATCGGCAAGCTCCAAAGCCTCAAATACGAATACCGCCCCGACATCCGAGACCGCGCGACACTTGAGCAGAACTTCCGCGAAAAGTTCGAAGCCCTGAACCGCGTCCGCCTCACGGATGACGAGTTTACCCGCCTGCTGGAAGAAATTGTCACCCCCGATGTGTTCACCGCCGCCCGTACTCTGCGCGAGCGCAACGCCTTCACCCGCGACGACGGCACACCGCTGAACTACACCCTTGTCAACATCAAGGACTGGTGCAAAAATACCTTTGAGGTTGTGAACCAGCTCCGCATAAACACAGATTACAGCCATCACCGGTACGATGTGCTCATCCTCATCAATGGCGTGCCCTGTGTGCAGATTGAGCTGAAAACCCTTCGCATTCACCCGCGCCGGGCCATGGAACAGATCGTTGAATACAAGAACGACCCCGGCAATGGCTACAGCAGGACGCTGCTCTGCTTCCTCCAGCTCTTCATTGTGAGCAACCGCGAGAGCACCTATTACTTTGCCAACAACAACGCCCGCCATTTTACCTTTAACGCCGATGAACGCTTCTTGCCCATCTATCAGTTTGCCGCAGAAGACAATAAGAAGATCACCCAGTTAGACGCCTTCGCCGAGACCTTCCTCGTCAAATGCGCCCTCGGCCAGATGATTAGCCGTTACATGGTTCTCATTGCCAGCGAGCAAAAGCTGATGATGATGCGTCCGTATCAGATCTACGCTGTCAAGCAGATTGTGGATTGCATTCACCAGAATTGCGGCAACGGCTACATTTGGCACACCACTGGCAGCGGCAAGACACTCACATCCTTTAAGGCCTCCACACTGCTAAAAGACAACCCCGATGTTGAGAAATGTCTCTTTGTTGTGGACCGCAAGGACCTCGACCGTCAGACGCGCGAAGAGTTCAACCGCTTCCAGGAGGGCTGCGTGGAGGAAAACACCAACACCGCCGCCCTCGTGCGCCGCCTTCTCTCCGATGACTATGCGGACAAGGTCATCGTCTGCACCATCCAGAAGCTCGGCCTCGCGCTGGATGAAAACAGCAAGCGTAACCAGCAGCGGAAAAAGCTTGACCAGCCGACCTACAAGGAACTGCTGGCGCCGCTGCGCAACAAGCGCATCGTCTTCATCTTCGATGAGTGCCATCGCTCACAGTTTGGCGATAACCACAAGGCCATCAAAGAATTTTTCCCCAAGGCTCAACTCTTCGGCTTCACCGGCACGCCCATCTTTGAGGCCAACGCCAGCTATCAGAAGATCGAGGGGCAGCAGGCCTCACTCCGCACCACCGAAGAACTCTTTCAGAAACAGCTCCACGCCTACACGATCACCAACGCCATCGAGGACGGGAACGTCCTGCGCTTCCACGTGGATTACTACAAACCAGAAGGCCAGGGCGCATCCAAGCCCGGCGAGGGCCTTACCAAGAAGGCCATCGTCGAGGCCATCCTCACCAAGCACGACGTCGCCACGGGTCAGCGCCGCTTCAATGCCCTGCTCGCCACCGCCTCCATCAACGACGCCATTGAATATTATGGCTTGTTCAAAACGATTCAACAGGAAAGGCAGGCCGCCGACCCTGGCTTCCAGCCGCTGAACATCGCCTGCGTCTTTTCACCGCCGGCCGAGGGCGATCCTGATGTGAGGCAGATTCAGGAAGACCTGCCACAGGAAAAGGCAGACAACGAGCAAGAGCCCGAAAAGAAAAAGGAAGCCCTCAAAGGCATCCTCGCCGACTACAACACCCGCTACGGCGCCAATCACACCCTCGGCGAGTTCGACCTCTATTATCAGGATGTGCAAAAGCGCATCAAAGACCAGCAGTGGCCCAATGCAGATTTCCCCCACGAGCAGAAAATCGACATCACCATCGTGGTGGACATGCTCCTCACCGGGTTCGATTCCAAATATCTGAACACGCTCTATGTAGACAAGAACCTCAAGCACCACGGCTTGATTCAGGCCTTCTCTCGCACCAACCGCGTGCTCAACGCCACCAAGCCTTACGGCAACATCCTCGACTTCCGCCAGCAGCAAGAGGCCGTGGATGCCGCCATCGCCCTCTTCTCCGGTGAAAAGACCGGCCAGCAGTCTCGCGAAATCTGGTTGGTGGAGAAGGCCCCGGTGGTCATAGGGAAACTGGAAGACGCCGTGAAGCAACTGGACGATTTCATGAAGTCCGAGGGCCTCGACTGCACGCCCTCCGCCGTTGCGAACCTCAAGGGCGATGTCGCGAGGGTGACCTTTATCAAGCGCTTCAAGGAAGTCCAGCGCCTCAAAACCCAGCTCGACCAATACACCGACCTCAGCGATGAAAACGCCGCCGCCATCGAGCAGATCCTGCCCAGGGAAAACCTGCTCGGCTTCCGCGGCGCCTATTTGGAAACCGCCCACCGCCTCAAGACACAGCAGGGCAAGAGCGCCGACCAGCCCAGCCCGGACGTGGAACAGCCAGATTTCGAGTTCGTCCTCTTTGCCTCCGCCGTCATTGATTACGACTACATCATGGGTCTCATCGCCCGCTTCTCTCAGCAGGGTCCGGGTAAGCAGAAGATGAGCCGCGAGCAGCTCATCGGCCTGATCCAGTCTGACGCCAAGTTTATGAACGAGCGCGAGGACATCACCGCCTACATCGCCACGCTGACCGCCGGCCAAGGCCTCAGCGAAACGGCCATCCGCGATGGTTACACCCGCTTCAAGGCGGAAAAGGACGCCGCGGAACTCGCCGGCATTGCCAGCAAGCACGGCCTTGCCACCGCCGCCCTGCAAACTTTTGTGGATGGCATTCTCGTCCGCATGATTTTTGATGGCGAACAGTTGAGCGACCTCATGGCCCCCCTGGAGCTGGGCTGGAAAGCTCGCACCCACGCCGAACTCGCCCTCATGGCCGATTTGGTTCCCCTCCTCACCAAACGCGCCGGGGGGCGCGACATCTCAGGACTCAGCGCGTATGAGCAGTAAGACCCAAACCACCGCCACGAAGGAAGAGGCAACGCCCGCCCTGGTGCCGAAGCTGCGGTTTCCGGAGTTTCGGGCGGCGAAAGCATGGGAAAGCGGGAAGGTTGATGACCTTGTCGATACGGTCACACCACCCAAGAAGCTCCCAACATCGATTTACGCTTCTTCTGGAGAGTTTCCGATCATTGACCAATCTCAGTCCGCGATTTGCGGTTGGACAGATGACAATGAAGCTCTGATTCAAGAAGGCCTTCCTCTCATCGTTTTCGGAGATCACACATGCATCTTGAAGCTGATCGACCGTCCCTTCGCACAAGGTGCTGATGGCATCAAGATTCTCAAATCCCGCTCAAAGGTTGGGACTCCGTTCCTCTTCCAGTTCCTCAGCCACCGACCAGTCGTCACTGAGGAATACAAAAGGCATTACTCGATCCTGAAGGAAAAGGTCGTTTTCTTTCCAGAGTTCAAATCTGGGGAACAACAAAAAATCGCCGAGTGCCTGAGTTCGGTGGACGAGCTGATGGCCGCCCAAGCCCGGAAAGTGGACGCTCTCAAGACCCATAAAAAAGGGCTGATGCAGCAGCTTTTCCCCCGCGAAGGCGAAACCCAACCCCGCCTCCGCTTCCCCGAGTTCCAAAACGCCGGGGATTGGAGCGAAGGGCGGCTCGGGGATATTGCCACCGTCTTGCAGGGCTACGGCTTTCCAGAACGACACCAAGGGCAGAAAAGCGGTAATTATCCCTTCTACAAGGTCAGCGACATTTCGCGTTCATTGGCCGCCGGGAAAGTGTTCATCGAAGAATCAGCCAATTACGTTAATGAGAGCCTTTTGAAGGAGCTGAGAGCCAAACCGATACCGGAAGGCACAACAGTCTTCGCCAAGATTGGTGAAGCAATTCGCTCCAATAGGCGGGCCATCACCACAGTCCCGTGCCTCATCGATAACAATGCAGCCGGGGTGAAGCGTATCAAAGGCAAGGCGACCGATATGTTCATCTATCTCCTGATGGAGCAGATTTCGCTGATCGACCATGCAGGCGGTGTGGTTCCGGCGGTCAACAAATCGGCGATTGAAGAGATAGCCGTCAAGTTCCCCGAACCCGCCGAACAAGAACGCATTGCGTCGTGCCTGAGCAGCCTCGACACCCTGATCACCGCCGAAACCCAAAAGCACGAAGCCCTCAAGACCCACAAGCAAGGGCTGATGCAGCAGCTTTTCCCATCCCCGGAGGAGGTTGAAGCATGAATGGCACCCCCTTTGCGGATCTGAACACCTTGGCCAGACATCTGCGCACGGAACTGGAGACCAAGAAGTTCATTCTGCTCTACGCTTACAACGGCACGGGCAAGACGCGCCTGTCCACGGCATTCAAAGACCTCGGCAAGAACGGCGATGAGCGCGACACGCTCTACTTCAACGCCTTCACCGAAGACCTGTTCTCTTGGGATAACGATCTGGATAACGACCGGGAGCGGGTACTCAAGATCAACAAGGATTCCCGCTTCTTCGCCGGGCTGGCGGAAATGGAAATGGATACCCGCATCCGCCCGCTGCTGAACCGCTACGCCGATTTCGATTTCAAGATCGACACGGAAGAGTGGGAAGTGAGCTTCTCCCGAGATATTACGACGGGTGAAGGCGATGACGCGAAAACCGAAACCATTGATGACATCAAGGTGTCACGCGGTGAGGAGAACATCTTCATCTGGTGCTTCTTCCTCGCCATCGTCCAGCTCGCGATAGACGGCGCCGAAGCCTACAAATGGGTCAAATACGTTTACATTGATGACCCAATTTCCTCACTGGATGAACACAATGCCATCACCGTGGCGAACCATCTGGCGCAACTGCTCATAAAGCCAAAGAACGCGCCGAAAACGGTCATTTCCTCGCATCACACGCTGTTCTTCAATGTCATAGGCAACGAGCTGAAGAAGAAAGCAAAGAAATACTTCCTCTGCAAAGCCCAGGACTCACAAGGCTTTTTGCTTCGGGACACGGGCAATACGCCATTCTTTCAACATGTTGCGAATCTGGCCGAGCTGGAGCAGGCACAGAAGACCGGCAATCTGTATACGCATCACTTCAACATGCTGCGTTCAATCTTGGAAAAGACCGCCAGCTTTCACGGTTACAGGAATTTTAGCGATTGCATCCGACCAACTGACGACGACTCGGAAAAGACATTACACACCCGCGTGGTCAACATTATGAGCCACGGCAATTACTCGCTCTACGAGCCGATCGAGATGCTGGAAGAGAACAAGGCCCTGTTCAAGACGATTGTGAGAGACTTCCGAAAGAATTTCCCGTTCAACCCTGACCCATTTAACGAAGAGACCAACGAAGCGGAACCCGAATGAACGACCAAGACCAAAAACAACTAGGCAAGACCCTCTGGAACATCGCCGACCAACTGCGCGGCGCCATGAACGCGGACGACTTCCGCGACTACATGCTGTCGTTCCTCTTCCTGCGCTACCTCTCGGACAATTACGAGACGGCGGCCAAGAAGGAGCTGGGACGGGATTATCCGTCTGAGAGCGAGGTCGCCGCAGAAATAGAGAAGGCTTCGATCAAACGAGCTCAAGAAGTGGCAGCCAAGAAGGCGAAAGGGAAATCTGGCGAAGAAGAAGCGGGAGCGGAAGATAAACCGCTGCCTATAGTCACCCCACTGCAACTCTGGTATTCGCGGAATACGGAGGACGTCGCTGAATTCGAGAAACAGATGCGCCGCAAGACGCACTACGTCATCCAGCCGCCGCACCTTTGGAACAGCATCGTCAACATGGCCCGCACCCAGAACGGCGAACTGCTCAACACGCTGCAGGCCGGATTCAAATACATCGAAACCGAATCCTTCGAGAGCGCCTTTCAGGGACTTTTCTCCGAAATCAATCTCGGCTCCGACAAGCTGGGCAGAACCTACACCGACCGCAACGCCAAGCTTTGCGGCATCATTGCGGAGATCGCCAAAGGGCTGGCGGAGTTTTCCACGGACATCGATGCGCTCGGCAATGCTTACGAATACCTGATCGGCCAGTTTGCCGCCGGGTCGGGCAAAAAGGCGGGCGAGTTCTACACCCCTCAGCAGATTTCCAGCATCCTATCCGGCATCGTCACGCTGGACAGTCAGGAACCTAAGACCGGGACGAAGAAGCGTTTGGACAGCGTGTTTGACTTCGCCTGCGGTTCCGGCTCCCTGCTGCTCAACGTGCGCAATCGCGTAAAGAAGGCGGGCGGCACGATTGGCAGGATTTACGGCCAGGAGAAGAACATCACCACCTACAACCTCGCGCGCATGAACATGCTGCTGCACGGGGTGAAGGACACCGAGTTTGAAATCTTCCACGGCGACACCCTGACCAACGATTGGGATATTCTGCGCGAGCTGAACCCCGCCAAGAAACCGTATTTTGATGCCATCGCCGCCAACCCGCCTTTTAGCTACCGCTGGGATCCCAGTGACGCCATCGCGGACGATGTGCGCTTCAAGAATCACGGCCTCGCCCCCAAATCCGCCGCCGATTTTGCCTTCCTGCTGCACGGCTTCCACTTCCTAAAGGACGAAGGTGTGATGGCCATCATCCTGCCGCATGGTGTGTTGTTCCGAGGCGGAGCCGAAGAACGCATCCGCACCAAGCTTCTAAAGGACGGCCATATTGACACCGTCATCGGCCTGCCCGCCAACCTCTTCTACTCCACTGGCATCCCCGTCTGCATCCTGGTGCTCAAGAAATGCAAGAAGCCCGACGACGTGCTCTTCATCAACGCCGCCGAGCATTTTGTTAAGGGCAAACGCCAGAACCAACTGACCGAAGAGCACATCGCCAAGATCATCGGCACCTACAAGAACCGCACGGAGGAGCCCCGCTACTCCCGCCGGGTGGAGATGGACGAGATCGAGAAGAACGACTTCAACCTCAACATCTCCCGCTACATCAGCACGTCCGTGGGTGAGGAGGTGATCAATCTTGAGGCGACTCACGCAGAGCTGGTGGAGATTGAGAACGCGATCCTGACGGCAGCGGCAAAGCACAACGAATTCCTGAAAGAGCTAGGCTTACCCTCGTTGCCATCGTTCGAGTGACCGCGTAGTGGGGCCATGAACCGCAGCTCGCAGGGACAGGAAAGCCTGAGTTTGGCGACGTTTTTTATAAAATTCCATTACAATCCCGCATATGGCAACATCTGGCAAAACAGAAATAGCAACCAGTGGAATAGTCTTCATTGCCGAAGCGGATGCTGAGGCTGGGTTTAACACCCGCGCCATTGGCGAGAGCATCTTTACGCAGGTGCGATAGCTGCTGAGTTCAGTCTGCAACTGATCAGCCTCCTGAATGTCTGTCCAGCGCAATCACCCCGTTTGCGCGGCCTCCCCCTTCCGCTTCTCCATCATCTGCTTTTCTGCCATAAACTGCACAAACTCCAGCGCGGCGGTTTTACGCGCGCCCTCCAACGATTGGTAAAAGTAAAACAGCAGTTGCACATCGGCGTTGGGCTTGAACTCCCAGTTTTTATCCACGCCCTTAAACTCGCTGATGACATCAAAGAGCGTTGTGCCATACAACACCGTCAGCTTGTCCAACTCCTCAATCGTGGGGCTGGTCTTGTTTGTTTCCAGCGCAGAAATATAGCTTGGGCTGCGATCCAGCCCGCTTTTCTCAATCACCTCGGCCTGGGTAAAGTGCTTTTTCTCGCGCAGCCTCTTGAGCAAATAGCCAAGGGAAGGGGTGTCGCGTTCGATGTCCATGTTAGTTGCTGGTCGCTAGTTGCTAGTTGCTGGTGTGCCATTACGAGCGACCAGCAACTAGCAACTAGCAACTAATCATTCTCCAAAATGAATGCCCTGCGCCAAAGGCAAATCCTTTGACCAGTTCACCGTGTTGGTCTGGCGGCGCATGTAAATCTTCCACGAGTCGCTGCCGCTCTCGCGCCCGCCGCCGGTGTCTTTCTCGCCGCCAAACGCGCCGCCAATCTCCGCGCCGCTGGTGCCAATGTTGACATTGGCGATGCCGCAATCACTGCCCTCGGCGCTCAGGAAGCGCTCGGCCATGCGCACGCTGTCTGTAAAGATGGCGCTGGAAAGCCCCTGCGGCACGCCGTTGTGCAAAGCGAGAGCTTCGTCATCGGTGGAGTACTCCAGCACATACAAAACCGGCGCAAATGTTTCCTCTTGCACAATTTCGGTTTGCATTGGCATGCGCAAAATGGCTGGCTCCACAAAGTTTGGCCCCAAATCCTCGCGGGTTTTGCCGCCCACCAGCAACGCGCCGCCGTCCTCTTCCGCGCGACGAATCGCGTGCATCATGTCATCCACCGCGTTGTGCGCCACCAGCGGGCCAACCAATGTCTTGGGGTCAAGCGGGTCGCCAATCGGCACGCTCTTGTACGCTTTCACCAATCGGTCGCATAGTTGGTTGATGACGCTGGTGTGGGCGATGATTCTGCGGGTGCTGGTGCAGCGCTGGCCCGCCGTGCCCACCGCGCCAAACAAAATGCCGCGCACGGCCAGATCCATATCCGCATTGGGGGTGACGATGATGGCGTTATTGCCGCCCAGCTCAAGGATGGTGCGCCCCAGCCGCGCGGCCACGCTCTGCGCCACGCGCTTGCCCGTGCGCACGCTGCCCGTGAACGAGACCAGCGGCACGCGCGGGTCATCGCACATCTTTTGGCCGATGTCGCCGTGGCCGAACACAAGATTAAATATCCCGCTCAAGCCGTGATCGGCCGCGACCGCATTCGCAATATGCTGAACCGCAACCGCGCACAGCGGCACGTGATGCGAGGGCTTCCACAAAACCGGGTCGCCGCACACAGCGGCCAGCGCGGTGTTCCACGCCCACACCGCCACCGGGAAGTTGAACGCGGTAATCACGCCCACCGGCCCCAGCGGGTGCCACTGCTCCATCATGCGGTGGCGCGGGCGCTCGCTTTGCATGGTCAGGCCATACAGCTGGCGAGAAAGACCCACCGCAAAATCGCAAATGTCAATCATCTCCTGCACTTCGCCCATGCCCTCGGCCTTGATCTTGCCCATCTCCAGCGAAACCAGCTCGCCCAGCGGCTCTTTCAGCTCGCGCAGGGCGTTGCCCAGGTCGCGCACAACCTCGCCGCGTTTTGGCGCGGGCATCATGCGCCAGCTCACAAACGCCTTTTGCGCCGCGCCAATCACGCGCTCGTAATCCTCGGCGGTGGCGCACACCACTTGGGCGATGGGGTCGCCGCTGGTGGGGTTATACGAGGTCAGCTTGTCGCCGTGCGCGTCAAGCCAGCCATCCGGCCCCACGCACACGCCAGAATTTATTTTTTTAAGGTTGAGTTTTTTGAGTAGGTTTTTCATAGAGTGACTTCCCGGTCAAGATAACTGGACTTCAGAGACTGTCATGCTGAGCAGAGCGAATCATCTCTGGCTAACCCTTTCTTGGATTAGATCAGCCAGAGACCCTTCGCTCCGCTCAGGGTGACAAGTATTTCTTTTTTTGAATAACACGTTTTGCGCAAGTCTAGGATAAGAGAAATGAAGAAATAAGAAAGTGCGCCGCGCAAATTTTTCTTATTTCTAATTTCTCATTTCTTGTGTTACACGGTCGCTGTTTTTGCAGATGTGTTCACGGCCTGCGTTGCGGGTATTGGCCCAACAATGGCCTGCGAAGCCAGCAGCACAAACGTGATCCACACGCAATCGGCCAGCAAAAGGTGCAATATTTGGATGGGAACTGGCGCGAGCAAGCCCACGTTGAACAACCCCAGCACCCATTGTCCAAAGGTGAGCAACATGAGCAATTTGCCCAGGTTGGCCGTGAACTCATCACCGCGAACGCGCGCCACCAGCCGCCCAACCACCACCATAAACGCCCCCACCGCGATGGCGATGAACGGGTGATACACGCGCAGTTGAATGAGAAAGTGCGAGGCCGCCGCGAAGTCTTGCTTCAACCCTTCGGCCAGCGTGTTGGAAGGAAACAGCGTGTCGCCCAGCGCCGTCACCGCGCCCGATGCGCCAATGAACAGCAGGCCGATGAAGCTGACCAGCAGCGCAGGCTTCACCCAGCTTGGCGCGGGCGTGTTCTTTACGCGGGCGTTCACGTTCTCGCGCGACCACCACCAGGTGAGCGTGATGGAACCCAGCAAAATGAGCGTGTTAATTTGGTGCAGCGCAATCATGAACGTGCGCTCAATAGATTTGTTCTGGTCGGTCCAGCCAAACAGCACCAGCGCCGCGCCAAACAAAGATTCCACCACCATGCCGATGATGGCGGCGATGGCGGCCTTGCGGGCGCGGTAATCGCTGGGGAACAGGCGAACCGCCCAGACAACAAGACCAATCACCAAAAGCAGCGCCATACCGCTGGTGGCGCGGTGGGCAAACTCAATCACGATCTGTGTGTTTTTTGCCATCGGCACAACCACGCCATCGCACAGCGGCCAGTGTGCGCCGCACCCCGCCCCGCTGCTGGTGGCGCGCACCACCGCGCCCCAAAGCACCACGACCATGTTGAACAACAGGGTGAATAACGCGAAGATTGTAAAACGACTTTGTTTTGTCATTGCCCCGCCATTTTAAGCCAGTTATGCCCCGACCTGCACTTGTATCCAGACTTACGTTCGCGCCCATGTCTACGTTCACGTTTCGTTTACGTTTACGTTCACGTTCACGTCTACGTTTACGTTCACGTTTACGTTTACGTCTACGTCTACGTTTACGTTCACGTTTACGTCTACGTTCACGTCTGCGTTTACAGATTCGTAATTACAAAGTCTATACTTACCGCATGGCATGGACAGCATCACCCACCCGATACGACCAGATGAAATACCGCCGCTGCGGCAAAAGCGGCATAGACCTACCCATGATCTCGCTGGGGTTGTGGCACAATTTTGGCGGGGTAGATGTATACGAGAACGCGCGGACGATGTGCCTGCGCGCGTTTGACTTGGGCATCACCCACTTTGATCTGGCCAACAATTACGGCCCGCCGCCCGGCAGCGCCGAGGAAAAC
>Ga0073899_10001578_pt1 | contig 20868 bp, 21 predicted proteins | sample KloWWTmetaKNB5Ph_FD_88975 | JGI IMG/M metagenome (GOLD analysis project Ga0073899, IMG submission 88975) | Active sludge microbial communities from Klosterneuburg, Austria, studying microevolution and ecology of nitrifiers - Klosterneuburg... | ecosystem: Engineered > WWTP > Aerobic digester >... | reverse complement strand
CTGGATGCCATCACCGACTTCAACAAGGCCGCCGCCATCAGCGGTGGCGACGTGCTGGATCTCGGTGATCTCCTCCAGGGCGAAAGCCACACCGGTGCGAACCCGGGCAACCTGGGCAGCTACCTGCACTTCGAGAAGGCTGGCGCAGATACCGTGGTACACATCAGCAGCACCGGCGGCTACACCGGTGGCACTTTCAGCGCCGGCGCCACCGACCAGAAGATCGTGCTGCAGGGTGTGGATCTGACCGACAGCGGCGCCCTGAGCACCGATGCCCAGATCATTCAGGACCTGCTGACCAAGGGTAAGCTCAGCGCCGATTGAGCGACCTGCAACATCCGCATCAAAAAAGGGAGGCTCCGCGAGGAGCCTCCCTTTCTTCTTGTGGGCGCAGGCTCAGGCTGCGGCGAGTCGGCGCGAAGCCTCCGGGCCGGTCATGCCACTGACGCCCAGGACACTGGCCGCCGCCCACTCCTCGGCCGTATGGACCTGCTCCGCATAGACCGCCACCTCGAGGCCATGGGCCACGTCGACAATCGCCTTGACGAGACGCTGATGGCCGGGGTTTTCGTGCAGGCTGGCAACAAAGCTGCCATCCAGTTTGAGATAGGCGAGCCTCAGGGCATACAGGCGCGGCAAAGCCGCGAGCTGGCGTCCGAAATGCTCGATACCCAGGTGGGCCCCATGCCGTGCCAACACCTCGGCGAGGGCCTCCAGACCGGCCAGACTCGCATCCAGCCCACGCTCGCTGACCTCAACGGCAATCCGTGAGGCGCCAGTACCCGCCGTTGCCAGCAGGATATCCAGCCCATCGAGAAAATCGGTCTCGATCAGCGAACGGGGCGCCACGTTGATGGCAATAGGTTCCGAAGACTCGCCCAGACGGGCAATGCCAAGGCGGAGGGCTTCGAGGTCGCAGGCAGCGGCCAGCCCCACCCGGACCGCTGCCGGCATGAACTGGCCTGCCGTCAGCACGGCACCTGCTGTGGGCAGACGCAACATGTACTCCCGGTGGACCAAGCCTCCCTCGGAGGTCAGAACCGGATAGCTGGTGAGTGTGAATTCATGACGGGCCAAGGCCCCTTCAAGCATCTCCCGCCACCCTTCCGCACCGGGAACCGGGATCGGCAGAGGCGATCCACCGGGCTCGGCGACGATGCCGCCCTCGGCCTCGGCGCGCATCAGGGCTGAATCCACCCGTGCCATCAGCTCGCCCGGGGTGTCGTCACGCCGATAGGCCACCGCTGCCGCATCCAGATGCAGACGATGGGCCGCGTCCACCTCCAGATCCAGTGCAGTGACGGCACTGCATAGACGCTCCAACATGGCCCGCCCGTCAGCCAGGCCCATGCCGGGGACCAGCACCCCGAACTCGGCGCCACCGAGTCGCCCGAGGGCCACATCATCCCCCGCCTCCAGCCCGTCCTGAAGCGCCTCGGCCACAGCCGCCAGCCACTCGTCCGTCCGGGCCCGCCCGAGTTTCTGGTTGAGCACGACGAGATCGGCAATACGCAGCACGGCCAGGCACCCTCCCGGCGCCACATCCGGATCGGACAGCACGCGACGCAGTTCGCCATTGAACGCTGCCCGGTTGAGCAAACCCGTACCGCCATCATGACTGCCCTCGTCACGCAGGCGGGCGATCCGGCCGGCCTGCTCGGAAAACAAGGCACGTATGCGCTCGGACATGCGGTTCAGAGCCCGGGCCATGCTCTGCAGTTCGATAACCCTGGGCTCCTCAATAACCCGGAACTGACCCGCGCCAATGGCCTCAGCCTGCTCGGCCATCTCGTCGAGGGGCCGGCGCACCCAGCGCAGCAGCATCGACACGGCCATGGCCCAGAACAACCCGATGGCCAGCATCACGCTTCCCAACTGCAAGGCGCCGCGCCACAGGGAACGGTAAGCATAACTGCGGGCCGCAACAACACTCACCTTCCCGACTTGTCGCCAGCCATCGCTGACCAACGCCTGGCCCGGCCGGGCCTCCATGGGCACCAGGGCAACCAGCCAGCCCGGTACGCCCTCGGCCGTATCATCCTGAATACGCTCTACGAGCACTCGCCCCGACGGGTCGGTGAAGCGGATCTGACGGTAATGCCCCCCATCGAACAAGGCGGTCACCAGCAACTCCATGGTCGCCACATCCTTGCTCTGCTGGGACATGGACAAAGCCAGGGACACCGCGCCATCGCTGGCCTGGGCCGTCAGTTGCTGCTCGAAGTAGCTGCGCGCGGTGAACAGACTGACCGCAAAGGCCCCGACGAGCACCACCGTCATGGCCACCACCACGCTGACCCACAATCTTCTCAACAGGGACATATCGATTCCTTCAAGGCGTATAGCCTTCCGAACGCATGCGCAGGAGCAACTCACGCCAGCGGGACACCCGATCCACCGGGCTGGTAGCCCGGGCGGCACCGCCAACAAAAACGCCCTGCATATTGAAACTGAACACCGGCACCAGGTCTGGACGAGCACTGGCTGCCCGAATCTCGGTGATCAGATTGTCGAGCACCAATGGCACCGCATCGGGCGTTGGATAGTAGCTCAGCACCATATGCGCCTGACTCACGCTGCTGCCGGCGCCGCCCACCTGGGCCCGCACATAGGTCATCCGCAGGCGGTCTTCCGCAACCCCCAGCTCCCGCAGGGTAAAATACTTGGCAAAGACAAAGTCTTCGCAGTCCCCGGCTGCCCGGGCAATGGTCTCGAGGGGCGTGGCCCAGTAGTCCGCCTGGGACCACACTACGCTGTCGTCGGCAAAGCGGATGCGCCGATTGAAATACTCGTTGATCCGGCGTAGCTGCTCCTCCTCATTCAAGCCGCGCCAGCCCCCCAAAGCGCTACGCCACGCCTCAACCGCCTCGCCCCCTGTCTGGCCGAAGCGTTGCTGGGCCACCTGGCGCATCCGCTCGACCTCGAAACCACCCAGGGCAAGCCCGACGCTCAACAAGCAGGCAGCCCCCACCGCCCCGCCCTGTCGGCGTACAGCCGTGAGGAGAGCTTTGCAAGGGCAAGAAAACGATAACGGCATTGAGGGAGCGGGAACAAGGGGCAGTCTCAGCGGACAACCCTGCAGCAGTCATGCCTGATGAATGGGAGAAAATTAATACTGAACCAGGCTGAATCAACGGCGGATGGTGGAAAAAGTTAAGCTTTGGTTTCCGCTGTCGTCAATTGTGAAATATTTATTCAAACCCCTCATTCAACCAAGGCAACCGCGTCAAGAAAGAAATAATGCTCAAGACAAGCATTGAACGACGCCTAAAATCTGGCCCTATTCCGGACAAGAATCCGTGATCCTCATGACGACGCGCATGCCGTCCCCTCACCCTCAATGAACGAGATGACAATGTTCAAAGCAACAAAGCTCTCCGCCAGCCTCGCTCTTTGCTTCGTGGCACTTTCCTCCGCCCAGGCCGGCACCCCCGGCACGCTGCCAGACGCTATCGAGAAAGCCATTCTCCGCAACCCCGAAGTGCTTGCCCGACTGCACAACTATCAGGCTTCGGATGCTGAGCGAGATGTTGCCCGCGGTGGCTTGTTCCCGCGCATCGACCTCCAGGGCTACACCGGCCGGGAGCGCCGTGAGACCCCCACCAGCCCATCCGACACCTATAGCCGGCCCGGCTACCAGCTGCAGCTGCGCCAGCTCCTGTTTGATGGTTTCGCCACCGGCAACGATGTAAAGCGCCTGGGCTTTGCCCGCGCCGTCCGCTACTACAAATTGCTCGGCACCACCGACGAGATCGCCTACGAAGCCGCCCGAGCCTATCTCGACGTCCAGCGCTACCGCGACCTCAGCAAGCTGGCCCAGGAGAACTGGGCCATTCACAAAGAAACCGTCGATCAGATCGAGCGCCGCGTGAAGGCCGGTGTAGGCCGCCGGGTAGACCTGGAACAGGCCTTCGGCCGCCTGGCCCTGGCCCAGTCCAACTGGCTCACGGAAAGCTCCAACCTGCATGATGTCAGCCAGCGCTACGAGCGCGTGGTCGGCGAAGCCCCGGCAGACAAGCTCGACGCAGCCCCTGCCCTGGGCCAGCAACTGCCTATCGAAAAGGATGTGCTGCGCCAGGCCATCACCGACAACCCGACTTTCCGGGCGGCCGTCTCGAACATCCGCTCGTCCCGGGCCAACATCGATGTCCAGCGCGCCAGCAAGCTGCCCACCGTCGAACTGCGCGCCAGCACCGGCATGGACAAGAACCTGCTCGGCGTGACCGGCGAAACCAATTCCACCGCCCTGCAGGTGCTTCTCAACTGGAACCTCTACAAGGGCGGTTCCGACGAGGCCCGCATCCGTCAATCCCACGAGCAGCTTTACAACGCCACCGACCTGCGCGACAAGGCCTGCCGGGACGTTCGCCAGCAGACCGCAATTGCCTGGAACGACGTCAAGAAGCTCAAGGAACAGCTGATCTACCTGGAACAGCACCAGCTTTCCACCGAGAAGGCCCGGGATGCCTACCGGCAACAGTTCGACATCGGCCAACGCAGCCTGCTCGATGTGCTCAACACCGAGAACGAACTGTTTGATGCCAAGCGGGCCACCGCGCGTGCCCGCTACGACCTAACCCAGGCCGAACTACGTGTGCTGACCCAGACCCACCGCATCCTGCCCAGCGTGCAACTCACGTCCGTCGCCAAGACGGCACCCGAGGAAGCCGTCACCTCCACTGATCCGGCCCAGGACGAGAACCTGCAGTGCAGCACCGAACTGCCTGTCGTTGCCCCCTTGGATACCGTAGGTGCCATGCGCGGTCGTCCCGAACCCGCCCCGGTGCCGCTCCCTGTGACCAACGCCATAGCCGCAGCAGCCGTTCCCGCCACCGCGGCTACCCCGGCCATCGAACCGCTGGTCAAATCCTGGGCCGCAGCCTGGTCAGCAAAAGACTTCAAGGGCTACAAGGCCTTCTATTCGACCCGCTTCCAGCCCGAGCAGGGCAAGCTCGACGCCTGGATGGCACTGCGCGAGAAGCGCCTCGCCAAGCCCGGCGAGATCAGTGTGGCAGTTGAAAACGTGAAGGTACATAGCGTATCCCCCACTGCCGCCGAAGCCAGCTTCACCCAGAACTACCGCTCTGCCGACTTCAAGGACTCCGTGCCCAAGACGCTCCATTACGAGCTCGAGAACGGGCAATGGAAGATCGTCCGCGAATCGAATCGCTGATCCTCCCCTGCCCCTCCCTCAGGCAACGGAGAGGGAGCAGGCAATGAAAAAGGGAGCCGGTTGGCTCCCTTTTTCATTCAGTCTCAATGCATCAGAGGTGCGGCTGGATGATGCGCCGGTAAAACTCGTGAAAATGCTGCATCCCGTCCTCGTAAGGCGACTGGTACGGTCCCACCTCGTTGCGCCCCTCCTTCATCAGGGCCAGACGTCCGCGATCCATGCGCTCGCCAATGTCGTCGTCCTCGATGGCTGTCTCCATGTAGGCAGCCTGCTCAGCCTCGACGAAATCGCGCTCGAACTCCAGGATCTCCTCGGGGTAGTAGAACTCAACCACATTGGTGGTCTTGTTGACGTCCGTCGGGATCAAGGTGCTCACCACCAGCACATGGGGGTACCACTCGACCATGATGTTCGGGAAATAGGTGAGCCAGATCGCCCCGTGCTTGGGCATCTCGCCACCGTGGTAGGCCATCACGGCCTCATGCCAGCGCTTGTAGGTGGGTGAGCCGGGTTTCTGCAGGGAGGTGATGCCGACCCGCTGCACCGAGTACCATTCACCGAACTGCCAAGTCAGGTCGTCGCAGGTGACAAACTGGCCTAAACCCGGGTGAAAGGGCACCACGTGGTAATCCTCGAGGTAAACCTCGATGAAGGTCTTCCAGTTGTAATTGCACTCGTGGATCTCGACTTTGTCGAGTTTGTAGCCCGCGAAGTTGAGCTCGCCACCGACCTGCATGCCGGCCAGATCTGCATTCGCGGAACGGGGACCCTTGAAGAGCAGGCCCTGCCAGTTCTCGAGCTTCTGACGCTGCAGATTGAGGCAGGGATTCTCGGCGAAATGCGGAGCACCGATGAGCAGACCATCGGGGTTGTAAGTCCAGCGATGGATTGGGCAGACGATGTTTCGGTCAGCCTGGCCGGAACCCTGCAGCATGATGGCCTGACGATGGCGGCAGATGTTGGACATCTGGTAGTGCCCATCATCCCGGTTGATCAGCAGCTTCGAGTGGTCCAGCCATTCGAGAGAGCGGTACTGATCGACTTCCGGCACCATGAGTTCGTGGCCGACGTAGCCAGGACCGGCATCGAAGAGGAGACGCTTCTCCAGCTCGAAAATCCTGTCGTCGAAGTACCACGAGACCGGCAACTGGGAAATTGCCGGTGAAAGAAGTGCCTGAGAAGCGATGTCAGACATCCCGAACCCCCTGATTCAAAGCGAAAGCCCGAAACGTAAAACCCGAGATTATATATTATTACGCGTTTGACCTGAAGCCCGGCCATAGGCTATTTTTACGGTTTCCCCACGTCAGATCCGGCCACGCATGGTCAAGCCCTCCAAGTCCCCAAGTTTCGAATCCGCCGTCTCCGAACTGGAATCCATCGTCCAGGAGATGGAAAACAGTCAGCTCCCCCTCGACCAGGCCCTCGCGGCCTACCAGCGTGGCACGGTGCTGCTGCGCCAGTGCCAGGAAGTCCTGAGCAAGGCCGAGCAGAGCATCCGCATTCTCGAAACCACCGACACGGAAGCCCCGTCTGCATGAGCACGCTTAGTTTCAGCCAATGGATGAACCATATCCAGGAGCGGATGGAGTCCGCGCTCGATCGGGCCCTCCCGGCTCCAGAGATCGCCCCTGCCCGTCTGCATGAGGCCATGCGCTACGCCGTCCTGGGCGGTGGCAAGCGTGTGCGCCCCCTGCTCGTGCATGCCGCCGGTGACATCAGCGGCGCGGCACCCGAGCGCCTGGACCGGGTGGCCTGCGCCCTCGAGATGATCCACGCCTATTCGCTGGTGCACGACGACATGCCATGCATGGACGATGACATCCTGCGCCGCGGCAAACCCACCGTTCACGTCCAGTTCGACGACGCGACCGCTCTCCTCGTAGGCGATGCCCTGCAGACCCTGGCCTTCCAGCACATCGCCGAGGTGCCGGTCAGCGATGCTCCCCACCGTCAGCTAGGCATGATCCGGCAGTTGGCCATCGCCTCCGGCTCCCGCGGCATGGCCGGCGGACAGGCCATCGACCTGGCTTCCGTGGGGCTGCAACTTAGCCTCGCCGAGTTGGAGTTCATGCACATCCACAAGACCGGCGCTCTGATCCGGGCTTCCATCGGCCTTGGCGTACAATGCGGCCGCGACCTCAACGAAGACGAGATGGACTCCCTGGACCACGTGGGCAAGGTCATCGGCCTGCTCTTCCAGGTAGTGGACGACATCCTCGACGCCGAAGCAGACACGGCCACACTGGGCAAGACTGCCGGCAAGGATGCCGCCAACGACAAGCCAACCTATGTCAGCCTGCTGGGTGTGACCCGGGCACGCGCACTGGCCGAAGAGATGTGTCAGGATGCCCTGGACCGCCTTGCGGCCTTCGGCGAGCCGGCACGTCGCCTCTCGGAACTGACGCGCTTTATCGTGCACCGACAGTTTTGAACGCTGGCCCGAAGAACAAGCAAGAACACTCATTAACGACCCGGTAACCCGGAATGCCCCTCGGAACGCAGCCCGCCACTCCCCGCAGCAGCCTGCTGGAAAGCATCGCCTCGCCCGCGGACCTGCGCCAGCTCGACCCCAGCGAACTCCCCCAGCTGGCCGACGAGCTGCGCAATTTTCTGATCAGTTCTGTATCCCGCACAGGTGGACATCTTTCGTCCAACCTGGGAACCGTCGAGCTCACGGTCGCCCTGCACTACGTTTTCAACACACCTGAAGACCGCATCGTCTGGGACGTGGGCCACCAAACCTACGCTCACAAGATCCTCACTGGCCGCCGCGAGGCAATGGCTGGACTGCGCCAGTACCAGGGTATCTCGGGCTTCCCGCGACGCAGTGAAAGCGACTACGACACCTTTGGCACCGCCCACTCGTCCACATCGATCTCGGCGGCCCTCGGCATGGCCGAAGCTGCCCGCATGCGTGGCGAAGATCGTCGTGCGATTGCGGTAATCGGCGATGGCGCCATGTCCGCCGGTATGGCCTTCGAGGCCCTCAACAACGCGGGCGACATCCACGACACCAACCTGCTGGTCATCCTCAACGACAACGAGATGTCCATCGCCACCGGTGGGAGCCCTCAACAAGCACCTGTCGCGCCTGCTGTCGGGCAAGCTCTACAACGGTGCCCGCAAGATCGGCAAGCGCTTCCTCGAGAATCTGCCTCCGCCCGTCTTTGAACTGGCGCGCCGCACCGAGGAGCACGTCAAGGGCATGGTGATGCCCGGGACGATGTTCGAAGAGTTCGGCTTCAACTACATCGGCCCCATCGACGGGCACGACCTGGAGTCCCTACTCCCCACACTGCAGAATCTGCGCACGCTGAAGGGCCCGCAGTTCCTGCACGTGATCACCCGCAAGGGCCAAGGCTACAAGCTGGCCGAGGCCGACCCAATCCTCTACCACGGCGTCTCCCGCTTCGACCACACTGCCGGCATTGCCACCGGCAAGGACGCCAAGGGCAGCGGCAAGCTCACCTACACCCAGGTGTTCGGCGACTGGCTGTGCGACATGGCCGCCGCCGACGAGCGGCTTGTGGCCATCACCCCGGCGATGCGCGAAGGCTCGGGAATGGTCCGCTTCGCCAAGGAACACCCTACCCGCTACTACGATGTGGGCATCGCCGAACAGCATGCGCTCACCTTCGGTGCCGGCCTTGCCTGCGAAGGTTTCAAGCCGGTGGTGGCCATCTACTCGACCTTCCTGCAGCGGGCCTACGATCAGCTGATACATGACATCGCCCTGCAGAACCTGCCGGTGATGATGGCCATCGACCGGGCTGGTCTGGTGGGCGCAGATGGTGCCACACACCATGGAGCCTTTGACATCTCCTATCTGCTGTGCGTCCCCAACCTGACGATTTTTTGCCCCGCCGACGAGAACGAATGTCGGCAGATGCTCTACACCGCTTATCAGCATGACGGCCCCACAGCCGTGCGCTACCCCCGCGGCAGCGGCCTCGGCGTCACCCCGCAGGTGGCGATGCAGACACTCCCCATCGGCAAGGGTGAGGTCCGCCGCAACGGCAATCGCACCGCATTGCTGGCTTTCGGCAGCATGCTGGGCGCTGCCCTGCAGGTCGGTGACGAGCTGGACGCAACGGTCGCGAACATGCGCTTTGCCAAGCCCATTGACCGGGATCTCATTCTCCAGCTCGCCGATACGCACGAACTGCTGGTGAGCCTTGAAGAGAACGCCATCATCGGCGGTGCAGGCTCGGAGATTGCGCGCGTGCTCAACGAAGCCGGAAAGCCCGCTCGCCTGCTCCAGATCGGCCTGCCTGACCGCTTCATCGACCACGGCGACCAGGCTCAATTGATGGCCGAGATCGGCCTTGATGCTGGAACCATCCGGCAGCGCATTGAAGAAGCCTATCGGCCGAATAGTTGAGTGCTTTTGTCGGGAATGATAGGATGAAACCATCCAGGGGACTTTAGATCCCCGTTCCCCAACGAGATTTAACGAGAACAGTCATGACCACGTGTGCCGCCTCAAGTCCGATCCCGGACGTCCAGAATTCCGCAGATTCCCGTCAGCTGGCCATCAACAAGGTCGGCATCAAGTCAATTCGTCACCCGATCCGAGTCCAGGACAAGAATGGCGGCATTCAACACACCATTGCCGTCTTCAACATGTATGTCGGCCTGCCCCACAACTTCAAGGGCACCCACATGTCCCGCTTCGTGGAGATCCTGAACAGTCACGAACGCGAGCTCTCCGTCGAGTCCTTCGAGCCGATGCTGCGCGAAATGGTGAAGAAGCTCGAGGCGGAGACCGGCCATGTGGAAATGACCTTCCCTTACTTCATCAACAAAGCAGCACCGGTCTCCGGCGTTCAGAGCCTGATGGACTACGAGGTCACCTTCATCGGTGAAATCCGTGAAGGTGGCGCCTACGAGTTCACCATGCGGATCGTTGTTCCTGTCACGAGCCTGTGCCCCTGCTCGAAAAAGATCTCCGAGTACGGCGCCCACAACCAGCGCTCCCACGTTACGGTCACCACCACGACCAACGACCATCTGTGGATCGAAGAGTTGGTGCAGCTTGTTGAGGCTCAGGCCTCCTGCGAGCTTTTCGGCCTGCTCAAGCGCCCCGACGAGAAGTACGTTACCGAGCGCGCTTACGACAATCCGAAGTTCGTCGAGGACATGGTCCGTGATGTTGCCGGCTGCCTTAACCGGGAAGGTCGCATCGACGCCTACATGGTCGAGTCCGAGAACTTCGAATCCATTCACAACCACTCCGCCTACGCTCTCATCGAGCACGACAAGCGCACTCCGTCTTGATCGGTGTGATACCTGCTCCAGGAATGCAGGGGGCAGAAGTCCAGGACGAAAAAAAACGGAACCGAGGTTCCGTTTTTTTCCGTCCTGGATAAAGCTCAGGCCTTGGCAGCAGCAGCCTTGGCAGCGAAGGACTTGTAGTCCAGCTTTTCCTTGATACGTGCGGACTTGCCGGAGCGGCTGCGCAGGTAGTAGAGCTTGGCACGGCGAACATCGCCGCGACGCTTCACTTCAATGCTGGCCACCAGCGGGGAGTAGGTCTGGAACGTACGCTCCACGCCTTCGCCGGAAGAAATCTTGCGAACGATGAAACCGGAGTTGAGACCACGGTTACGCTTGGCAATGACAACACCTTCGTAAGCCTGCAGACGCTCGCGATTGCCTTCCTTCACCTTGACCTGAACAACCACGGTGTCGCCGGGAGCGAACTCGGGGATGGCCTTGCCTTGGGTCAGACGGGCGATTTCTTCCAGTTCCAGTTGCTGAATGAGGTTCATGCGTAACTCCTGATAAAAAATGGGGCCTGTGGCCTTTCGTGCAGAGCAGGTCGCCACCTGATGCACGGCTTTGTTATGAAACCGGAGCCCTAGGCTTCCGGCTTCGTTTCTGACTGCCGGAATGCCTCCAGCAGTCGGAACTCTTCCTTGCTCAATACCCGACCGTCCAGCAGATCGGGGCGCCGCTGTTCCGTACGCCCCAGCGACTGCTGCAGCCTCCAGCGCCGAATCTCGGCGTAATTGCCTGAAAGCAGCACATTCGGAACGCTCACCCCGTGATATTCCACGGGACGGGTGTAATGCGGGCAATCGAGCAGCCCATCCACAAACGAGTCCTCTACAGCAGAATCTTCGTCGTTCAGCGCACCAGGCAACTGCCGGATGAGCGCATCGAGCAAAACCATCGCCGGTAATTCCCCCCCCGAAAGGACAAAATCACCGAGGGAAATCTCTTCATCAACACAACGATCGATCAGACGCTGATCCACGCCCTCGTAGCGACCGCACAGCAGGATCAGGGACGGCTCTGCCATCAACTGAAGCACCTTCCGGTGATCCAGTGGCTGACCCTGCGGCGAGAGGTAAATCACCCGCCCCGCCGTACCTACCGACGCAAGCTGCCTGGCCTTCGCCTCGGCGATGGCCTTCTCCAAAGGCCCCGGCAACATCACCATCCCCGGCCCCCCACCATAAGGGCGGTCATCTACGGTGCGATGGCGATCTTCCGTGAAATCCCTCGGATTCCAGCAGTGAATCTCGTAAAGCGCCCTGTCCCTCGCGCGCCCGGTAATACCGAACTCCGACAGGGCAGAGAACATTTCGGGAAACAGGGTGAGGACATCGTAGGCCTTGCAGCCTTCGGCAGACATCACCAATCTGCTTCCCACTCCACCACTATTCGGCCCGCTGCCGTATCCACTGTCGGCACATAAGCAGCGACAAACGGAATCAGGCGTTCGGTATCTCCATCCTGGACCTGCAGCACGTCGTGCGCACCGGTAGAGAGAAGACCCGACACCGTGCCGAAAGTGACACCAGCAGTGTTGACTACCTCCAGCCCGACAAGATCGGCCCAGTAGTATTCATCTTTCTCCGGTTTGGGCAGCAATTCGCGAGGAGCCGCCACAAAGTACCCGGTTACAGCCTCGGCACCGTTGCGGTCTGGCACCTCTGCAAAGCTGGCAACAATGCCTCCCTTGCCGTGCTCCCTGCACCCCTTCAGCGTGTAGGGAGCCCATTCTTTCCCGTCCGGATCTGTAGACAACCACCACTGGGGCATCTGTTTCCAGGACAGCGGATCATCACCAAAGGGATGAACCTTGACCCAACCTCCAACGCCAAAAGGCGCAACGATGCGCCCTAGGACGATCATGGAAGGGTCTTGAGACAGATCGGAAGACCCTGACAACTCAGGCAGCCGCCTTGGCAGCCTGCTTCACGAGGCGGGCGACGGTGTCGGACAGCTGGGCACCGTGACCCTCCCAGTGGGACAGACGCTCGGCATTGACCACCAGGCTGATGGCGTTGCCGGAAGCAACGGGATTGTAGTAGCCGATGCGCTCGATGAAACGACCGTCGCGACGATTGCGGGAATCAGCGGCAACGATGTTGTAGAAAGGGCGCTTCTTGGAACCACTGCGGGCGAGACGAATAACAACCATGACTGTTCCTGATCCGATGAAATGGAAAAACGTCGGATACTAAATCACGAACAGAAAAACATCAAGACGAATGCGGCTCGAAATGTTCGCCTGCCCGCACTCCCACCCGAATCATGGCCCGTGAATACCGAAACGCGGCACATATCACGGCGATTTAATTACAATGGCGAACTGGTCATGAGACTTCCAGGGCAATGAGCGCCGCCGACCCCAACCTTTCTGATCGTACAGCGCCGGTTCTCGACTGGCTGGCTTCCGATTTGTCCTCCGATGCCGACCTGGAACTGGCGACCCTCTTTCGTCATCTTGAGGAGCTCGGTCGTTCGGACGTCAGTCGCAGCCAACTTCACCGTTGCCTGGACCTACTGCACTCTCGCAGCATGGCCATCAGCCGGCAGTTCAGGGAACGCCTGGCAGGCGCCTCCCTGCCCCTCACGCTCGGACTCCACCGCTCTGCGACGCGGCTGATATCGGCACTTGGCAAATTGGCGACCGGACACGAGGAAGTCCTCAACGAGATTCGCCATCGGCTGGTCCGAACCCTGCGCCGCAACCCGGCCACCATCAGTGCCAAGGCACTCGAACTGCTTGGCGAACAGCTGACTATTGCTCATCTGGCAGGCAACGGCGCTCCTTACGAGTTCTGGCTCAAAGCCCACGCCCTTTACGCTGGCAGTGGCTGCGAAGCGGAGCCCGGGCATGGCAGCGACGCCCCCGAAAGCGCCAAGGCAGCTTACAAGTATTTGCTGGCGTTCTCGGCAGCACACCCGGAAGGCCTCACCGGCAAGGAGATTTGCTGGCTGTCAGATTTTCTGACTACCAATGCGAGCAGCACCTCAATCCGCCATTCTGTGCCGGGCGAGGACGAAATGGGCTGGTTTTGGCTCGACCCCGACCAAGACACACAACCCATGTCGATTCACCGGCGCAATCCGCCAGATGTTGACGGACTTCTCTATTTCTCGGGCGAGGAGCTCGCACGGCGGGCCACCTCCCTTATCGACCGCCTTGAAGGTGATGCCCCACTGCCCGCTGACTTTCACGCCGGCCTGGATCGGAGTGAAGCAGCAACGCTTTTGCGGCGTGTCAGGGAATACTGGGCCTGCCCTCCCCGTCGCGAGCACCCCCGGAGACGCAGTCAGTATGGGGTTCGAGTGTGTTGCGGGCTCGACACCATCTGGAAGATGCTCCGCGATCCAGGCCTTCGCCACCAAGCGCAATACTCTTCCGAATGGATGGTGATAAATGAAAGCCCCACCGGCTACGCAATCATGCAGGTCACTGGAAATGCCAACGCCCTGAGTGCTGGCATGGCGCTAGCCCTGCGCCGGAGTGACGAAGAACCCTGGACACTATGCGTGGTGCGCTGGATTCGCACCGAAACCCCCGAACAGATCGAACTCGGCCTGCAGGTTCTTGCCAATTCCGCCAAGCCCGTCACCGTCGGTTTTCGCAACGCCAACCGGACCCGTCCAATGAGCCCGGCCCTGGTACTGCCACCCATTCACGCACTCGGCCGCCAGCAAGCCATTCTCGCACCTGCGGGCACTTATTCAGCACGGCGCTTCATGCTCGTTTCCGACACAAACCGTCTCTATATTGCCCAGGGACGACTGCTCAGTCTGGATATGCAGACTGCCGCAGTAGAGCTCTTTCAATACGAAATCGATCCCTACCCCCTCTAGGCAGAGGCTCTTCCGCTCTCAAGCAAATGCCTGAGCGACACATCTGCTGCAGCATCGGTCGCGGCCAGCATCCGCTTCCACGGCTCGTGTAGCCAGGATTCAGGCCCGCCGGACACCCCGCCCGCATCCGGCGGCAGCGCCAGCCCAAAAAGGCTCACCAACTCCGACACACGCACGCTTTCAGCGGAGCGGGCCAGCAGCCAGCCCCCTGAATCCCTGCGCACCACAACTCTCGATGACGCAAGCACGGCGAGCACCTCCCGGACTTCATCATGGCCGACCCGTGCCACGTCAGCCAGTTCTTCCACCCCTCTGCATTCACCACCAGACTGCGCCTCTGCCAGCTCGAAAAGCATCAGCAAAGCCACGTACAACGCTCGCCCGGGAAACTCCGGCAGTGGTCGCCGCCGCAGGCTGCGCTCCGGAAGAACCGCAGCGACAACGGCCCCCAGCAGGATGATGATCCACGACAGATAGAGCCATAGCAGGAAGATGGGGACGACAGCGAACGCACCATAGACCAGCGTGTAACTCGGAAAATGAGCCAGGTAAAGGCTGAACATGCGCTGCATGACCAGGAACCCGGCTGCAGCAAGCAACCCCGCCAGCCCCGCATCGGAAAGCCTCACGCTGCAATGGGGAACCGCGAAATAGAGCGTTGCAAACACGCCCGCCAGCACACCCAGTGACACCAAGCGCAGACCAGCCACCTCGAGCCAGGCAGGTTCATTCATGAAATCCATGGAAACGCTCAGCATGGCGCCAGCAGCAAACACGCCACCAGCAAGCAGCAGCGGCCCCAGGGACAACACCGCCCAGTACGCCACCAGACGGGTCGCCCAGGGGCGATGGACCTGCACCCGCCAGATCTCGTTGATCACCTGATCGATGGTCCGCATCAGCATGATCGCTGTCAGGATCAGCACCGCGCCGCCCACGATGGTGAGGTTGGTCGTCTTCTGGCTGAACTGGAAGGCATAGGCGGCAATGACCTTGCCCGCCTTCTCCGGAAGAAGATTGTCGAGCAGAAAACCCCGCAACGCATCCGCGAAACGTTGTGACTGGGGAAACTTGCTGAACACCACCGCCACCAGCGTCACGAAGGGCACGACGGAGAGCAAGGAGGTGAATGCCAGGCTTGCAGCCACCTGGGAACAACGCCCCTCACCGAAACGCCGTGACACTGCGCTTAGCAGGAGACGAAAGGCCCGCAGGGTGACGCGGAAGCGGTGCCCGGAATCGAGCTCTGAGTTCATTTACGTATAATGCCTTTCCGCTTCACAGGCCCTATCCATGCAGGAAGTCCTCGTTCTCTATTACAGCCACCGGGGCTCGGTTCGCGCCCTGGCAGAAATGATTGCGCGGGGCATCGACTCCGTGCCCGGCGCATCAGCGAGACTGCGGACCGTACCACGCGTGTCCGCCGTTTGCGAAGCCACCGAATCGGACATTCCCGACCAGGGCGCGCCCTATGCCGAGATGCACGACCTGGAGGAGTGCATCGGCCTCGCCATCGGTAGCCCCACCCGCTTTGGCAACATGGCTGCACCGATGAAGTACTTTCTTGACAGCACCGCAGGCCCCTGGCTGTCCGGCGCCCTTGCCGGCAAACCGGCCAGCGTGTTCACATCAACCGCGAGCCAGCATGGTGGTCAGGAAAGCACACTGCTGTCGATGATGACACCGCTCCTGCATCACGGCATGCTGATCGTCGGGCTCCCTTTCTCCGAACCCGACCTGACACGTACCCGCAGCGGCGGCTCGCCCTATGGCGCAACCCACTGGGCGGGCAAGGACGAAAACACCCAACTCACCGACGAGGAAAAACGCCTCGCCACGGCCCTGGGCAAGCGCCTGGCCGAAACCGCCCTCAAGCTCGCCACCCCATGAAACCGAAAACCCTGTCCCTGATTGCCAGCATCACCCTGCTCAGCCTGATTGCCCTTTGCCTTGCCTGGGAAACCATGCTGGCGCCCCTGCGCCCGGGCGGCTCCTGGATGACCCTCAAGGTCCTGCCCCTGATGGCCGCCCTTTTCGGCATCCTGCGCGGCACGCGCTACACCTACCAGTGGAGCTCGATGATGATCCTGCTGTATCTGACGGAAGGCGTGGTTCGCACCAACGACGCGGCCCCCGGCAACGCACTGGCGCTGGCGGAGGCCGTTCTGAGCGTGATCTTCTTCGTGGTGGTGGTGCTCTACTCCCGCAACACCGCACCGTCACGACTGGCCCAGGCTTCAAAGGAAACCTGAGCCACCGTGCTCAAACCTGCGGGTTCATCTTCTCGGAACCCGCCTGGATCTTGTTCAAGGCGTTGAGGTAGGCCTTGGCGGAAGCAACGATGATGTCGGTGTCGGCGCCCTGACCATTTACCACACGCCCGTCCTTCGACAGGCGTACGGTGACCTCACCCTGCGCATCGGTACCGGTGGTAATCGCATTCACCGAATACAGCAGCAGCTCCGTGCCGCTGTTGGCCACCACCTCGATCGCCTTGAAGGCTGCATCAACAGGGCCCGAACCACAGGACTCCGCCTTCGCCTCGGCACCACCGACCGCCAGCGTCACCCGCGCACAGGGCGTCTCACCCGTTTCCGAGTGAAAGGACGACGACAGCAGACGGAAATGCTCTTTCGGCTCCGAACTCTCGTCACTCATCAGCGCCTGCAGATCCTCGTCGAAGATCTCGTGCTTCTTGTCAGCCAATTCCTTGAAACGGGCAAAGGCGTGGTTGAGCTGCTCCTCGGACGTGATCCCGACGCCCAGCTCCTGGAGGCGCAAGCGGAACGCATTGCGCCCCGAGTGCTTGCCCATCACCAGCTTGTTGGTGCTCCAGCCCACATCTTCGGCACGCATGATTTCATAGGTCTCCCGGTGCTTGAGCACACCATCCTGGTGAATGCCGGATTCGTGGGCAAAGGCGTTGGCGCCGACAATGGCCTTGTTGGGCTGCACCGGAAAACCGGTGATCCCCGAGACCAGCTTGGAGGCCGGGACAATCTGGGTGGTATCCACACGGGTATCGCACTGGAACACATCCTTGCGGGTCCGCACCGCCATCACGACCTCTTCGAGTGACGCGTTGCCGGCACGCTCGCCGAGGCCATTGACCGTGCATTCCACCTGCCGGGCACCAGCACGCACCGCAGCCAGCGAGTTGGCAACGGCAAGCCCGAGATCGTTGTGACAATGCACGGACCAGACCACCTTGTCCGAACCGGGCACGCGTTCGATGAGGCTGCGGATAGTGTCGGCAAACTGCTCCGGCACGTTGTAGCCCACGGTGTCCGGCACGTTGATGGTCGTGGCACCTGCCTTGATCACGGCCTCGAAAATGCGGCACAGGAAATCGATCTCGGAACGGCCCGCATCCTCCGCCGAGAACTCGATGTCGTCGGTGTACTCCTTCGCCCAGCCAATCGCCCGCACAGCCTGGTCGACCACCTGGTCGGGCGTCATGCGCAGCTTCTTCTCCATATGGATCGGACTGGTGGCAATAAAGGTGTGGATTCGACCGGATGCGGCAGGGCGAATGGCTTCTCCGGCACGGCGGATATCGTTCTCGTTGGCCCGCGCCAGGGAGCACACGGTGGACTCCTTGATCGCCTCCGCCACGGCTCTCACCGCTTCGAAGTCACCATTGGAAGCCGCCGCAAAGCCTGCCTCAATGACGTTGACCTTCATCCGCTCAAGCTGGCGGGCAATGCGCAGCTTTTCATCCCGCGTCATCGATGCACCGGGGCTTTGCTCGCCGTCGCGCAGGGTCGTGTCGAAAATGATCAGCTGGTCGTTCATGATGGGCTCCCGCAGGTTCTTTGTATTTGGATTGGGGCGCATCCCCGACGTTCAATCCGTAGGGGATGCCGGAGTTCGCGAGTTTGTTTGGATTCCGGACGCACCTTCGCCGTGCCAAGCAGACGGAAGATGCAAGGCCCGGAACTATAAATCAGTCTTTTCCGACGCCTCAACCGAGGCACTACGCCGGCGCCCCTTCAGCCAGCCCCACACCCCCAGCACATAGCCGGATACGGCATAGCAGAGGAAAAGGCCGAACAGGACCCCCGGCGGGTAGCTGGAAACCAGCAGGAAGCCGAGAACGAAGGCGATTATGACAATGAAGGGCACGCTGCGACGCAGGTTGATCTCTTTGCCGCTGTAGAACAGCACGTTGCTGACCATGGAGATGCCGGCAAAGATGGTCAGCGCACACGCGTACCAGCGCACATCAGGCCCCGCGATGCCGTTGTCGATCATGACCCACACCAGCCCTGCGATCAGCGCAGCGGCAGCCGGGCTGGGCAGCCCCTGGAAATAGCGCTTGTCGATGACGTCGATATTGGTGTTGAAGCGGGCAAGCCGCAGGGCGGCGCCAGCACAATAGATGAAGGCCGCCATCCAGCCGAGCTTGCCCATGCCCTTGAGCGCCCATTCATACATGATCAGGGCCGGCGCTGCGCCAAAGGAAACCATGTCGGACAACGAATCGTACTCGGCACCGAAGGCACTCTGGGTACGCGTCAGTCGGGCCACCCGGCCATCGAGGCCATCCAGGACCATGGCAATGAAGATCGCCACCGCTGCCTGCTCAAAGAGCCCGTTCATGGCCTGGACGATGGCGTAGAAACCAGCAAAGAGCGCGGCCGTCGTGAACAGGTTGGGAAGAATGTAGATGCCCTTGCGACGCCGTTCCGGGTTGAGCAGGGGCTTGCGGGAATGCTGATCGGCCATGGAGGGGACGATGGGTGAAGTCGAACGCGATTGTAACGCAGGACACCGCCCCGGACCCGAAAACGACACGGGGGACTTTCGTCCCCCGTGCGCGCTTCAAGTCAGGTGCAATCAGTTCTTGGACTGGTCAACCAGCTTGTTGGCCTTGATCCACGGCATCATGTCGCGCAGCTGGGCACCGACGGTCTCGATCGGATGCACGGCGTTGAGGCGACGACGGGCGGTCATGGACGGGTAGTTGGTCTTGCCTTCCTGAATGAACATCTTGGCGTATTCGCCAGTCTGGATGCGCTTCAGGGCTTCGCGCATGGCGTAGCGGGACTCTTCGTTGATGACTTCCGGGCCGGTCACGTACTCGCCATACTCCGCGTTATTGGAGATGGAGTAGTTCATGTTGGCGATGCCGCCTTCGTACATCAGGTCGACGATCAGCTTCAGCTCGTGCAGGCACTCGAAGTAGGCCATTTCCGGAGCGTAGCCAGCTTCGGTCAGGGTTTCGAAGCCCATCTTGACCAGCTCGACAGCACCACCACAGAGAACGGCCTGCTCACCGAACAGGTCGGTTTCGGTTTCTTCGCGGAAGTTGGTTTCAATCACGCCACCCTTGGTGCCGCCGTTGGCAGCAGCGTAGGACAGGGCGATGTCACGGGCCTTGCCGGACTTGTCCTGGTACACGGCGATCAGGGACGGCACGCCGCCACCCTTCAGGTACTCGGAGCGCACGGTGTGGCCGGGGCCCTTCGGGGCGACCATGATCACGTCCAGGTCAGCACGGGGAATGACCTGGTTGTAATGCACATTGAAGCCGTGAGCGAAGGCCAGCACGCCGCCTTGCTTGATGTTCGGCTCGATGTCGTTCTTGTAAACGTCAGGGATGTTCTCATCCGGCAGCAGAATCATGACCACGTCGGCGGCGCGAACGGCGTCAGCCACTTCGGCAACCTTCAGGCCAGCGCCTTCAGCCTTGGCCCAGGAGGCACCGCTCTTGCGCAGGCCGACCGTCACATTGACGCCGGAGTCGCGCAGGTTCTGAGCGTGGGCATGGCCCTGGGAGCCGTAACCAACGATGGTGACCTGCTTGCCCTTGATCAGGGAGAGATCCGCATCCTTATCGTAATAAACCTTCATTTCATGCCTTTCTGACAAAAGAGGAGCAAGTCACGGGACGACACGGACGTCAATGTCCGAGCCATGTCCCGCATCAAACTTTCAAGATCCGGTCGCCACGGCCAACGCCGCAGATCCCGGAGCGAACGGTTTCGAGAATCAAGCCTGCGTCGATGGCGCCAACAAAGGAATCAAGCTTGGCCTGATTTCCAGTCAGCTCGATCACGTAGCTGGTATCGGTCACGTCGATGATCCGACCGCGGAAGATATCGGCCATGCGCTTCATTTCCTCCCGGTCCTTGCCCGTCGCCCGCACCTTGACGAGCATCAGCTCACGCTCGATATGGGCCGACTCGGACAGATCAACCACCTTTACCACCTCAACAAGCTTGTTGAGGTGCTTGGTGATCTGCTCAACGACGTCGTCCGAACCACTGGTGACGATCGTCATGCGGGACAGGGAAGCATCTTCGGTGGGCGCCACCGTAAGTGACTCGATGTTGTAGCCACGAGCGGAAAACAGGCCGGAAACGCGCGATAGCGCACCGGATTCATTCTCGATGAGAAGGGAGATGACGTGTCTCATAGGCTTTTTATTCGGGGTGACCATCAGCTCGCGCAACCATTGGGCGTCGAGCGTTCGTGATGATTCGGAAAGCCGCTGCAAGCTCTTTCCCACAGCAAGCTTCCCGGGTGATCAGAGGTCCTCTGCAGACAGAATCATGTCCGTCAGGCCCTTG
>Ga0073899_10001575_pt1 | contig 20885 bp, 20 predicted proteins | sample KloWWTmetaKNB5Ph_FD_88975 | JGI IMG/M metagenome (GOLD analysis project Ga0073899, IMG submission 88975) | Active sludge microbial communities from Klosterneuburg, Austria, studying microevolution and ecology of nitrifiers - Klosterneuburg... | ecosystem: Engineered > WWTP > Aerobic digester >... | reverse complement strand
CGCTGGTGGGTGTGCTGCCCAGTGACCCCAGCGGGCGTCGCTACCCCTGGCCGCTGATCTGACCCACCGCCGGTGCTGCGCCCAAGGGGGCCGGCCCGCTACTGAACCAGCGCCCCGCTTGGCGACGACGGTGCCGACCGTTCGGGGCCGCCCCGACCGTTCGGGGCCGCACGCGGCGACGAGCGGGGTCTCCCCCGCTCGCCGTCGACTTCACATGAGGTTGTTGACCAGATCGCCTCAGCGGCTCTGGATCGCCTCGATCAGCTTGGGCAGCACCTTGTGCACGTCGCCCACGATGCCGAGGTCGGCGACCGAGAAGATCGGCGCTTCGGCGTCCTTGTTGATGGCGATGATGTGCTTGGCGCCCTTCATGCCCACCAGGTGCTGGGTGGCGCCGGAGATGCCCGCTGCGATGTACACGTCAGGCTTGACGACCTTGCCGGTCTGGCCGACCTGGTAGCTGTAGGGCACCCAACCGGCGTCGACGATCGCTCGCGAGGCGCCGGGGGCGGCACCGAGCAGCTTGGCCAGGTCTTCCACCGCCTGAAACTTCTCGGCGTCGCCCATGCCACGGCCGCCGGCGACCACGATGGCGGCGTCGTCGAGCGACGGCCCCTCGGTCTCCTCGACGTGGATGTTGGTCACCTTGGCTGCACCGACGGCACCCAGCTCGGGCACGGCCAGCGCTTCCACCGTGGCGGCGTCGCCGGAGGGCGACTCGGCTGCGGCGAACGACTTGGGGCGCACCAGGAAGATGCCGGGGGTGGACCCGGTGAACTTGGTGGTGACGTTGGTGTTGCCACCGAAGACCGGCTCGACGCCGACCAGGGCGCCGTCGACCTCGTTGAGCTCGACGATGTTGGTGATGACCGGGGCATCGAGGCGCACCGACAGGCGGGCGGCCACATCGCGGCCGTCGTAGCTGGTGCCGAACAGGATGGCGTCGGGCGCATCTGCCGCGATCGCGTCGGCCATGGCCGCTGCGAGGGGCGGGCCGGGCAGGCGGCCGGTCAGGTCGCCGGTCGCCAGCACCTTCGAGGCGCCGTGGGCGCCCAGGGTGGCGGCGAGGGAGTCGCCGGAGCCACCGACGACGGCAACGACCGTGTCAGCGAGCTCGGAGGCCTTGGCCAGCAGCTCCAGGGTGGTGGAGGTGGGCTCGCCGTGGCCCTCTTCGGGCTGGGTGAGGTCGGTATAGACCCAAATGGTTGAAACAGACATGTCCAGCTCCTCAGATGATCTTCAGGTTGGCGAGGTAGTCAACGACCGACTGGAAGGCTTCGCCCTCGTCCTCGATGATTTCGCCGGCCTCTCGGGCGGGGGCCTTGGCGATGTCGATGATTTCCTGACCGGCACCGGCCCAGCCCACCTGCGAGGCGTCGAGCCCCAGGTCGGCGACGGTCAGGTTCTCGACCGGCTTCGACTTGGCGGCCATGATGCCCTTGAAGGACGGGTAGCGGGGCTCGACCACGCCGGCGGTCACCGAGACGACCGCTGGAAGCGGGCACTCGACGTCGTTGAAGCCGGCCTCGGTCTGGCGACGGACCTTGACGGCACCGTCACCCACTTCGACCTCCTTGGCAAAGGTCACCGAAGGAAGGTCGAGCACGGCGGCGAGCTGCTCGGGAACGGTGCCCGTGTAGCCGTCGGAGCTCTCGGTGGCGGTCAGGATCAGGTCCGCGCCCTCCACCCGCTTGGCGGCGGCGGCGAGCACCTTGGCGGTGGTCAGCGCATCGCTGCCGGCGAGCGCTGGGTCGCTGATGAGGATGGCTTTGGCGGCGCCCATCGCCAGCGCAGTGCGCAGCCCGGACACCTCCTCGTTGGGGGCCATCGAGATCAGCGTGACCTCGCCCTCCCCGGCGTTGTCCACCAGCTGCAGCGCCATTTCAACGCCGTAGCTGTCGGACTCGTCGAGGATCAGCTTGCCCTCGCGCTTGAGGGTTTTGGTTTCGGGATCCAGATCCCCAGGCTCAGCCGGGTCCGGGATCTGCTTGACGCAGACGACAACGTTCATGTGCGCCAGTCTGCCAACAGGGCGACCCCCGAACAAAACCGGGCGGGCTCCCCCCACCCGTCCCGGCGTCGCTCCTTGAGCACTGGGCACCGGGCCAGGCCCGGTAGCTTCGGGCGCCTTGAAGATCCTGCTCATCGCCAACTCGACCGCCTCGTCGGTGACCGCCCGCAAGCGCGTCGTCATCGCCAAGCTGCTCTCCGGCGCCCACGACGTCAGCGTCGCCCTCACCGAGCGGCGCGGCCACGCCACCGAGCTGGCCCGCGCCGCGATCGTCGACGGCGTCGACATCGTCGTCGCCCTCGGCGGCGACGGCACACTCAACGAGGTGGCCAACGGGCTGGTCGGCAGCGACTGCGCGCTGGCGGTGCTGCCCGGCGGATCGACCAACGTGCTCGCCCGCACGCTGGGACTGGCCGACGACCCGGTCCAGGCGTGCCTGCAGCTGCTCGACGCCCTCGACCTTGGGCTGATCCGGCGGGTGTCCCTCGGCCGGGTCGACGCCCTCACCCCCCTCGAACCCGGCAGCGACCTGGGCGGGCGAGGGCCTGCATCGGTCATCACCGAGGCGCCGCGCTGGTTCACCTTTCACCTCGGTATCGGTTGGGACGCCGCCACCGTCGCCGAGGTGGAACGGCGGGGAGCGCTCAAGCGGTACCTCAACCACGTGCTGTTCATCTACGCAGGGCTGACCGCATTCTTCCGTGACACCGACCGAACCTCGCCGTGGCTGCGCGTCGACGTGGACGGTGAGATCGTCGAGGGGTGGCAGTGCCTCGTCCTCAACTCCAACCCCTATACCTACGTCGGTAGCCGGCCCTTCGATGTCGACCCGCAGGCCACGCTCGACGCGCTGCCCACGCTGGTGGTCGCCACCCGCTTCGGGGCAGGCGACCTGCTGAGCCTGTCAGGGGCGGCGCTGCGCGGCGGCGGCCTCGCCGACCACCCCTCGGTGAGATTGTTTCGGGAGTTCTCCGAGGCGCGTGTGGAGGCGCTGCGCTCCCTTCCCTGGCAGGTCGACGGCGACTACCTGGGCGAGGTGGGCGGGCTGGAGCTCAGCGGCCGCCGCGACGCGCTGTCGCTGGTCACCCCGGGGCCCCAGCGTCCCCGCCGTCCAGAACCCGGTCGACGAAGCCGGCGGCGGCGAGGTGTGCCCGCATGGCTCCGGGGTGGTCGGTGATCAGCGCGTCGACGCCCAGGTGGGCAAGGTTCACCGCATGGTCGAAGTCGTTCACCGTCCAGGTCCACACCTCCAGGCCCCGATCGGCAGCGGCTGCGATCAGTGACTCGTCGACCTCGGGGTACCACGGGTTGTATGAGGTGCAGCCCAGCGAGGAGGCCACATCGAGGGCCAGATCCGGACGGGGCACGCCCATCGTGAGGTAGGCGGTCGGGTGGCCGACGCCCATCTGGGTCAACAGGACGAGGATGTCGAGGTCGAATGACGACAGCACGAAGCGCTGGGTCGCCGGCCGCCGGGCCAGGTCGTCGAGCACCAGCTCGATCGTGGCGATGCGCCGGGCGAGCTGCTCGGACGCTTCGTCGGACTTCACCTCAACGTTGACGACGCCGGGCGCCACCTCCAGGGCCGCCGGCAGCGACTCCAGCGGGGCCAGCTTGCGAAGGGCGGCAGCGCTGGTGCGGTCGATGCGGGTGCCGTCGCCGAGCTCACGGTCGTGCGACAGCACCAGCTGTTGATCGGCGGTGAGGCGGACGTCCAATTCGACGCCGTCGGCGCCCTGTTCGCCGGCTTCGATGAAGGCCGCCAGCGTGTTCTCCACCCGATCACCCGATGCGCCGCGATGGCCGAGTATCAGCGGCATGATCGGCCCGGTCGGCTGGGGCCCCGGCGACGGCGCCTCCACAGGGTTTGGCCTCGCGGCGGTCGGCTCTGCGAGGGTGGGGACACTGGTCGAGCGATCGGGTTTGGTCACGGTCGCTACGCTTGCACAACTCGGCGCGACCCGACCCACACACCACACGGGTGACCGAAGTCACATTTCACTTTGTGAAACTTTTCCTTTACAGCTCTGCCACTTCTGGATAGGTTGCTGAGCGCCCACTCAGTACATCCCCTCGTGGCTGCGCCAAACCCCCGGCGCTGCCAGCGAAACATTGTGCTGTCGACTTGCCAAGCGCGCACCTTGTGCGCGCACCCGTGCATACCCGGAGGACAAACATGGCCCTGACGCTCAAGCCCGGCAGCTTCACCGACACCGACAACTGGCGTTCGACCGCTGCGTGTCGCGACACCGACCCCGATCTGTTCTTCCCGATCGGAACCACCGGGCCGGCCATCGAGCAGATCGACAGCGCCAAGGTTGTGTGCGACGCCTGTGACTCCAAGGTGCAGTGCCTTGAGTTCGCGCTGGCCACCAACCAGGACTCGGGCATCTGGGGCGGAACCTCCGAGGACGAGCGCCGCAAGCTTCGCCGCCAGTGGGTCGCCGCCCGCCGGCGCGCCAGCTAGCCACCCCCGAGGTGCATCACCGGTAGCTCCTGGGTGGGGTCGTCCCCACTCGGAGCACCCAGGTCCGGCACCTCGACGACGACCACGGCCCTCGTGCCCGGTTCGTCGGCCTCCGCTCCCCCACCCCACGCCTGACGCCGGGGACCGATCTCGATCGTGCCGCCGAGTTCCTCGGTGACGAGCGACGACACGATCGACAGCCCCAGACCGCCGCTGCTCGGATCGATGCTCCCGTCGACGCCGACCCCGTTGTCGACCACCTTCATGTGCAGCTCGGCTCCGCTTCGGTCGAGCGTCACCCACACCCTCGCCTGGGCTTGGCCCTCCTCCCCCAGGTTGGGGAAGGCGTGGTCGAGCGCGTTCTGGATCAGCTCGTTGACGATGATGGCCAGCGGCGTCGCCACGTCGGACGGTGCTCGCCCAGCGGTGCCGGCCAGCCGTATTTTCACGTGGGCGCCGGTGACCTGATCCATATTGCGAACGATCGCCGCCACGATCTCGCGCAGGTCGACGTCGTCGCGGTGTTCCCGACTGAGCAGCTCGTAGACGACCGAGATCGCCTGGATCCGCTGCACCGACTCCTGCACGGCGCGGATCGCCTCCGGTTGGGAGATGCGCCGGCCCTGCAAGCGGAGCAGCGAGGAGATCGTCTGCAGGTTGTTCTTCACCCGATGGTGGATCTCGCGGATCGTGGCGTCCTTGCTGAGCAGCAACAGGTCGAGCTGGCGGATCTCGGAGACGTCACGCAAAAACACGACCGCCCCGGTCACCTCGGCGCGCACCAACAGCGGCAAGACCTCGAGATCGATGACCACCGGACCGACAGCCACCTCCTCCGAAGTCGGGCGCTTGGTACGAAACGCCAGACGGGTGGCCAGCTGATCGAGCCCCGCCTCGGCCAAATGGGTGGAGCGCATCTGGCCCTCCACCCCGGCACGGTTGAGCGCCGAAGTGGCGTTGGGCGAGGCGAACTCCACCCGTCCGTCGCCGTCGAGCAGGATCAGGCCGTCCCCGACCCGTGGCGGCTCGCGCGGCACCCGGTCCTCGGGGCCCGGTGGATAGGGAAAAGAGCCCGCGGTGATCATCCGGGCCAAGCGACCGAAGATCGCCTGGTAGACGCGCTCCAGTTCCCCCGGTTGGCGACGGGGCGGAGGCGCCTGCTCGCTGGACATCACGGCGACCACCTCGCCGCGCCAGGTCACCGGGGTGGCCTGAACCGCCACCCAATCTTCGAGTTCCTCGACGAACAGGTCGCCGCGCTCGATCCGACCCGTTCGCCAGGCCCGATCGACCAACGGCCGCTCCGCAGCGCTGGCCCACACCCCCACCAGGTCGGACTCGTAGATCGTCTGGCCGGTGGTCGGCCGCACCTGGGACCGAACGAGATAGCCCGTGCCGGCCCGGACGTACAACAACAGGTCGGCGAAGGACAGGTCGGACAACACCCCCCACACAACCGCCAGGCGACGCAAATGATCCTCGACCGGATCGCTGGGCACCCGCGCTTGGTCGCCCGGGGCCTCGGGCACCTCGCTTAGGCGGGGTTCTCGTCCCACAGTCGTTTCCCGAGCCGCACCAGGCCGGCGATGTCGGTGATGTCCTCGGTGAAGTAGGGCACAGAGGCGACCGTGCCGGCGCCGACGGCCAACCGATCGCGCTCCTCCGCCTCGCGCCCGGCAACCAGCTGGAACCGGAGGAAGTTCTCCCCCAACTCGGGCAGCATGCGCCCGAGCAGCGCTTGCCGGTCCTGCTCCAGGCCCAGCGCCTCGCCCAGCGGCTCGGCTCGCTCGGCACCGTGCTCGACCAGGTCGTGGGCGGTCACGGTCGAGGCCTGGTCGGTCAGGGTCGACGGCAGCGTCTTGTTGAGCACCAGCGCCCCGACGTCGTAGTTGCGTTTGTTCAGCTCGGCGAGAAAGTACTTGGCCTCCCGTGCCGGAGAAACCTCGAGCGTCGAGACGACGATGAAGCTGGTGTCGTCGGAGGCGAGCAGTCGGCTGACCGCCTCCGACCGCTCGACGAACCCGTCGTACATCGTCTGAAACAGGATGAAGAACTCGGCGATGTCCTGCAGAAACTGGCTGCCGAGGATGCGGTCCGCAACCGTGTAGAACGGCTTGGAGGCAAAGGTGAGCACCCGCGACCGGCTCGGCGCGATCAACCAGCGCAGCAGCCGGCTGGAGAAGAAGTCGGCCATGCGCTGGGGGGCATCGAGAAAGTCGAGCGCGTTGCGGGTCGGTGGGGTGTCGACGACGATCAGGTCGTAGCGCCCCGAGGAGTGGATCTCGTAGAGCCGCTCCATCGCCACATAGTCGTGGCTCTGCACGAACCGCGAGCTGATGTTGGCGTACAGGGGGTTGGCCAGGATGGCGTCGCGGGTCTGAGCGTCGGGGGCATGCCGTCGCACCAGGTCGTCCCAGCTCTCCTTGGTGTCGAGCATCGCCGCCCACAGCTCGCCGGTCGGACGGACGCCGGCCCCCTGAAACGCCTCGTCGGGCACCCGGCTTTCGACGTTGCCGAACTGTTCCAGGCCCATCGCATTGGCCAGACGGCGTGCAGGGTCGACGGTGATGACCAGCACCTTCAGCCCCAGGGTGGCGGCCGCCATCGTCGCCACCGCTGCGGCGGTCGTCGTCTTGCCGACGCCACCGGACCCCGCCGAGATCAGGATCTCCCGACCCGACGCCAGGTTGCGAATGCTCGAGCCGGCCATCAGACGAGCTCGTCTTCGAGAAGGCCGGCGATGGCGTGGGTCGCCCGGGTGCCGTGGGTGCGGATGAACAACATCGGCAGGTTGAGCAACGGCACGCCTTCGGGCAGCCCGGCCCGTAGGCGCTTGAGGTGCGGCACGCGCGAGCGTCGCAACCCCACCGCCAGCTCGGCGGCCTCGACCACTCCGTCGAGCCCCGCCAGCGTGGTGGCGCCGGACCCCGATGCCACCTTGGGTTGAGCAACCGGCTGATCGGCGCCGCGCACGGCTGTGGCCAGCTCGTCGAAGAGCTCCTGCTCGGCCCGGCCGAACAGCTCGGGCAGCACCCGATTGGCCACGACGGCCGCCAGGTCGATTTCGGTCTCGGTGCCGAGCCGCCCGACCAGCTCCAGGGTTTCGTTCACCGGCATCTCCTCGGGGGTGGCCACGACGACCACCCCGGTCGTAGCGGGGTCCTTGAGCAGGTCGATCATCCACGCCGTCTGGGCCTGCACCACGCCCACGCTGATCAGCTCGCCGAGGGCGACCGGCGAGGCCAGCTGTCCGACGACGTGACCGGAGGCCGACGCGTCGACGACGACCAGGTCGTAGTTGCGCTCGCGCACCTCGTAGGCGATCTTGCCGACCGTGAGGATCTCCTTCACCCCCGGAGCGGCGGTGGCGACAAAGTCGAACATCTTCGCCACCGGTCCCAGCCGGGCGAGCAACGGCAGCTTCAGCTGCAACTTGAGGTACTCCCGCAGCGACTCCTCGGTGTTCATCGCCATGGCGTACAGGTTGGGCTGCACCTCGGTCGGTGCGAACTCCAGGGGGCCAACCCCGTAGAAGTCGGCCAGGTTGCCTTTGGCGTCAACCTCGCACACGAGGGTGCGTTTGCCCTGGCGCGCCCCGAGCAGCGCCAGGGCCGAGGCGACCGACGTTTTGCCTACCCCGCCCTTGCCGGTGACGAACAACAGCCTGCGATCGAGCAGTGGGATGTCCACCGGGTGATTAGCTCGAGAACCCGATCGAGCGGCCGCCCGTGTCGCGGCCCATCTCGAGGTAGGCGATCTTGGCCACCGGCACGGCGACCTCTCGGCCCGAGGTATCGGTCAGCCACAGCACGCCGTCGCCGGCGGCGACCGCTTCGTCGATCCGGTCGTGGATCTCGTCGCGCAGGTTGTCGTCGACGGTGAGGTCCAGCTCGCGTGGGGCCTGGGTCACTCCGATACGAATGTCCACTGAATACTCCTGAAGGTCGTCCGAGGCAGGCAGTGCCGCCGACGGCTCATGCTACGTGGCGTCGCCGTCGGGGCCGATTCGTCACCGGGGAGCTGACCCGAGGGAGCGCGTGCCTGCGAAGATGGAGCGATGTCGACCGACCCCACCAGCACCGAGCCCCTCGCCAACGAGCCCGGCACCACCGACCGGACCTCCACCGACGCCGATGAACGGACCGCAGCGCAGGTGATCGACGACGCCCGGGCCCAACTGGCGACCCACCCCCGCGAACACCTGGCCACGCTGCCCACCCCGCTCGAGCCGTGCGAGCGGCTGAGCGAGGCGCTCGGCGGACCGGAGATCTGGATCAAACGCGACGACTGCACCGGCCTGGCGATGGGCGGCAACAAGGTGCGCAAGCTGGAGTTCCTCATGGGCCAGGCGCGGGCCGCCGGAGCGGCGCGGGTGGGCACGTTCGGGGCGCTTCAGTCCAACCACGCCCGTCAGACCGCCGCCGCCGCCAACGCCCTGGGGCTGGGGTGCGACCTGATCCTCAGCGAGATGGTGCCCCGCGTCGACGGCGACTACCAGACCAACGGCAACCAGACGCTTTTTCGCATCCTGGGCACCCCGGTTCACCGAGTGAGCGACGATCAGGACACCGCCGACGCAATCAGCTCGGTCGAGGAGGCGGCGGCGGAGGCGGGCGAGATCGTCAGCTGGATCCCCACCGGCGGGTCCTCACCGGTCGGTGCGCTGGGCTACGTCAACGCCGCAATCGAACTGGTCGAGCAGGCGGTCGAATCCGAGATCGGGTTCCACCGCATCGTCAGCGCCACCTCGACCGCCGGCACCTACGCCGGGCTGCTCGCCGGCATGGACCTGCTGGGGGCCGGAACCGCGGTCACCGGCTTCGACACCTACGAGGGCGCCGCCCGCTCCCGGGCCGCCGCCCGCACGCTGCTCGATGCGCTGGGGCCGATGCTCGACCGCGAGCCGGTGCCCGAGGGCACGGTCGACATCCTCGACGGCTACTGCGGCGACGGCTACGGCATCCCGACCGCCGAGGCCACCGAGGCCATCGAGTTGTTCGCCCGCACCGAAGGCATCCTCCTCGACCCCGTCTACAGCGGCAAGGCTGCCGCCGGGCTGATCGACGTCGTTCGGCGGGGCCTGATCGGCGACGACGAGCGGGTGCTGTTCCTCCACACCGGCGGAGCCCCTGGCCTCTTCGCCTACTCGGGCGAGTTCGCCTAGGCGGCGGCGCCCTGAGGGCTTGGCCGACCGTCCACGGCCGCCCTGAACTCTCCTGCCGGGCCCTTCCACCCGGCCGGCAGTAGGGCTATCATTGGGCTATGTCTCGGACGCAGACGATGGTCCAGCTCAACGACGATCTCGTCGAACGCCTCGACGTCGAGGCCAAAAGGGCCGGCCAATCCCGCTCGGCGTTCATCCGCCAGGTTCTCTCAGAGCGCCTGGCCGAGCTGGATACCAATGCCAAGATCGAGCAGTGGGTTGAGGGTTACCGCCGCATCCCGCCCGGCACCGTCGACGAGTGGGGCGACCTGGAGGCGGAGGCCGACGATGCTGGTCGTCGAATGGCCCGGGATCTCGACGAGGAAGAACGGCGGGCCGGCTTTTCATGGTGAGACGTGGCGAGGTCTGGTGGTTCGAGCCTCCACGAGAGCGGCCTCGCCCTTACCTGATCCTCACCCGCAGCCAGGCCACGCAGGTACTCACGCGTCTTGTCGCCGTGCCCTGCACCGGAACCATCCGAGCGATCCCCACCGAGGTACGGCTGGGCCCGGACGATGGCATGCCCCAGGAGTGTGTCGCCACGCTCGACAACCTGAGACTGGTTGAGCGGGGCTACCTGACCCAGCGAATTACCGCACTGTCGAGCGATGCCATGGCCCAGGTGTGCCAGGCCCTGTCGTTCGCAACCGGGTGCGACTGACGCCCGGCCGTCCAGGGCACCATTCGCCACCAGGCGGTCTAGAGAATTTTGAGCTCCGGGTGGGTACGTCGGGTGGGGGCCAACTCGGTGTCCACACGAGCCGCCAGGCTCTCGAACACCTTCGACGCCTCGGAATCGGGGTCGACCGCCATGATCGGCCGGCCGTGGTCGCCGCCCTCTCGAAGCTTCGACACCAGCGGGATCTGGGCGAGCAGTGGCACCTCAAGCCGATCGGCCAGTTCCTGGCCACCTCCGGCACCGAAGAGCTCGTAGCGCTTGTTGTCGTCGCCGGTGAACCACGACATGTTCTCGATCACGCCCTTCACCTCGAGGTTGACCTTGTGGCTCATGAACGCGCTGCGCTGGGCGACCCGCTGGGCCGCCTGGTTGGGCGTGGTCACCACAAAGACCTCGGCCCGGGGGAGGAACTGGGCCAACGACAGCGAGATGTCACCGGTGCCCGGCGGCAGGTCGACGAGCAGGTAGTCGGGCTCGTCCCAGTACACGTCGGTCAGGAACTGCTCCAGCGCCTTGTGCAGCATCGGGCCGCGCCAGATGACCGCCTGGTCTTCTTGGGCGAAGAAGCCCATCGAGATGCACGACACGCCGTTGGCCACCGGGGGCACGATCATCGAGTCGATCACCGTAGGTGGCTGCTCGATGCCCAGCATGCGTGGGATCGAGAAGCCCCACACGTCGGCGTCGAGAATCCCCACCTTCTTACCCATGTTGGCCAGTGCGATCCCCAGGTTGGTCGTCACCGAGCTCTTGCCGACGCCGCCCTTACCCGAGGCGATCAGCAGCACGCGGGTGCGGTTGCCCGGCTGAGCGAAGGAGATCGCACGGCCCTCGGCGTGGCCGTGGCCCTGCTGGCTGCCTGCGGTCGCCGCCGGATCGCCCTGCAGCTGCTCTCGCAGCGCCGCCCGTTCGCCGTCGGTCATCGAGGTGAACTCAAGCTTCAGCTCATCCACGCCGGCCAGCGAGGTGACCGCCTCGGACACGCGTCGCTGAATCTCGGCCTTCAGCGGGCAGCCGGGGATGGTCAAGGCGATCAGTACCGAGACAACCGGCAGCTCGATCTGGATGTCGCGAACCATGTTGAGGTCGACGATCGAACGGTGCAGCTCGGGATCCTCCACGGGCCGCAGTGCCTCGATGACGTCGTCGCGGGTAATGGGAGATGCTGGAGCCATAGGGGCCAGTCTCCCCTTCCTGGGCGCGATCCGCCAGCAGGGCCGCAGCCGCCCGCGTCCGACGACGCGCCGTCCGGTCGACGAGCCGCTCCTAGACTGCGATCCACCATGGCAAATGTGACCGATCCCACGATGGCCACGTGAGCGCCCCTCGGGCCTACCTTGACGGAGCGTCGACCCAGCCACTTCGCCCCGAGGCCCGTGCCGAGCTGATCGAGGCGTGGGCCGAACCCGCGGGCGACCCGGGGCGTATGCACACCGAAGGCATGGAGGCCCGGGCCCGGCTGGAGTGGGCCCGGGAGCGGGTGGCGACGGCGGTCGGGGCCCGCAGCCGGTCGGTCGTGTTCACCTCGGGCGGCTCTGAAGCGATCGCCGCAGCCGCCTACGGCGCCACCGAGCGGGGCCCACACTCGGTGGCCGCCGCGGTCGAGCACTCGGCGGTGCGCTCCTGGGCCGAGCGGGGCCCGGTCACCTGGGTGGACGTCGACCGGTCGGGTCGCGTCGATACCGAAGGGCTGCTCGACGGGGTGAACGCATCCACATCGGCTGAGCCCACCGGCCTGGTGCACCTGCAGTGGGCCAACCACGAGGTGGGTACGCGCCAACGGGTCGCCGAGGTGGTCGCATCCTGCCGCGAACGGGATGTGCTGTGCCACATTGACGCATGCGGGGCGTTGGGACACGACCCGATCGCCTTCGACGACCTGGGCGCAGACCTGATGTCGGTCTCCGCCCACAAGCTGGGCGGACCGCCCGGCATCGGCGCCCTGCTCGTGCGTCGCAGACTGCGTCTCGACCCGCTGATCGTCGGTGGCGACCAGGAACGGGCGCGGCGGGCAGGCATGGAGGCGGTCGGTCCGGCCTGCGGGTTTGCTGCCGCTCTCGAGGCCGCAACGGCCGACCTGGACGACAGCGCCCGCTTCGCCCGCACCCAGACCGACCGGGTCATCGCCTGGGCCGAGGGCACCGAGGGGGTCAGGGTGCTCGGCGATCCGGTCGACCGGCTGGATCACCTGGTGTGCCTGGGGTTCGACGACGTCGAACCCCAGCCGTTGCTGATCGGCCTCGACCAGGCCGGCGTGGCGGTGCACTCCGGCTCATCCTGCGCCACCGAGGGCCTGGAGCCCTCACCGGTGCTCGCCGCCATGGGCGTGGACGACCAGCGTTCGATGCGGGTCTCGCTCAGCTGGTCGACCACCGTCGCCGACGTCAGCGCGTTTCTCGACGCCGCGCCGGAGGTGCTCGGCTCGCTGCGCTCCCTGCGCGCAGGCACCTAACGTCGATCGAGGTGCCGGCCGCGAACTCCGACGTGTCGGGCGGGCAGCAGGGCGGTCAGCGGGCTGATGACCACCGACCTCAGCGAGGAGTCCGCTCAAGCCGCGAGCATCGGCGCCCGGTGGTGGCCCTGCCGGCGCAGACGGCGACCTACAACCCGGACGGAACGGTGCCGGTCGGGCGGGGCACCAGTGCCAGCTGACGACCCTGGGCGACCAGGTGACCTTCGGAGTCCCAGATCTCGCCGTCCTCCTCCAGCAGGCCGTCGGTGACGAAGCGGGTGGTGAACGCGCAGGCGAGCCATCCCGGGGCCGGACGACGCCGGACGTGCACGGTCAGCTCGAGGGTCGGCGTCCATCCAACCGGAAGATCGAGGTTGAAGATCGTCGGGGGAAAGGCGTCGATCGCACAGGTCAACGCGATGGCGTCCATCGGCTCGCCGTTGCGCAGGCGGAACCATCCCCGAATTCGTGCCTCACCGGTCGGCTCCCCGCGGAAGAACCCGATGTCCTCGGGGTGGAGGCGCTGCTCGACCCGGGTGGCGAACGATGGCGGCTGCTGGATCGCCACGGCGGCCGCTGCCTCGGCCCGGTCGGGGTCGCCCGCGCAGTCTTCCGGCGGCGGCAGGTCGGGCGGCCCGCCGTCCACCCAGCTGGCGACCTCAATGTTCCCGGGCCCACCGCCCGGCTCGCCGAAGGTGCCCAGCGCCGTCAGCACCGGACGCCCCGCAGCGGACAGCGTGGCCGTCGCTGTGGCGAAGCGCCGTCCCTCCCGGATCACGGTCGTGTCGATGTCGAGCCGACCGGGCTGGCCGGGCGACAGGTAGTGGGCGGTCAGGCTCACCGGCGCGGGTCGGCCGGTCGCCGCCACCAGCGCCCGGGCGGCGATGGCGAGCAGATACCCGCCGTTGGCGTTGCCGCCGATGTCCCACCCCTCGGCGATCTCGGCCCGATACCGGCCCGGACGCTCGCCTGGTTCAACCGCGGTGGCTCGCTCGAATTCGCCCATGGTCGGCCACGCTAGAAGACGGTCTCGACGCGACGCTCCGACGGTGGGCCATCCTCGACGCGAACTCTGCTGCTATCGCGCGCTCTACGACGTTTTAGCGGCAGAGTTCGCCAACGGCGGCGCTCAGCCCGGCTCGTCTCGACCAACACGCAAGGTTCACCCCTCGCGGGATGGTCGGAGAGCGAGCGGCCGAGTTCGCTACCCGCCGGCGGCGGCGATGGCGTCGGCCATCGCCAGCACGCGCTGGGCGTTCTCCACGTGCAGGTTCTCGATCATCCGACCGTTGACCGTCGCCACGCCACGACCCTCGCGCTCGGCGGCCTCGAACGCCTCGATGATCTCCCGCGATGCGGCGATCTCGTCGTCATCGGGGGCGAACGCGGCATTGGCGGCTTCGAGCTGCCCCGGATGGATCAGTGTCTTGCCGTCGAAGCCCATCGCTGCACCCTGGCGACACTCGGCGGCAAACCCCTCCAGGTCGCGCACATCGTTGTACACGCCGTCGAGGATGACCTTGCCGGTGGCCCGGGCGGCGAGCAGGCACAGGCCCAACCCGGTCAGCAGTGGCTGGCGACCGGGCACGTGCTCGGCGTGCAACTCCTTGGCCAGGTCGTTGGTGCCCATCACCAGGACGGTCAGGCGCTCGGATGCCGCAGCGATGTTGGCGCAGTCCAGCATCGCCTGGGGCGTCTCGACCATCGCCCAGATCTTGGTGTGATCGGGCGCGCCACCCGAGACAAGGCCGGCCTCGATCGCCGCGACGTCGGCGGGCGAGTTCACCTTGGGCACCACGACGGCGGCGGGACCCGCCCCGGCCGCTGCCGCCAGGTCGTCGGCGTGCCAGGCGGTGTCCAGCCCGTTGACCCGGATTGTCAGCTCCCGACCGCCGTAGGCGCCGGAGGTGACCGCATCGACCACCCGGTCGCGGGCCTCTGCCTTGGCGTCGGGAGCTACCGCGTCCTCGAGGTCGAGAATCAGCGAGTCGGCGGCCAGGCCCTGGGCCTTCTCGAGCGCCCGGGCATTGGCGCCGGGCATGTACAGCACCGACCGGCGCGGGCGCAGGGCTGCCGATGACGAACCGGCCTGTGACGAACCTGCCTCGCCCATCAGTTCGACCCCCCGCCCATGACGGCATCGGTCGCCGCCTGGTAGCTGGCGGCCAGCTCCGGGTCGTTGGCGCTGAGCGCCTCTGCCAGCTCGACGACCACCTTGCACTGCTTGACGGTGGCGTCGTCCTGCATCTTGCCGTCGATCATCACTGCACCGGTGCCGTCACCCATCTGGTGGATGACGTTGCGGGCCCAGGCCACCTCGGAGGGCTCGGGCGAGAACACCTTCTTGGCGATGTCGATCTGCACCGGGTGCAGCGACCACGAGCCGACGCAGCCCATCAGATAGGCGTTGCGGAACTGGTCCTCGCAGGCGACCGTGTCGCGGATGTCGCCGAACGGCCCCCAGTACGGGAAGATGCCATAAGTGGCGCAGGCATCGACCATGCGGGCCATCGTGTAGTGCCACAGGTCCTGCTGGTAGCTGGGACGGGGCGCCTCGGCATCGTCGGGGTCGGGGTCGGCGCGCACGACGTAGCCCGGGTGCCCACCCCCGACGCGGGTGGTCTTCATGCGCCGGTCGGCCGCCAGGTCGGCGGGGCCCAACGACAGCCCCTGCATGCGGGGGCTGGCACCGCAGATCTCCTCGACGTTGGCCACGCCTCGAGCGGTCTCGAGCAGGGCGTGCACCAGGATCGGCCGGTCCAAGCCGGCCTGGGCCTCGAGCTGAGCGAGCAGGCGGTCGATGTAGTGGATGTCCTCGGCGCCCTCCACTTTGGGCACCATGATCACGTCGAGCTTGTGCCCGATTGCGGGCACCAGGCGGGTGAGGTCGTCGAGGCACCACGGCGAGTCGAGGCTGTTGATGCGGGTCCACAGCTGCGTGTCACCAAAGTCGGTGGCCAGCGCGATCTCGACCAGCCCCTCGCGGGCAGCCTCCTTCTTGTCCGCCGAGATCGCATCCTCGAGGTTGCCCAGCAACACGTCGGCCTTCTTCGCCAGCTCCGGCACCTTGGCCGCCATCTTCGCGTTGGATGGGTCGAAGAAGTGGATCATTCGAGACGGGCGGGCGGGCACCTCTCGGATCGGCGTCGGCGCGCCGAGGGCGAGCGGACGGAAGAAATCCTTGGGGGGTTGCATCGAAACCTCCGGGTCGTCGAGTCACTGACCATACCGGCACGGCCGGGTGACCTGGAAGCCGCTTGCGGCGCTCGACGCGGCGACCCCGGAAGGAGCCGGCCGCCCCGAAATGTGCCGTGCGTTGTCTGCCCGCGACCGATCGCATGTGGGTTTTCACTGTTTCCGCCTTGTCTCCGCGGGTACTCAGCCCCACGGAGACGACAGAGTGGAACGGCCGGTGAGCCCGAGCGAACCGCCGAGGACAACAGAACGATGAGCGGACTATGACGATGCAGCCGAGTAGGGGGGACGGGACCGAAGCCACCCGTCGGGGGGCGATGTTGTGCCCTTCGAATCGAGCGGGAAACGAGCGGGCAGGTTCGGTCGTTTGAGCACCGCCACCTTGACAACCAGCACCGGCCAGCGGGTAGCCCTCAATGCGCAGCGCTGGTGGGACGACTGCTCGGCCGTCGATGAGAAGCTGCTGTCGCTGGCGGTCGGCCCCGTTCTCGACGTTGGGTGCGGGCCGGGCCGCCTGGTCGCCCTGCTCGCCCAACGGGGCATTGAGGCGGTAGGCATCGACGTGGCCCCCGGAGCGGTCGAGTCCACACGCCATCGTGGCGGCGACGCCCTGGTGCGATCGGTTTTCGAGCCCCTGCCCAACGAGGGTGGATGGCACACCGCCCTGCTCTTCGATGGAAACGTGGGCATCGGCGGGGATCCGGAGCAGCTCTTCGACCGCCTTGGCAGCGTGCTCGCACCCGGCGGGACGATCGTGGCCGAGCTCGAGGGCCCCGGCAGTCGGCGCCGGAAGGACCTGGTGCGCCTCGAAGGCCAGGCCGGCACGAGTGGCTGGTTTCCCTGGGCCTGGCTCGGCGTCGACGACGTCGAGGCCGCCGCCGCAACCGCTGGGCTGGTCACCACCTCCCACCATGCGATCGAGGACCGCCATTTCGTCATGCTCTCGATGCCGGCGGCGCCGAGGATTCTTCGCTGAGTGCCGGGCCTTTCGGGCGCTCGGTGTGGAGTCTGGACTGATACGATCAGCGCCCGCCGAGACCGGCTGCCCGCCGGTGCAACCGAGGGAGATCCCACGTGGACAAGCACAAGTTCCTGACACCCGAGTGGGTGGCTGCGGCCACCGCACTTCGCGACGAGATGGACGACGAAGTTCCCCCTCCCGCTCATTCGGTGCGCATGAACCAGATCGTCAACGAGGTTCCCGTCGAGGTTGCCGAGGGCGACGTCCTCGCCTACATGGACACCTCCGAGGGCGAGATGAAGATGGGTCTGGGGCAGTTGGACGATCCCGACCTGACCGTCACGCTCGACTACGCCACCGCCAAGGCCATCCTCGTCGACGGCAACCCGCAGGCGGGCATGCAGGCCTTTATGGCCGGCAAGATCAAGGTGCAGGGCGACATGACCAAGCTGATGGCGATGCAGGCCGGTCCGATCGACCCGTCGGCCCAGAAGCTGGCCGAGGCGATCTCGGCCATGACCGAAGAGATCGAGGACGCCTGAGCACTGCGGGCGACGCCGACAACACCGGCGGTATCGACAACGACGGTGACACCGGGCGGTGGGACCATCGGGTGGCGTTCGTGTTGGCGGTCCGCAACGAGGAGGCGGACCTGGCTGCCACCGTCGCGTCCATCCGCGCCCAGCGTCACGGTTCCGGGTCGTTGGCGATCGCTGTGGCGCCCTCCGACGACGACACCTTGGCCGTCGCCCGCCAACTCGCCGCCGACGATGCCGGGATCACCGTGGTCGACAACCCCCGCAGTTGGGTCAGCCACGGGTTGAATCGGGCGATCGCCGCCACGTCGGCCGAGTTCGTCGTCCGGGTTGACGGCCACTGCACGTTGCCGCCCGACTACACCTCGCTGGCGGTCGAAGCGCTCGACCGCACCGGGGCGGATGTCGTTGGTGGCGTCCAGTCGGCCACGGGTGCCCCTGGAACCCAACAGGCGGTGGCGATGGCGATGTCATCCCGGCTGGGCGTCGGCAACTCACGCTTTCACTACGGCGGATCGGCGGGGCCGTCGGACACGGTGTACCTCGGGGTGTTTCGCCGCAGCGCGCTCGACCGGGTGGGTGGTTTCGACGAGACGCTGCTGCGCAATCAGGACTACGAGCTGAACTGGCGCATCCGCGACAGTGGCGGCGAGGTGTGGTTCGAACCTGCGATGGTCGTCACCTACCGGCCCCGCCCGTCCCTGCGGGCGCTGGCGTCCCAGTACCGCCAGTACGGCACGTGGAAGCGGGTAATGCTCAAGCGCCATCCCCGCTCGCTCCGGGCCCGTCAGTTGGTCGCGCCGGTCATGGTCGTCGGCGTGACCGGCACCGCAGCGGTGGCGGCCTGGACCGAGGATCCTCGGTGGTTGCTGCCGGCGGTCACCTATGCGGCGGCGGTGACGGTCGGTGGTCTCGCCGCCGGTCGCAGCGCTCCGACCGTCAGCCGCATCCGGGTGCCGGCTGCACTGGCGGTCATGCACTGGGCGTGGGGGCTGGGGTTCCTGTTCGGACGACCGGTGCCGCCCCCCGTCGCCGAGGACTGACATCCGGAGGAGCGTCCCGCAGAAGCCGGCCGGGTCCTATGCGGTCACCAGCCGGACGGCGGTGCCCTGGGAGACCTCGGTGCCGGCGGCCGGGATGGTTCGAAGCACCGGGTTGCCCGGAGGGCCCTGAATACCCAGAACGTTCAAGCCGGCCGCTCGCAGGTCGGCGTCGGCCTGCAGTGTCGACTTGCCGGCGACGTCGGGCACGATCGCCTTGTCACGCGGCGAGGACACCCGCACCTTGACCTCGGACTCGAACTCGACCTCGGTCCCGGAGGCCGGTTCCACCGAGACGACATAACCGAGCTGCACGGACGGATCCTGAACCCGCTCGACCACCGGCTTCAGCGAGACCTTCTCGAGTGCCTGAGCCACGTCCAGCGCGTTCTTGCCCACCAGGTCGGCCGGAACCTTGCGGGGTCGCGCGCCATCGGAGATCACCAGGTTGACCTTTGAGCCCTTCGGGACCTTGCCATCCTCGCCGGGTGCGTCATAGGACAAAATGATGCCACCGCGCGTCTCGGCGTCGTATTGGTTCGTGACCGTTCCCAGCTTCATCCCGGAAAAGGTGATGATCGCTTCGGCCTCGGCACGGTCGAGCCCATCGAGGTCGGGCAGGTTCACCAGGGTCTGGCCGATCGACACGGTGATGTCGAGGGACTCCCCCGCCTCCAGCCTGGTGCCTTCGTCCGGTGATTGGGTGAGGATCTCGTCGACTTCGGTTCCGTCGCGCCGCACCTCGGTGACGTTGAGCCGCCACCGCTGCTCGGTCGCCTCCTGGCGAGCCTCCTGCTCGGTGGCTCCCACCAGGTTGGGTACGGTGCCGGCCTCCGCCAGCACCAGCCGTTGCACGCCGACAAAGAGGACCAGCACGATCGCCATCGCAGCCAGCAGGCCGAACACCCAGGTGCGACGGCTGGCCACCTGTTCGGCGGTGGGGGCGTCGGGGTTTGGGACGTCGCCCTCCGCCCCCTGGTCAGCGGGCATGGTGAGATGCCAACGGACGAGCAGACGGTTCAACGCCGCGCCCGCACCGGCCTGTGCGGTCTTCAAGCGCTCGGCGGCCGTTGGCCCGTCCTTCGGCCGTCGCCAGGATCGGGCCGGAGGCTCGGCGGTGTCGGTCCCACCGGCGGCGATCCCGGTTCCACCGGCAGCTGAGCCGCTTGCGCCCGGCGCTGCGCTCGCTCCAACTTCGGTGGGGTCGGAGCGGGTGGGACCCGCAGCGCGGCCAGTCGGCGGCAGGCCGGCGGACCCGGTCGGGTCGCGGGGGGCGGTCGTCGAGGAGCCCGGCGAGCCGGCGGGCCTGGTCGGGTCGCGGGGGGCGGTCGTCGAGGAGCCCGGCGAGCCGACGGGCCGGGTCGGGTTCCGGGGGGCGGTCGTCGAGGAGCCCGGCGAGCCGACGGGCCGGGTCGACGGTTCGGCCTGCCGGGCGGTGGCTGGCTGCCCGCCGGCGCTGCGTTCCGACCGTGACGCCGGTCCGGGCACACCGGCGGGGGCCACGGCCGGTGCGCGACTGCGCACGATCAACCGCATCGCTTCCAACTCGTCGCTGTAGGCCGCCGGGTCCACATGCGGGAGGTCGACCCGGCTGCCGCCAAGCTGGTCGATCAGCGCCATCAGGCCCACGTCGAGCTGAGCCGCTGGCACCCGCCGGTTGGGGTCGGCCCGCCCTGCGGCTCCGATCGCCCGGCCGATCCGGCCCCAGTCCTGACCGACCCTCACATCGCGATCGTGGCGCATGCCCAGCGTGGCGTTGACGTCTGCGGCCAGCATCGGGATGTCCCCGCAGAGCGTCTCGATCATGATCAGGCCGAGCGCATAGACGTCGAGCGGGGCGCCGGCGCTCCCGCCGCCCACCTCGGGGGCCAGGTAACGGAAATCGGAGAACTGATGCCCCGAGTGATGGGCCAGGATCCAGGCGAGGCCGGCGTCGCCCACCACCACCCTGCCGTCGGCGGAGACGAGCAGGTTGGACGGGTGGAGGCGCCGGTGCACCAGGTTGCGCTGACTCAGAAATGCCAGCGCCCGCGAGGCGTCCACCGCCATCGCCGCCGTCTGTCCGGCCGACAGGCCCCCGCCAGGCCGCAAGACCGACCGCAACGGCCCCGCCATCAGCTCGGTCACCACGAACAGTTCCCGCTCCTCACCCCAGGCGATCACCCGCAACACGTTGGGGTGATCCATCTCGGAGGCCGCCCGCAGCACGTGGCGGAACCGACGCATGAAACCCACGTCGCTGGTGAGCGAGCTGGCGAGCAGCTTGATCGCCACCTCGTCGCCGGTGACGAGGTCGAGCGCGGCGAAGACGAGGGTTGAACGGCCCCGCCCGAGATACCGG
>Ga0073899_10001574_pt1 | contig 20888 bp, 20 predicted proteins | sample KloWWTmetaKNB5Ph_FD_88975 | JGI IMG/M metagenome (GOLD analysis project Ga0073899, IMG submission 88975) | Active sludge microbial communities from Klosterneuburg, Austria, studying microevolution and ecology of nitrifiers - Klosterneuburg... | ecosystem: Engineered > WWTP > Aerobic digester >... | reverse complement strand
GCCAGCACCGTCACCCCATCCGGCGCAATCAAGTCAAACGTGGCCGTGATGCCAAATCCGGCGATGCTGTATTTAGCCCCGCCCTGCGCGGTGAACTTGACCCAGTCCACATCACTTGGCAAACAAAAAGCATTGGTCTGAGAGATGCCAATGGTTGCGCCCGCGGCCTGCGCCGAGCCATTGTTTGGCTCGTGGGCGTCCACGCACGTGCTGGCGTCGTAATCCGGGCTGATGGGATATGCCTCCGCGTTGCCCGCGTTATCTATTGCGCTGCTGCGGAAGTAATACGTTGTGCCCACATCCCCCACAAAATTCGTGCTGGTGATCGCGGCGCAGCTCTGCCAGGTTGTCCACGCGCCTGCCAGCCCCGCGCGAGATTGCACGTCGTAGCACTTCACGCCGCTCATCTCCGTGCCATACCACGCCCATGAAACCGCAAACGGCGTGGCAACCACCGCAGGCAATGACAACACGGTGGATGATGGCGTAACGGTATCCAAAATAATCATGTCAAATACCGCCGGATTAACGATGTTTCCCGCCGCATCCCTGAATGAGACGTTGGCGACCTTGGCTCCATCACCCGCTGCAAACACAACCGTTTTTGTGGGCGCGTATGTTTCCCAACCCAGCCACGTTACGCCATCCAGCGAGATGTTCATCATCGTCAACGAGATGTTGTCGGTGGCGGTGAGATACAACGTCATGGTGGGCTGGTTGGTGTAGGTCGCGCCCAGGTTGATGGATACCGTGCCGGTGGGCGGCGTGGTGTCCAGAATAATCGTGTCGGTGTAGAGAACGCTGATATTCCCAGCCCCATCACGCACACGCAAGGTGACCGTGTGCACGCCATCGCCGGTGAATGGGATGTTTTTTGAGCCAGCGGCTGGCTCCCAGGCCTGCCAAACGCCGTCATACGCCAGTTGCATGGCATCCAGCGCAATGTTGTCGCTTGCGCCAATGCTCGCAATCACCGGCGATGTGGTGGCGTAGACCGCGCCGCCGCCCAACAAAATGCTGCCGGTGGGCGGCGTCATGTCAATGATGATGCCATCAAAAATGGCGGTGACGCTGCCATTCCCAGCCCCATCCACAAACTGCACATTGATGGCCGGAGACGTGTTGCCGCTGGTGACAACAATCGTGGCGGTTGTGGCGTAGGGTTGCAGATCGTGCCAAAAGCCATCGTAATAAAACCGCATTTGTGCAACCGTGTAGTTATCGGTTGCGGAGAGCGTGAGTGTGAGCGTGGTGGTGTTGGCAAATGTCGCGCCATTGTTCACCAAAATTGTGCCATCGGGCGGCGTGGTGTCCACGATGATCGTATCGGTATACCACGCGCTGACATTCCCCGCCCCATCACGGATTTGAACTGTGGCGGTATGAACGCCCTCACCCGCAAAAGAATTTTGCTTGATGGTGTTTACCGGCTCCCAGCCCTGCAATACGCCATCATAGGCCAGTTGCATCGCATCCAGCGAGGTGTTGTCTGCGGCGGTGATGATCGCCGTGACGAGCGAAAGGTTGGTATAGGCCGCGCCGCCGTTCAAGACAATGCTGCCCGTGGGTGGCATCATGTCAATGATGATCGCGTCATACACCGAGGCGCTGCCATTCCCGGCCTCATCCACAAACTGCGCATTTACGGTGGGATACGTATTGCCATCGGTAATGACAATGGTGGCGCTGGTTGTGTATGGCACAAGCGCGTGCCAAAAACCATTGTAATAAAAACGCATTTGCGTCACCGTGTAGTTATCTGTTGCCGAGAGCGTGAGCGTGAGCGTGGTGGAAGTGGCATACGTCGCGCCATCGTTGATGGAGATTGTGCCGGTGGGCGGCGTGGTGTCCAACAAAATCGTATCCGTCACCAGAACGCTCATATTCCCCGCCGCATCTCTAAACATCGCGTTGACGGTCTGGTTGCCATCTGCGGTTGGGGCCAAAATTTTCTCGGCGCGGTTTGGCGCGGCGGCAGCGGCCATCAGCACGGTTGGGCCGCCGGTAAGCGTGATGGATTTGGAGGCAGCGTATGGCGCCCACCCCTGCCACGCGCCGTTTATGCCAATGTTCACAGAAGTCAGCGAGTAGTTGTCGGTGGCGTTCAAAGTTAGCATCATCGCCGGCGCGCTGGCAGTCACCGCGCCCCCGGCGATGGTGATGCCGGTGGTGCTGGGCGGCGCAAAATCCGCGATGACTGAATCGCTATAACTTCCGCCGATATTCCCCGCAGCATCCATAAACCGCACATATACCCAGTTTGTCCCAAACGCCGCAAAAGTGATGGGTCTCGTGGCGGAATACGGCTCCCATCCTTGATATACGCCGTTGACCGACACATTCATCTGGGTGAGCGAGTAATTATCAAACGCGGTGAGATTAACCTGAGTGGAAGACATGGCGTATACCGCGCCATTGTTCACCAAAATTGTGCCGGTGGGCGCGGTGGTATCCAGAATGATTGTGTCGGTATACCAGTCGCTCATGTTTCCCGCCGCATCGCGATATTGCACCGAAAGGGATTTTTGTCCCTGGGTTGCGCCAAAATTCATCCAATTGGAGGGGTAATACGTTTGCCAGTCCGACATCGTATCGGTATAAAACCGCATCTGGGTCACCCCGCGATAATCAAAAGTGGGAAAAGACACCAGCATGGTTGCGCTGCCCGCGTACTCCGCGCCATTAGCAATGGTGATGCCGCCCGTTGGGGCGATGATGTCATCGTTAAAAATAACCACCGTGTAGGTAAAGTTTTTTGAGACACCCCCAATGATGGCATTGCTAATCATGACGGTGATGGTCATATCCTGACCCGCAGGCGGAGGGGGCCATGAGCCAGAGCCATCTGTGTTGTAACCCGCCGGCGCCCAAGAGATGGTCTCTTCGCCAACATACGACCCACCGCCATACACAGGATAGACGCTATAAAGATAAGTCGTTATCGGCACGGTCTCGGAGATCATTGAAACGGTGGCCGACATGAAATTGGCGTTTGGATAGGAAAAAGACCAGCGCGGATACACCACGCGAAACGGCACATAGCCCGGCGGCGGCCACGCCACAAATTCCTCGCGCGTGGGCGGGCGGCTGCCGCTAAAGTTATCGGTCCAAAGCGCATTTGCGGCTGGGTAACCACTTCCAGCGGGCACATCGCCCGTGCCCATCACCTGTTGCTGCGGATACAAAACCCATCGGCGATGCCCCACGTAATAGTTGTTCGTGCCCCAATCCGACATGTAGCCGTTAATGGCGTTCCAACCATACCCAAGACCGCCTGTGCCTTTCGCAAGGTTAGAGTTGCCCGCTGCGGTATAGCCGTTGGTCGTATAACATGTCCATGTAATTGGCGGCGTGTGACTCAGAGAATTATTCACACTCATAATCAAGGCGGCTTCCTGATCCAGCGCGCTCAGCGTGTCGGAGAAGGTGATTGTGGCGGGTACGCCAGCCATCGCCCGGAAATAGTTAATGCGCTGCGCCACCGCCTCTTTGAATTCAGAAGATGTAGCGCCAGGGTTGCACGGGCTGTATGTGCCCGTCCAACTGATAGGCGGCGTGGTGGTCATCTCATACTGCGACCAAAAAAAGTCAAACGATTCCTGTCTGTTTGCAGGCGAGACCACGTTTGTAACCGCCAGCGCGGTTTCCATGCGCATGGCCGATGCGCCCGTCGCATTTTCAGCCTGCATCAATGGCGGCTCATTCAACACAATTTCCGGCAAAGGGTTGGGATCGGAAGGGGGTTCCTGAGCCTGAATTGGCTTTGCGAAAAACAAAACACCAACACAAACGCTCATAAAAATTGCAATATAAAACCACCGAGGACGAATCGGCAACGCCATATTTTTTCTCTCCTTCTACCAGGTTACGCAAACGCAGCAAACTCACCCCCAACAAACCCTGCGCCCGAATATACCTCATGGGTTGCCGCGCTATTTTTATTGCTTTAACGTCACCACAATCACCGAGGGCACCGGGTCAAATGAATCCATCAGCAGGGCGTCGCTCACACCGTTCACCCACAAACCAGTGGAACCGCCGCCATCCAGATTGAGCGCGGAGTCCAGCGCAAACAACGGCTCATTATCCAAATACTGCGCCAAATCGGTGAGCGTCCAAAGCGGCACAATGGCCGTGCCAAGGATGACCCGCCCTTGCTTATCCATCCCCACAAACGTGCGAAAACTGCGCCGCCCCGCGTCCTCAATCGTGTCAATTTTTTTGCCGCCCCAAACCAGCATCGGGTAACTTTGCGTGGCCTGGGTGATCTTTTTATCCGCCGCGTAGGGCTGTTTTGCCAGCCATTGCAGTGCGGGTTTGCCATCGCGCACACTAAACATGCCGCCAAACCCGCGATACGTTTGCCCGGTCAAAACCCCATCGCTAATGAGCAACCCCAGCGGTGTGTTTTGTGGCGTGTAAAACCCGCCGTTGATGGCAACTGCGCCGCCCGAAACCGCCAGCCAATCCTTCACACCTTTTGGCGCATTTGGCGCATATGTCACTTTAAATTGCGCGTTGGCCGGGTTGATGCGCACCGCCACGACCACGTTATCCTGCTCATTCACCCGCACGGGCGAGCGGTAAAACTCCAGCCCGGGGCGCACCACTTGCCATGCCGTCGTCATTGGCGTGGGGGATGGAATTGCGGTGGGCGTTGGTTTTGGCGCGGCAGATGAGGTGACGGCGGGCGTGGTTTTCTTTGCGGGTGATGGCGTTGGCGCAGGCGCGCTTGTTGGCGCGGCCAATGGCGTTTGCGGCGCGCAGGCGGCGCACATCAAACCCATCGCCAATGCCAGCGCCAGCTTTAATATCTCTCCATTTTTCATCCGTCTATCAATCGTTCTCCCTTGCATTTTGTGCGCCAGTCTATCAGCAAAGATATCCTTGCCCCGCGCAGCCGTTCAGCCAACCCCTCAAAAGTTAACGCCTGTTAATTTCAACTTCAACTTTTGGTAAAACTGCAAAAAACCTGCTTGCTTGCCTTCGCAGAAAAATATCGTAAGCTTGGCCGATATGTTGAAAGCACACGCGAGTGAACGCCGGCTGAGCGAGCTGCCCGCTGGCGGTGAGCACACCATCTTGGCCATGCCAGAACAGCAAGGTGAACATCGCGCAGATATCATCCGCGCCCAGGCGATGGGGCTGCAAATTGGCAAACGCGTGCACATTTTGCGCCGCAGCGGGCGCCTCATGCTCCTGCAAATTGGGGCCACCTGTCTGGCGGTTAGCTGCGAGCTTGCCCACGTCATAAAAGTTCAATGAGCGAAGAAGAAACATCTGGCTCCTCGGCCTCCTCTTCTCAAAATTCTCCAACCCCCGCCCTTACCCCATCCACCCTGACCGTTGCGATTGCCGGAAACCCAAACACCGGCAAAACCACCCTGCTCAATACGCTGGTGGGCGCAAACTTTAGCGTGGGCAACTGGCCGGGCGTGACGGTTGAAAAAAAAGAAGGGACGGCGGTTTTCCAAAACACCACGTTTCATTTTGTAGACCTGCCCGGCATTTACACGCTGGAGCCGCTCTCCGAGGATGAACGCGTCGCGGCCAATTACCTGACCACCGAAAAGCCAGATGTGATTTTGAACGTGGTGGAAACCCCCAACCTGGCCCGCAATTTGGGTCTGACGCTGGAGCTGGCCCGGTTCAACACGCCCATGGTTGTGGCGCTGAACATGGCCGATGAAGCCCGCCGCGCCGGGCTGAGCGTGAACCTGCCCGCGCTGGAGGACAACCTGGGCGTAAAAGCCCTGCCCACCATTGGCCGCACCGGCGCGGGGGTAAAAGAATTGCTCCCCGCGATTTTGCAGGCGCACGCGCAAAACCGCCCGCCAAAAGCCATCGGCCAAAACACCCGCGAAGAACGCCAGCGCGCCGCCGATGCGCTTTACGAAACCATTGTCCTCAAGCGAGAGGCGCAGGGCGGCCAGCTCACCCAAAAGCTGGATGCGGTTTTGCTGCATCCCGTGTTTGGCCTGCTGGCTTACCTGGGCATCATGTATTTGTTCTTCAAAATTTCGTTCGACTTTTCTGCGCCATACATGGGCTGGCTGGATGGGTTTGTGAACGGATTTTTGGCCCCGCTGGCCCAGCAGGCGCTGCTGGCGGTAAACGCGCCGCCCATTTTGGCGCAGTTTATGGCCGAGGCGGTTCTGGGCGGGTTTGCCTTTGTGCTCACCTTTTTGCCGCTCATCGCGGTCATGTTCTTTTTGCTCACCCTGCTGGGCATGAGCGGGTACATGGCCCGCCTGCCCTTTGTGCTGGACCGTTTTATGAGCCGCATTGGGCTGAACGGCAAAGCCATCATCCCGCTTTTGCTGGGGCTGGGGTGCAACGTGCCTGCCATCATGGCTACCCGCGCCCTGGAAAGCACCCGCGACAAAATGATCGTGTGTTTGATGATCCCGTTTATGAGCTGCCCGGCGCGGCTGGTGGTGTTCTCGTTTTTTGCCGTGCTGTTCTTCCCCAACCCGGCGCTGGTCATCATGGGGTTATATGTGATGGGTGTTGTGGTCGCCATCGGCACCTCGCTCTTCATCAAACAGCGCCTGTTCAAAAACAGCCCGTCTTTGCTGGTGATGGAATTGCCGCCCTACCGAATGCCGCGCCTGCGCACGGTTGGCGCAATTGTGTGGAGCCACACCCGCGAATTTTTAGACCGCGCGGGCAAGGTTATTTTCACGGTCTCGGTTGTGGTGTGGCTGCTCATTCATGTGCCGTTTGGGGCCAAACCCGCCGATAGTTTGGTGGCGAGCGCCGGAAAAGCCATCACCCCTATTTTTGCGCCCATTGGCCTGACCGATTGGCGGGCCACCACTTCGCTCATCCCGGCGTTCCTCGCCCGCGAGGTGGCCCTCAGCTTTATGGCCACAATTTACGCCGCCGAGCAAGAAGCCGCGCCGCCCGCCCAGCCCATGAACGTGGGCGCAGCTTTGCAAGAACAAGGCGTTGGTTTGGCCGAGGCGGTTAAGAACAGCGTGGCTTCTTTGTTTAGCCTGGGCTTCAGCACGTTGGAGGCAACCGACAACGGGAACAACGCTCTGAAAGATGCGGTGAAATCCACCTTCACCCCGCTGTCCTCGCTGTCTTTTATGATTTTGCTTTTGCTTTACAACTCGTGTTTGGCGGTGTATAGCGTGATGGCAAAAGAGCTTGGCCGCAAGTTCGCCAACTGGTTCATGATTTATAGCTTCATCATTGGGTGGGGTGTGGCGTTTGTGGTGTATCAGGGCGGCAAGTTGCTGGGCGGGAGTTAGGCGAGGGTGAAAAGAAATGAGAAATAAGAAATTTTGCCGCTTGAGCTTTTCTTATTTCTTATTTCTCCTCTGCGCCTCCGCGCCTCTGCGGTGAAAAAAACGGCTTTACTCCGCCTTCAAATCCGCCACCACCGCGCGGGTGAGCCGCGCCAAATCTGCCGGGGCAAGCAGCATTTGCAGCCCGCGCTGGCCCGCGCTCACGCTAATGCGCTCGTGCGCCATCGCGCCCGCATCCAAATACACCGGGAAGGCCTTACGCGCGCCCAGCGGTGAGCATCCGCCCTTGAGGTAACCGGTGAGGCGAAACAAATCCTCCACGTCAATCATCTCGGCGCTTTTATCGCCCATGGCTTTGGCCAGCTTGCGCAGGCTCAGCTCGTGGTCGCCCGGCACAACCGCCATCACCAGACCCTTCTTCTCGCCCTTGACCACCAGCGTTTTGTGCAGCATGTTCAGCGGCAAAGCCAGCTTGGCCGCCGTCTCCTCGGTGGTGAACTCGCTCGCCTCAAACTCGCGCAGCTCGTAGCGCACCTTGTTTTGGTCAAGAATTTCAATCGCTTTTGTTTTTTTCATTTTCTAATTTAGAGCCTAAAGGTCTGTGAGACTTAGGTCCTTTTACTTGTGGATTATATTTGCCCCATGCAATTCACGCCCGAACAACGCAAACAAAAAATTGAATCTTACGGGCAGGCGCACGCGCTGCTTGTGGATGCGCTCTCGCGTTTCCCGCGCGAGATGTGGCAATTTCGCCCCGCGCCCGGCAAGTGGTCCATCCACGAAATTGTGGTGCACATTGCAGACAGCGAAGCGAGCAGTTTCTTTCGCTGCCGCCGCTTTTTGGCCGAGCCGGGCAGCGGCGTGCCGGGCTACGATGAGGCGCTTTGGGCGCGCAAACTGAATTACCACGCGCAAAGCATGGATGCCGCGCTGGAGCTGTTCAAGTATCTGCGCGGCAACACCCACGCGCTCATCAAAGACCTGCCAGAAAACGCGTGGGCCAATACGGTGACGCACAGCGAAAACGGCGTAATCACGATGGACGATTGGCTGGACACGTACGAGCGCCACATCCCGGATCACATCAACCAAATGCAGGCCAATTTTGAGGTGTGGCGCTTAAGAGCCTAAAGGTCTGCGAGACCTTTAGGCTCTTTTCCCCGAATACAATTCCATCTGTGCAATCCAACACGCCCACGCCAAAATCCGTGGCCATGCTCATTTTGAGCGAGGACAAACGCAAGCTGCTTTTGCAAAAGCGCGAGGACTTTAGGGTGTGGGGCGCGCCGGGCGGGGGGATGGAGCAAGGCGAAACGCCAGAGCAGGCGGCCATCCGCGAGGCGTTTGAAGAGACGGGCTTCATCACCCAAATTGATGGCCTGCTGGGAGATTACACCTACAACCGCCCAGGCAAAACAAACGACACGCAGCGCGTGTTCATCGGGCGCGTCATCGGCGGCAAGGCCGCGGATCACGGCTGGGAATCGGTGGCGGTGGACTGGTTTGACGTTGAGCAGTTGCCGCGCGCCACCATCCGGTTTACGCGGCTGTATGTGGCCGACTATTTGAGCGGCGCGTATCCCATCGCCAAAAGTGTGCGCCTGCCCGCGTGTTATGCCATGCTGCTGGGCGGGCTGATAAAACTGCGGAATGTGAGGAACAAATTGACGGGCAGAGCGTAATTATTTCACCGCAGAGGCGCAGAGACGCTGAGCTTTTTATATCTGCGCCTCCGCGTCTCTGCGGTGAAAATTATTTTCGCCCGTAATTAAAATACGCGGCGCAGGCGCCCTCGCTGCTCACCATCGTGGCGCCCAGCGGGGTGCGCGGAGTGCATTCCTTGCCAAAGGCCGGGCACTGGTTGGGTTTAATCATCCCTTGCAAAACCTCGCCGGCGTGGCACAGCGGCGACTCCAGCGTTTTGATCCCGCTCACATCAAAACGCTGTTCCGCGTCAAACTCGCGGAACGCCTCGCGCAAGCGCCAGCCGCTTTGTGGAATGACGCCAATGCCGCGCCAGGAGCGGTCGCACGGCTCAAACACATCGGCCAGCAATTTTTGCGCGGGGATGTTGCCCTGCTCGGTGACGGCGCGGGCGTAGGCGTTCTCCACTTTGGCCTCGCCGTTTTCCAGTTGGCGCACGGTTCGGCGTATGCCATCCAAAACGTCGAGGGGTTCAAAACCGGTCACGACAATTGGCGCATGAAATCGCTCGGCCAGCGGCGGATACTGCCAGAACCCCATCACACTGCACACATGCCCCGCCGCCAAAAACGCCTGCACGCGGTTGGTGGGCGAGGTCATGATGGCCTCGATGGCGGGCGGCACCAGCACATGCGAGACGAGCATGGAGAAATTTTTGAGGCCCTGCTTCTTTGCCACATTCGCGGCCATGGCGTTGGGCGGCGCGGTGGTCTCAAAACCAATCGCAAAAAAAACAATCTGTTTGGATGGGTTTTCGCGGGCGATGTTCACCGCGTCCAACGGCGAGTAGACAATGCGCACATCGCCGCCCTCGCTTTTGACGCGGAATAAATCTTTCTCGCTCCCCGGCACGCGCAGCATATCGCCAAAACTGCAAAAGATGACATCCGGGCGGGCGGCGATGTCCAACGCCCGGTCAATCACCTCCAGCGGCGTCACACACACCGGGCAGCCAGGGCCGTGAATCAGCTCAATCTCTGGCGGCAAAAGCTGGTCAATGCCATTGCGGATGATGCTGTGCGTTTGCCCGCCGCACACTTCCATGATGGCCCAGCGCCGCGTGGTGATGCTCTTGATTTCCGCGGCCAGCTTTTGCGCGATCTCGCCATCGCGGAATTCGTTTAAGTACTTCATATAAAAAGTGTGAAAATTGAAGGGTGAAGAGAGAAAGGTGAGGGGTTGAAGTGGAGCGTCTTTCACCCTTCACCCTTCACTCTTCACCCTTCTCCTTTCAATTCCTCATCCAGCACGCCCATCTCTTTGAACATGCCCAGCGTTTCCATGGCGCTTTGCTCGTCAATGCGGGTGAGGGCAAACCCGACATGCACAATCGTATACTCGCCCACTTGCAGTTCGGGCACATATTCCAGGCACACATCTTTGACAATGCCGCCAAAGTTGACCTTGCCCATCTTTGCGCCATTGGCTTCATAAATTTCTTTTAGTTGTCCGGGTATTCCTAGACACATGTTTCCCTCCGGGAATGCAAAATGAAGAATACAAAATGCAAAAGCAGCTTAGTTTTTGAATTTTGCATTTTGCATTTTGCATTTCTCTAAAAACTCAATAAACTCCCCCATCCCCTGCCCTGTTTTGGATGAGGTCTCGAAAATGCGGATGCCGGGGTGCACCTCGTTGATATTGGCGCGGGCGAGGTCGCGGTCAAACTCGCAGGCGGCAGCCAAATCCATTTTGGTAATCACGGCCACATCTGCCGAGTGAAACATGGGCGGATATTTGAGCGGCTTGTCCTCGCCCTCGGTCACGCTCAGCAACACCACGCGCACATCCTCGCCCAAATCATAAGACGATGGGCACACCAAATTGCCCACGTTCTCAATGATAAAAAAGTCCAGCCCGCTCAGGTCTAACTTCCAGTCCGATAAATGCGCGGAAATCATGTCTGCCTCCAGATGGCAGTTGCCCCCGGTGACAATTTGGCGCACCGGCGCGCCGCTCCGCGCAAGGCGCTTGGCATCGTTATCGGTTTGCAGGTCACCCACCAGCGCGGCCACCGTGCGGCCTTTGGCGCGCAGGTCGGTCATCAGCCGCTCAATAAAGGCGGTTTTGCCCGTGCCTGGGCTGGAGACAAAGTTCAGCGCCAGAACGCCCGCACGATGGAACTGCGTTCGCAGGTCGGCGGCCAGTTGGTCGTTTTTGCTCAACACACCCTGGCGGATGTCTAAAAGTCTGGTAGTCATTTTTCTTTTCACCGCAGAGACGCGGAAAATGCGTCTCCGCGCCTCTGCGGTAAATTACTCTTCATCAATCTCAATAGATTCAATTTGTAATTCTTTGCCTTGCACAAGTTTGGCGGCGGGCTGGCCGCAGGCAGGGCAGCGAAAACTCTGCGTGCCTTGCAGTTCAATCTCGCGCTGGCATGTTGGCGAATCGCAATAAATCACCACCGGCAATTCGTTCACCACCAACTCAGAGCCATCCAACAAAGTGCCTTGCGTGGCCATGCCATAACCAAACAGCAATGAATCTTTAACCACGCCAGACAGCGCGCCCAGCCGCAAGTGCACGCGCGTCACGCGGGTTGCGCCCGCCTTTCGCGCGGCCTCATCGGCAATGTTCACCAGCTCATGGGCGATGGATAACTCATGCACAATTTTTTATTATCTCGCAAGTCGCTTAACAACCTCGCAGGTGACGCAACACAAAACACAAAATGGTTTTATGGATGTGCGCCACCTGCGAGGTTTCATTCCCTGACAAAACACTGAATTTTTGCCCGCCACTGCCCCATCCCAAACGCTGACGTTTAAAATGGCATGAACACACGGGAGAATAAAAATGAGAAAATTAATTGTTCATGAATTTATTACGCTGGATGGCGTGATTCAAGCGCCGGGCGGGGACAAAGAAGACACAGATGGCGGCTTTGCGCATGGCGCCTGGACCATCCCCTATTGGCACAATGACATTGGGCTGAACTTCTTTTCGGCCTTTCAAAACGCAGATGCGCTTTTGCTGGGCCGCAAAACCTGGTATACGCATGGCGAGGCCTTTGAGGCAATGGAAGGCGATCCGTTTGCGGATGCGATGAACGGCATCAAAAAATATGTGGTCTCCACCACGCTGAAAGATGCCAATATGTGGCGAAATTCCACGCTCATCAACAAGGATATCGTCAATGCGGTGCGCGCGCTGAAGAACAGCGAGGGCAAAGATATTTTGATGGATGGGAGCAGTGTGCTGATCCACTCGCTTTTGCCGCACAACCTGATTGATGAGTTTATTTTGCACGTTTACCCGCTGGTTTTGGGCGGCGGAAAAAAATTGTTCCCCGCGGGCTGGCATGGCAGACTAAAATTGGTCGAGACCAAAACCATGCCAACCGGGGTGACCATGTTGAAATACACAGCCAACGTGTAATTTGTCATAGATTGCCGAGAGAGCGCGATCGTTTTACACATTACACCTTACATGTTACAAACACATCATGCCAACCAAAACTGCATCGCCAAAACCGGTTTCATTCAAAGCCACGCTTGAGCTGATGGGCAAAACCGCAACCGGCATCGTTGTTCCGCCAGAGGTGGTGGAAAAACTGGGCAGCGGCAAAAAGCCGCCGGTCAAAGTCACCATCAACAAGCACACGTATCGCAGCACCATTGCGGTGATGGGTGGCCGGTATTTGCTGGTGGTCAACGCAGAGGCGCGGGCGGCCAGCGGCGTGGCCGCAAACGATGTGATTGACATCATGCTTGAGTTGGACACCGAGCCCCGCACGGTTGAGGTGCCATCCGATTTGGCACAGGCGCTGGAGGCCAACCCCGCCGCCAAAGCCGCGTTCGAGAAACTGGCATACAGCCATCGCAAAGAGCACGTGCGGGCATTGGAAGATGCCAAAGCCCCGGAAACCCGCCTGCGAAGACTGGCGAAGACGATGGAGATGCTGAATAAGATGTAACGTGTAAGGTGTAAAAGATCACGTTACACGTTGGATATCACAAACCATGCCCACCGAAAAAACATCTGCCCAAAAGGCGCTGGAAACCTACCGAAAGAGCATTGAGGCCAAAACCGGCCAAACGGTTGAGGCCGTAATTGCCCAGACAAAAGCCAAAGGTTTTGCCAAAGTAGGCGAAGCCGTTGCGTGGCTCAAAACCGAATATGGGCTTGGGCACGGCCATGCCAGTTATGTGGCCCAACGCGCATTGAACGATGACAAATTCAGCGCACCTGCCGCAGACAAACTGGCTGAGCACTTCACCGGCGACAAAGAAAAGTGGCGCAAACCATATGACAAAATGGCCGCGGAAATTGCCAAATTTGGCGATGATGTCAAATTCGCGCCAAACCGCACCTACATCAACCTGCAACGCGGCGAGAAGAAGTTTGGCATTGTGCAAGTTTCATCCGCCGAGCGCATGGACATTGGCATAAAACTCAAGGGCGCTGGGCCGATTGGGCGCGTGGAGCTGGCCGGCGCGTGGAACGCCATGGTCACCCACCGCATCCGCATCGCCGACCCCAAAGAAATCAACGCCGAGGTATTCGTGTGGCTGCGCCAGGCCTACGAAAAAGCCTAGCCGGAGACGGAAGGCGGGAGACGGAGAATGGGCCGTCTCCCGTCTCCCGTCCTCCGTCCTTTTTCTAACGCATCTCTAATTTTGCTGCCATACAATACCGCCCATTGATTGGGGAGTAGCCCGCCTGCGCGAGCAGGTTCGCCGATTCGTCAATACAGAGACAAACATCTCTCGGACGGCGACAGAACGTGTTCTGAGACGAGACCATCACTGAAATCAAGTCAGTGGTGGTCTCGTTTTTGTTTCCGCCACACAAAAACAAAAAAATGATGGAAACCGAACACGCAAAAATCGCTCATACCCTCACCGTGCAAAACGCGCTGGAAAGCCTTGCCAGCCATGCCCAAACCGGGCTGACCCAGCAAGAGGCCGCAACCCGCCTGCAAACCTACGGCCCCAACGAACTCAAAGAAGGCGCAGGCCGCCGCCCGCTAAAAATTTTGTGGGAGCAATTCACCGCCAGCATGACCCTGATCCTGATCGCGGCGGCGGTGGTATCCGGCTTTTTGGGCAAATGGCAAGAGGCCATCGCCATCCTCGCCATCGTGGTCTTGTTTGGCCTGCTGGGGTTCTTTCAGGAATACCGCGCCGAGAAAGCCATGGCCGCGCTGAAAAAGCTGGCCGTGCCCAACGTGCGCGTCCGGCGCGATGGCAGCACGCAAGAGATCGCCGCCAACGCGCTGGTGCCGGGTGATGTGGTTGTGCTGGAGGCGGGCAACATCGTCCCCGCCGACCTGCGCCTGATTGAAACAGCCAACCTGCGCATCCAGGAGTCGGCACTCACCGGCGAATCCGAGGCGGTCGAGAAATCCATCACCCCGCTGGAAAAACCAAACGCCCCGCTGGGCGACCGCAAAAACATGGCCTACATGGGCACAACCGTGACTTACGGGCGCGGCGCGGGGCTGGTGACCGTGACCGGGATGCAAACCGAGCTGGGCAAAATTGCGGGCTTGCTGCAAAACACAACCGATGAAATGACGCCCCTGCAAAAGCGGCTGGATCAGGTGGGCAAAACGCTGGCCGCGGGCGGGCTGGTCATCGCCGCGCTCATCGGGGGCATCAGCTTTTTGCGCGGCCAATCTTTGTTGGATGTGTTGCTGATGGGCGTGAGCGTGGCGGTGGCGGTGGTGCCAGAGGGTTTGCCCGCCGTTGTCACCATCACCCTTGCGCTGGGCGCGCAACGAATGCTGGCCCGCAACGCGCTCACCCGCAAACTGCCCGCGGTAGAAACGCTCGGCTCGGTCACCACCATTTGCTCCGACAAAACCGGCACGCTGACCGAGAACCGCATGGCCGTGACCGTGCTGGATGTGGCTGGGCATCGCATTGAGGTGAACGAGGACACCACGTCCAGCGGTGAAGCGCAAGAGTTCATTGGCCAGCCAGAGCCACACCCCGCCGAAAGTTCCCTCAACCTGCTTTTGACCGGCGGCGCGTTGTGCAACGATGCCCAACTCAAAATGCCCGATGCGAGCGGTGAGCGGCATCACGCGCTGGGCGACCCAACCGAGGGCGCGCTGGTGGTGGCCGCGGCCAAGTATGGCTTGTTCAAACCCGCGCTGGATGCGACTTTGCCGCGCCGCGCCGAGCTGCCCTTTGATTCTGACCGCAAGCGCATGACCACCCTGCATGATCTGGCAAATCTGGGCGACGAGATTGACCCCGCCGCCCGTGCCGCGCTTGCCAGTCTTGATGCGCCGTTTGTCTCGTTTACCAAAGGCTCGGTAGATGGCTTGCTGGGCGTGTCATCGCACGTGTGGGTGGATGGGGCGCGGGTCGGCATCAACCCCAGCCTCATCCAACGGATTGAAGCCGCCAACAAAAGCCTGGCCGAAAATGGGATGCGCGTGCTGGGCGTGGCTTTCCGCGCCAACCATCACCAGACGCCGGTTGAAGACGGCCTCACTTTCATCGGGTTTATGGGCATTTTAGACCCGCCCCGCGCCGAGGTGAAAGAAGCCGTGGCCCGCTGCGTAAGCGCCGGCATCCGCCCGGTGATGATCACGGGCGATCACCCGCTCACCGCGTTTAACATTGCCAAAGAGTTGGGCATTGCCCAGCCCAACAGCCGCGCCATGACCGGCGTGGAGCTGAACACGTTGAGCGATGACGATCTGGATCAAACGGTGGAAAACGTCTCGGTGTTTGCGCGGGTCTCGCCAGAGCACAAGCTCAAAATTGTGCGCGCCTTGCAGCGGCGCGGGCACATCGTGGCCATGACCGGCGACGGCGTGAACGACGCGCCCGCGCTCAAGCAAGCCGACATCGGCGTGGCGATGGGCATTACCGGCACAGATGTGAGCAAAGAGGCGGCCAAGATGGTGCTGCGCGATGACAACTTCTCAACCATCGTGGCCGCGGTGGAAGAAGGCCGCGTGATCTATGACAACCTGCGCAAGTTCATCAAGTTCAGCATTGGCGGCAACATGGGCAAAATGGCCGTGATGCTGGGCGGCGTGGCGCTGGGCATGCCTGCGCCGCTGCTGCCCTTGCAACTGCTCTGGCTCAACTTGCTCACAGATGGCTTGCTGGGCGTGGGGCTGGGCGTGGAACCCGCCGAGCGCGGCGTGATGCAGCGCAAACCGTTCTCGCCAAACGCCAGCATTTTTAGCGGCGGCGTGGGCGGGCAAATCATCCGCGCGGGGCTGGTGATTGGCGCGGTGGCGCTGGGCATGGGCGCGTATCACTTCTTCACCGGCCACGACGACTGGCAGACCATGATGTTCACCACCCTGGCGTTCGCCCAAATTTGGCAGGCGTTCGGCACCCGCACCGGGTCAGAATCGGTGTTCAAGGCCGGGCCGTTTGGCAACAAACCCCTGCTTGGGCTGATGGCTTTTGTGGCGGTTGCGCAACTGGCCGCCCTGTATGTCCCGGCGGTGCAAACCTTCCTCCGCGCCAGCCCGCTTGCGCCCGCCGATTTACTTTTGTGCATCGGCGCAAGTTCGCTCGTGTTTGTGTTTTTGGAAGTGGAGAAGGTGTTTGTGAAAAAAGCGGCGCTGAATTAAATGGCACACAGGTCTGACCGCGCCACTTCGCTTGCCGAGCGGTCAGACCTGTTACCTTCACAAAACGAGCTGGACTTACGCAAGATCGCGTTAATTTCGTGAAAATGATGAAATACCCATGCCTCGCCCCTGCCTCGCCATTCCCCGCATTAAAGGATGGTTTTGCGTAAGTCCAAAACGAGATTAAAGCACTCTGACAATTGTCTTTTTCCTTGACATCCAGAAACATTTGTTCTAGTATCTGCCCACACAATCAAGGAGAAATTTTTATGGCGACGCTTAACCCATATTTGGTTTTTAATGGCAATACCCGCGAGGCGATGGAGTTTTATCACAAGGCGCTGGGCGGCAAGCTCAACATCATGCCGTTTGGCGAGTTCAACCAAGACATTCCCAAAGAGCAGGCTAATCTTGTGATGCACGCCCATCTTCAGACCACGACCATGACCTTGATGGCTTCTGACAGCCAGCCAAACGAACCCAGCAAACACGGTGACAACGTCACGCTCATGCTTTACTTCGATGACACGGAGGAGCAAAAGAAATTATTTGGCGCGCTGGCTGAGGGCGGCAAAATTGTCATGCCCTTGCAAGACACTTTCTGGAACGCCATCTATGGCCAATTGGTGGATAAATTTGGCATCATTTGGCAATTCAACTACGACAAACCGTAAAGTGTTTCACCGCAAAGGCGCAGAGACACGGAGAAATTCTTTTCTTTCAGCATTTCTGCGATGAAAATAATTTTGGAGGCATACATGGCAGGGATTCGTGTATTGGTTGGCACACGCAAAGGCGCGTTCATCCTCACATCCGATGAAAAGCGCGAAAAGTGGAACGTGGACGGCCCGCACTTTGGCGGATGGGAAATCTATCACCTCAAGGGTTCGCCAGTGAATCCCAACCGCATTTACGCATCGCAATCCACCGGATGGTTCGGCCAGCTCATCCAACGCTCGGATGACGGCGGCAAAACCTGGCAGGCGGTGGGCAATCAATTTGCTTACGAAGGCACGCCCGGCACGCACCAGTTTTATGACGGCACCCAGCACCCCTGGGAATTCAAACGGGTGTGGAAATTAGACCCATCACTCAGCGACCCAGACACGGTTTACGCAGGCGTGGAAGACGCCGCGCTCTTTCGCTCAACAGATGGCGGCCAGACGTGGCAGGAACTGCCCGGTTTGCGCGAAGCCAAAGGACATCTCTGGCAGCCCGGCGCAGGCGGCATGTGCCTGCACACCATCGTGCAAGATCGCTCGCATCCGGGCAGAATGTTCGTCGCCATTTCGGCGGCGGGCGCGTTCCGCACCGATGACGCTGGCAAGACATGGCGCCCGATCAACACCGGGCTGATCTCTCCGTTTGAATTGCCAGACAAAGAAGCCGAGGTGGGTCACTGCGTGCACAGCATCGCCCAACACCCATCCAACCCCGGTACGCTGTTTATGCAAAAACATTGGGATGTGATGCGCAGCGATGACGCGGGCGACCATTGGCACGAGATCAGCGACAATCTGCCCAGCGATTTCGGATTTCCCATCGCGGTGCATGCCCACGAGCCGGAAACGGTGTATGTCATCCCGATCAAAAGCGACTCTGAACATTTTCCGCCAGAGGGCAAGCTGCGCGTGTATCGCTCTCGCGGGGGCAAAGGCAGATGGGAGGCGCTTACGCAGGGGTTGCCGCAAAAAGATTGTTACGTGAACGTGCTGCGCAGCGCCATGAGCGTAGACACGCTGCCTTCGTGCGGCATCTACTTCGGCACCACCGGCGGCCAGGTGTATGTCTCGTCCGACTCCGGCGATTCGTGGCGCACAATTGTGCACGACCTGCCCGCCGTGCTTTCGGTGGAAGCGCAAATAATTACGAATGACTAATTACGAATTACGAATTAATGCGAGGCGTAATTAGTAATTCGTAATTGGTAATTATGAAAGTTGCTTTGCCCCACCACCTGCGCAAATTAGCGGGCGTTGGCCGCGAGATTGAGTTGCAGGTGGATGGGCCGCCCACACACCGCGCCGTGCTGGATGCGCTTGAGATGCGCTATCCGGTTTTGCGCGGAACTTTGCGCGATCACAGCACGCTCAAGCGCAGGCCGTTCATCCGGTTTTTCGCCTGCGGGCAAGACCTCACCCACGAGCCGCCCGATGCGCTTTTGCCCAATGCGGTGGTGAGCGGCGAAGAGCCATACATGATTGTTGGCGCGATGGCGGGCGGATGAATTCAATTACGAATTACGAATTACTAAATAACGAGAGTGGCTGCCTTGATGAAAATATCGTTTTTTCACCGCTGAGACGCTGAGGCGCAGAGAAATTTTTTGTGTTTACTCCCTTTTCTCCGCGTCTTTGCGCCTCTGCGATGAAAAAATAACAGGCCGCAACTCGCGTTAATTACGAATGAATATCGCACGGATTAGGTTAATCAATCATGGGTTGGTCAGCTCATGGCTAAAAACGCCTGCGCAGGTGGCGCGGTGGATGGGCGCATTGCAGGCGCAGGATGCCGCGATGTCCAAGTGGGCCATCGGCATACGCATTCCAAACTCAACCGAGGCGCAAATAAACGCGGCTTTGGCGCGGGGCAATCTCATCCGCACGCACGTGATGCGCCCAACCTGGCACGTGGTGAACGCGCAAGATGTGCGCTGGATGACCGACTTAACCGCGCCGCGCATCAAATCGGGCATGGTCTCGCGCCGCCGGCAACTGGGTTTGGCCGATGGCGTTTTGGGGCAGAGCAACGCCTTGCTGGAAGCGGCCCTGCGCGATGGCGCTCATCTCACCCGCGATGAATTGCGCCCGCGCTTTGCCGAGGCGGGCATCGCCACCGATGAAAACCGAATGTCTCATCTTCTGGCATGGGCCGAACTATGCGGCGTTATTGGCAGTGGCGAGGAAAAACGCGGCAAGCAAACCTACGCGCTTTTGGCCGGGCGCGCCCCCGCCGCAAAACCCATCCCCCAAGAAGAGGCAGAGGCCGCGCTGGCTTTGCGCTATTTCACCAGCCACGGCCCGGCCACGCTGAACGATTTTGTGTGGTGGTCTGGCCTGCCACTCACCCGCGCCAAGCGCGCGGTGGAAAATGGCGCGGCAACTCTCATCAGCCAAAAGGTTGGTGAGCGCATTTTTGTGTTTGCGCAAGCAGAGGCGGCCCCGGCGGGCGCGGCCCATTTGCTGCCCGCGTTTGACGAATTTATCATCAGCTATCAGGATCGTTCGGCCAGTTTGCCCGATGAACATTTTGCCAAAGCCGTCTCTCAAAATGGCATGTTCTGGCCGGTGGTTTTGGTGGATGGGGTTGTGGTTGGCACGTGGAAACGCGCGGTCAAAAAGAACCGCGTGAGCGTGCAAACCAAGCTGTTTGCAAAACAAACCAAAGCTGCGATGACGCTGATTGATGAGGCCGCGCAACGCTTTGCGCACTTTCTTGATCTTGAATTAGAGTTAAAACATGATTGAACAAAAACACTTTACCCAGGCCTTGCTGGATTTGCTGGATGAAACGATGGACAACGTGCGCGGTTATTATTTGGACAAAGGCACTTCGCTGTTTGAGACGCTGGCGACCATCTCGGCGAAAGAAGCGTCCATCCCGGTTGGGAGCAAATGCGCCACGCTGGCCGCGCAGGTAAAACACGCGGCGTTTTATTTTTACGTGATTGAGATGTCTGTGCGCAACCCAAATTTTCCGCGCGCAGATTGGGGCGAAATTTGGCGCACGGTTGGCGCGGTCAACGCCGCCGAGTGGGACGCCATTCGCGCCGAGCTGCGCGCCAGCTATGTGCGCATTCGGGCGCTGATTCAAGAATCACCCGCTTGGGGCGAGGACGAAATTGGCGGGGCGCTGGGCGTTTTGGCGCACACCGCGTATCACCTCGGCGAAATTCGCCAGGCCTTGTGCATACTCAAACCATGAAAACGAACCCATCTCAGTCTGACCTGCCCAAGCTGTCTGCGCCCGCCCAACGGGCGTTGGCAAGCGTGGGCATCACGCGCTTGAGCGACCTAGGCAAGTTTACCGAGGCGGAGATTGCCAATCTGCATGGCATTGGCCCCAACGCGCTGAAAGCGTTGAAAGAAGCAATGGCAAAAAACGGCCTTGAATTCAAAAAGCCCGCGCCCAAAAAATAAGAGCCCGTCAAACGTGCAGAGTGTCATTTGCAACTGGGCTTACGCACAAATCCAGATCGTCATTCCCGCGCACGCGGGAATCCATACCGAGCCAAACCAAAAACACGTTGGAAGCGCGGCTCCTCGCAACTCGTTTTGCGGGTTAGTTATAGATTCCCGCGTGCGCGGGAATGACAGACATTCCTTCAATTATTTGACATACATTTTTCGCAAGCCCAGTTGCAATTCCAACTCTTC
>Ga0073899_10001573_pt1 | contig 20895 bp, 21 predicted proteins | sample KloWWTmetaKNB5Ph_FD_88975 | JGI IMG/M metagenome (GOLD analysis project Ga0073899, IMG submission 88975) | Active sludge microbial communities from Klosterneuburg, Austria, studying microevolution and ecology of nitrifiers - Klosterneuburg... | ecosystem: Engineered > WWTP > Aerobic digester >... | reverse complement strand
GCGTCGCCGAGCAGATCGGCGAGCAGTACGCCGGCGGCGAGGTCGTGGCGGAACTTGAAGCGCTGGACCAGGGCGTCGAGCGGATCGGCGTAGCGCAGCGGCGCGAGCAGGCGCGCGAACGGAGGCGGATGCTGCAGGCAGTCGCCGCAGGCGGCAGCGGGTGCCGGAAGCGGCAGCGCGCAACGGGCGCAAGAGGATCGGTTCCAGGGCAGGTCATTCGCGCAGGCCAGGCAAAGCTCGCGACCGTTGGCGCCGGGCGCCCGGCACAGCAGGCAGCGCGGCGGCAGCAGGCGCAGGCCGAGTCGGCGGAAGATCCCGTCAACCGGATTCAAACGGAATGCGTTGACAGGTGCCGGGGCGTCCATAGACTGCGCGCACTGTAGCGCGGCCCTTCCGCGCCTTGGCGGACCAGGAGACGGCGATGGAACAGGTTGGCGGATGCGGTGGTGGTTGCGGCTGTGCGTGTGCCTCGGCAGAGGGCGGGTCGCGGGTCGCGGACGATGGCTTGTGCCATGACTGGACCCAGGCCGAGGTCGAGGCGCTGTTCGCGCTGCCGTTCAATGACCTGATGCATGCCGCGCAGTCGCTGCATCGCGAATTCCACGACGCCAACGCGGTGCAGGTGTCGACCCTGCTCTCGATCAAGACCGGCGCCTGCCCCGAGGACTGCGCCTACTGTCCGCAGAGCGCGCGCCACGACACCGGGCTCAAGGCCGAGAAGCTGATGGCGCTCGACGAGGTGCTGGTGAAGGCGCAGCAGGCCAAGGCCGCCGGCGCCTCGCGCTTCTGCATGGGCGCCGCCTGGCGCTCGCCCAAGGACCGCGATCTGGCCGAGGTGAACGCGATGGTCGGCGCGGTCAAGGCGCTCGGGCTGGAGACCTGCGCCACGCTCGGCATGCTCACGCGCGCGCAGGCGCAGTCGCTGAAGGACGCCGGCCTCGACTACTACAACCACAACCTCGACACCTCGCCCGAGTTCTACGGCGAGATCATCAGCACGCGCTGCTACCAGGACCGCCTCGACACCCTCGCGCATGTGCGCGAGGTCGGCATGAAGACCTGCTGCGGCGGCATCGTCGGCATGGGCGAGACGCGCGCCGACCGCGCCGGCTTCATCCGCGCGCTGGCCAACCTGCCGCAGCATCCGGACTCGGTGCCGATCAACCGACTGGTGCGCGTCGCCGGCACGCCGCTCGCCGACGAGCGCGACCTCGACGCCTTCGAGTTCGTGCGCACCATCGCGGTGGCGCGCATCACCATGCCGACCTCGATGGTGCGGCTCTCGGCCGGGCGCGAGTCGATGAGCGACGAGTTGCAGGCACTGTGTTTCCTCGCCGGCGCCAACTCGATTTTCCACGGCGACAAGCTGCTCACCACCGGCAACGCCGATACCGAATCCGATCGCGCGTTGTTCGCCAAGCTCGGACTCAAGCCGTTGGTGGCCGCTGCGGATTCCGACTGCGCGCAGGCCGCTTGAGCGAAGCCGCGACCATCGCGACGCGGGCCGCGGCGCGATTGGCCGAGCGCGAAGCCGCCGGCCTGCGCCGGGGGCTGCGCGAAGTCGAGCACGCCGATGGTGTTCGTTTGCGCGTCGCTGGACGCGAGCTGCGCTCGTTCGCGAGCAACGACTATCTCGGACTGGCGCAACATCCCGAAGTGATCGCCGCGATGAAGGATGCGGCGGATCGCTGGGGTGCCGGCAGCACTGCCGCGCATCTGCTCGGCGGCCATCGCGGCCCGCATGCGCAGCTTGAACGCACGGTCGCGGACTGGCTCGGCTACGAGTCGGCGCTGCTGTTCTCGACCGGCTACCTGGCCAACCTCGGCGTCATCGCCGGGCTGCTGGAGCGCGGCGACACCTGCGTCCAGGACAAGCTCAACCACGCCAGCCTGATCGACGCCGCGCGCCTCGCCGGCTGTGTGTTGCGGCGCTATCCGCATGGCGATGTCGATGCTGCTGCGCGCCAGCTCGACGCAGCCGCGGACACGCCCAGGATGCTGGCGACCGATGGCGTATTCAGCATGGACGGCGATCTCGCGCCGCTGCGCGAACTGGCGGCGCTGGCGCGTGCGCGCGCGGCGTTGCTGTTCGTCGACGACGCGCACGGCTTCGGCGTGCTCGGGCCGGACGGGCAGGGCAGCCCGGAGCAGCTTGGCCTCGGCGCCGACGACGTACCCTTGCGCATGGTCACGCTCGGCAAGGCGGTCGGCTGTGGCGGCGCGCTGGTGCTCGGTTCGCGCGCGCTGATCGAGGCCTTGCTGCAGCTCGCACGGCCGTTCGTCTACAGCACCGCGATGCCGCCGGCGGTCGCGGCTGCCGCGCTGGCTGCGATCGTGATCCTGCGCCGTGAACCGCAGCGGCGCGCACACCTGCAGGACTTGATCGCGCGTTTTCGCGCCGGCGTGGCGCAGCTCGGCGGCGTGCTGATGGATTCCTCGACGCCGATCCAGCCGCTGCTGCTCGGCGATGCCGCGAATGCGTTGGCGCGGTCGCAGTCGCTGTGGCAGCAGGGGTTGTACGTGCCGGCGATCCGCCCGCCGACGGTGCCCGCGGGCAGCGCACGCCTGCGCATCACGCTGTCGGCGGCGCACACCACGGCCGATGTCGATCGCCTGCTCGACGCACTCGATCGGGCGCGCGCTGCATGAGCGGCGAGACCCAGCTCACCGTGCTGCTGCGCAGCTTGTCGCCCGAGCGCCAGCCGGGCGAATACGTCTTCGCCACGGTACCGACGCTGCCCGCCGGCATCGATGCGGTGATGGTGTTCCGGGAGCGCGAAGGCTGGACGCTGGTGTCGACGCGCGCGGCCGCCGAGACGGCGGGCATCAACTTCACCTTTCCCTGCGCATGGCTGACCCTGCGCGTGCATTCCTCGCTGCAGGCGGTGGGCCTGACCGCTGCGGTCGCCAACGCGCTGGCGGATGCAGGCATCGCCTGCAACGCCGTGGCGGCGTACCATCACGATCACCTGTTCGTACCGCTGGACCGCGCCGACGAGGCGATTGAGATCCTGCGGCGACTGTCGCGGAGTTGAGCCATGCATATCGACGTTCACGGTCAGGGCGGAGACATTCCGGTCGTACTGATCCACGGCTGGGCCATGCACGGCGGCGTGATGGCGCCGCTGGCCGAGGCGCTGGCGCGCATCCCGCGCGTGCGTGTGCACGTCGTCGACCTGCCCGGACACGGTTACAGCCGTGCCGGCGAGGAGGGTTTCGACGTCGCCGATTGCGTCGAGCGCCTGTCCAAGCTGGTGCCGCCGCAGTCGATCTGGATCGGCTGGTCGCTGGGCGGGCTGGTCGCACTGCGCGCCTCGCTGACCTTGTCGGCCCAGGTCGCCGGGCTCGGCATGATCTGCGCCTCGCCCTGTTTCGTGCAGCACGGTGCCTGGGAGCACGGAGTGCCGTTGTCGGTACTGCAACAGTTCGGCAGCGACCTCGCCAGCGACTACCGTGGCACCATCGATCGCTTTCTGGCGCTGGAGGCGCGGGGCGACGACAACGCCCTGGCCTGCTTGCGTGAGCTGCGCATGCATGTGTTCGACCGCGGCGAGCCGAGCGCGGCGGTGCTGGAGATGGGTCTGTACGCGCTCGAGCACAGCGATTACAGCGAGCAGCTCTCGCATATCACCTGCCCGAGCGTGTGGGTGCCCGGCGGCCGTGACCGGCTGGTGCCGTGGCAGGCGATGGAGTGGGCCGCCGAGCGCGCGCGCGGGCGCTACCACCTGATCGAGGGAGCGGCGCATGCGCCGTTCATCACCCATCTCGCCGAGTTGGTGATGCAGATGAAAATCCTGGTGCGCGAGGTCCACGGCGAATGAGTCTGGATGTCGGGCGCGTACGCCGCGCGTTCGCGCGTGCGGCCGGTACCTACGACGCGCTCGCGCAGCTGCAACACCAGGTCAAGGCGCAACTGCTGGAGCGGCTGGATCTGGTCAAGGACGCGCCGCAGCGCGTACTCGATGTCGGCGCCGGGCCGGGGCGCGCCAGCGCCGCGATGCGCAAGCGCTTTCCGCAGGCGGAAGTGGTCGCGCTTGATCTCGCCCTGCCGATGCTGCGTGAAGCGAAGTCGCGCGCCGGCTGGTGGAAGCCGTTCCGGCGGGTCTGCGGTGACGCGCGCGCGCTGCCGATTGCGGACCAAAGCATCGACCTGCTGTTCTCGAATCTTTGCTTGCAGTGGTGCGAGGACCTGGAGCTGGTGTTCGACGAGTTCCGTCGCGTGCTCAGGCCCGGTGGCTGGCTGCTGTTCACCAGCTTCGGCCCGGACACCCTGACCGAGCTGCGCCAGAGCTGGGCCGCGGTCGATGACGGTCCGCACGTCAACGTGTTTCTCGACCTGCACGATGTCGGCGATCGCCTGATCGGCGCCGGCTTTCGCGATCCGATGCTCGATGTCGAGCACTACCAGCTGCGTTACTCCGAGCCGAAGATCTTGATGCGCGAACTCAAGGGCATCGGTGCCGGCAATGCCGATGCCGCACGCGCACGCGGCCTGACCGGCAAGCGCAGGTTGGCCGGCATGCTCACCGCCTACGAGCACTTCCGCGGCGGCGACGGCCGCTACCCGGCCAGCTACGAAGTCGTGTTCGCACAGGCGATCGCCCCCGACGCATCGCAGCCCCGCCGTCGTCATGGCGCCGACATCGCCAGCGTCTCCCTCGACAGCCTGCGCGCGCAGCTGCACGCACGCAGGCGCTGACCGGCGCGGTCGCGCGGCCTGCGGCTAGACTGGACAAGGTTTTCCGGAGCGAGTGCATGGCGACGATGATGGAGTGGATCGGCACCGGCTTGTTCGCGCTGGCGGTGCTGCACACCTTCTCGACCAAGTTCTTCGACCACTTGTCGCACGTGCGGCCGCAGCATGCCGGCGTCTTCCACCTGCTCGGCGAGGTCGAGGTGGTGTTCGGGCTGTGGGCGATGGTGCTGTTTGGCGTGTTCGTGGCCCTGCAGGGCAAGCCGGCAGCGCTGCAGTATGTCGAAGGGCTGAACTTCACCGAGCCGCTGTTCGTGTTCGCGATCATGGTCGTGGCCGCGAGTCGTGCCGTGCTGCAGGTGTCGCGGGCGCTGGTGTCGTTGCTGGCGCGGGTGCTGCCGCTGCCGCGCGCGAGTGCGTACTTCTGCGTCACCCTGAGCCTGGTGCCGCTGCTCGGCTCGTTCATCACCGAGCCGGCGGCGATGACGCTGGCGGCGTTGATTCTGCGCGATGGTTATTACTCGCAAGCGATCAGTTCGCGTCTGAAGTACGCCGCGCTCGGGGTGCTGTTCGTGAACATCTCGATCGGCGGCGTGCTGACGCCTTACGCCGCGCCGCCGGTGCTGATGGTGGCGGGCACCTGGGGTTGGGACGTGGGCTTCATGCTCAGCCATTTCGGCTGGCGCGCGGCGCTTGCGGTGGGGATCAACGCGGGGTTGCTGACCTGGTTGTTCCGGCGCGAACTCGGCGCGCTGGTGCTGCGCGAGGAGTCGCCGGCGCGCGAGCACGTGCCCGGCAGCATCGCCTTCTGGCACCTCGCGTTGCTCGCCGGAGTGGTGGTGTTCGCACACGACCCGCCGGTGTTCATGGGCATGCTGCTGCTGTTCCTGGCGCTGGCCGAGGCCTATCCGCAGCATCAGGACAAGCTGCTGCTGCGCGAGGCTTTGCTGGTCGCGTTCTTCCTCGCCGGGCTGGTCGTGCTCGGCGGTTTGCAGCGTTGGTGGCTGGCGCCGCTGCTCACGCAGATGAGTCCGGACCAGGTGTACTTCGGTGCGACCGCGCTGACCGCGATCACCGACAATGCCGCGCTGACCTATCTCGGTTCGCTGGTCGAGGGCCTCAGCGACGAGTTCAAGTACGCGCTGGTGGCGGGCGCGGTGAGCGGTGGTGGCCTGACGGTGATCGCGAACGCGCCGAACCCGGCTGGCTTCTCGATCCTGCGCACCCGTTTCGACGAGGAGTCGATCAGTCCGATCGGGCTGCTGCGCGCGGCACTGCTGCCGACGGCGGTGGCGGTGGGGTGTTTTTGGTTCCTGCCGTGACGAGACCCGCTCTTGTGGGTACGGCTCTTGTGGGTGCGAATTTATTCGCACGCTCTTGGTGTGCTACTGGAGGTCCCAGGCGACGCGTTGCTGGGCGCGCAGGACGTCGGCGCCGCTGAAGCTGCCGGGGGCGCGGTTGCCGAATTCGGCGCGCAGGCGCAGCGACATTTCGCGCACCTTGTCGGCGTTCGCGGCCTTGCCAGCGGCATAGACGCGTTCGCCGAGTGGCGAGCAGAAGCGGTGCAGCTCGAAGAAGTAGCGCTCTTGGCCGCCAGTGACGAAGCCGAGCATCGGCACGCCCGAGGCGACCGAGTCCAGCGGCCGGCCGGCGCGCATCTCGCGTTCGCCGGCGAGTCGTGCCGAGCTGTCGCACAGTTCGACGAAGCTCTCGCCGACGTTGGCGGTGTCGAGGTCGGAGGCGAGCAAGGCCAGTTCCAGTGCGCGCTCGACCTCGGGGTCGTCGCGCCAGCCTGGGTGGCTGCGCTCCATCTCGCGCGCCAGCAGCGGTGCCAGCGGGCCGCCGGCGTGGATCACCTCGGCGGTGTTGTAGGCGCGGCGGTCGATCGGTTGCGGGCGGGCGTCGAAGGTGCTGCCGGCGATCATCACTTCCAGCGTCAGGTACAGGGCGCGGTCGTGGCTGCGGTCGAAGCCACAGCGGTCGAGGATGCGCTGGGTCTCGGCGATGCTGGCGGCTTCGTTGCTGCCGATCGGATGGCCGGTATCGATGACTTCGCGCTGGCGCAGGTCGTGGCAGCTGGCGAACAGGCTGAGCGCGATCCAGTCCATGCCGGCCAGCGTGTGCGGTCCGGCTTCGCGCATGACGCGGCCGATGCGGCGGTCGAGGATTTCGAGCGCATGCATTTCGTTGTGGTAGTCGTGATAGTCGCTGCCGAAGCGACCATGGCGCACGGCGAAGCGCACCAGGCTCAGCGCCAACGCGCGCTCGGCGCGGTCCCAGGCCTGCGCTATCGCGGCGCCGAAGTTCTCTGCCAGCACGGCACGGCGTTGCGCAAACAGGGCGATGACATCGGGGCGGCGCTCGCCGATCAGGCGCAGAGCCTCGTCGGGATCCTGCAGGCGGATCTCGATGGCGTCGGCGGGAAATCTGTCCTGCAAACCTTCGATCACGGTCCTGGGCGCATGCCCCTCCCAACCTGTCGGGCGAGTATAGGTGCCGCCGTGCGCGCCGCGGTAGGGGCGCGGCTAGAGGTGGCCGCGGGCCGCCAGCGACAGCGGCCGGCCGTCGCCGACGATGAAGTGGTCGAGCAGTCGCACCTCGATCAGAGCCAACGCCTCCTGCAGACGTCGCGTCACCACGAGGTCGGCGGCGCTCGGTTCGGCGATGCCACTCGGATGATTGTGCGCGACGATGATGGCGGCGGCGCGATGGTGGATGGCACGCCGCACCACTTCGCGCGGATGCACGCTGGCGCCATCGAGCGTGCCATGGAACATCTCCTCGAAGGCGACGATGCGGTGGCGGGCGTCGAGGAACGCGACCGCGAACACCTCCTGCGGCCGGTCGCGCAGGCTGAGCGCGATGTAGTCCGCCGCCTGGCCGGGGTCGCGCAGCGCCTCCGGGCGCGCCAAGGTGGCGCCGAGAAACCGCTGCGCCAGCGCCAGCACCGCACGCAGTTCCGCACGTTTCGCCGGGCCGATGCCATGGACGCCGGCAAGCGCTCGGCCCTCCTGTGCAAACAGCCCGGCGACGCCGCCGCACTCGCGCAACACGCGCGCGGCGAACGCCAGCACGTCTTCGCCGGGCAGGCCGGTGCGCAGGAACAGCGCCAGCAGTTCGGCGTCGGCCAGCGCTTCCGGGCCATGGCGCAGCAGGCGTTCGCGGGGACGGTCTTCGGGGCGGAGGTCGGCGATGCGCATGCGGGATTCCGGGCAGGTGACGCAGTTTCGCCCGCGGCGATCAGGCCGGCATCGGCCACGGGCGCCGATTCGGCTACGATAAGTCGCAATTCGACCTCGGATTTTCCTGTGGCTGCATCACTGCAAGGGCTGCGTTGCCTGCTCGGCGTCAGCGGCGGCATCGCCGCGTACAAATCCGCCGACCTGGTGCGGCGCCTGCGCGAGTCCGGCGCCGAGGTCCAGGTAGTGCTCACCGAGAACGCTGCCCGCTTCGTCACCGCGCAGACCTTCCAGGCGCTGTCCGGGCGGCCGGTGCGGAGCTCCTTGTGGGACGAGGCCGCCGAAGCAGCGATGGGCCACATCGAACTGGCGCGCTGGGCCGATGCGATTCTGGTGGCGCCGGCCTCCGCCGACCTGATCGCGCGCCTTGCCCATGGCCGCGCTGACGATCTGCTGAGCACGTTGTGTCTGGCTAGCGAGGCGCCGCTGCTCTTGGCACCGGCGATGAACCGGGTGATGTGGGCGCAAGCCGCGACCCAAGCCAATGTCGCGCTGCTCAAAGCTCGCGGCGTGCAGCTGCTCGGTCCGGCCAGCGGCGAACAGGCCTGCGGCGAACACGGCGCCGGGCGCATGCTCGAACCGCTGCAGCTGGTCGAAGCGCTGGCGCAGCTGCGCGCGGACACGCAGTTGCTGGCCGGGCGGCACGTGCTGGTGAATGCCGGGCCGACCTTCGAGGACATCGATCCGGTGCGCTTCATCGGCAATCGTTCGTCCGGGCGCATGGGCTTTGCGATCGCCGCCGCCGCCGCCGCGGCCGGTGCGCGTGTCACTCTGGTCGCCGGTCCGGTCGAGCTGGCGACGCCGCGCGGGGTCGCGCGCGTCGACGTGCGCAGCGCTTGCGATATGCAGGCGGCGGTGCTCGCCGCGCTGCCGGCGGATGCGTTCATCGCCACCGCGGCCGTGGCCGACTACCGTGTCGCGACGCCCTGTGCGAACAAGATCAAGCGCAGCAGTGCAGCGTTGACGCTGGAGCTGGTGCCGAACCCGGACATCGTCGCCGACATCGCCGCGCATGCACAGCGGCCGCGGCTGGTGGTCGCGTTCGCAGCCGAGACCGAGAACGTGATCGAGAATGCCCGCGGCAAGCTGGCGCGCAAGCGGGTCGATCTGGTCTGCGCCAATCGCGTTGGTGCCGACTGCGGTTTCGAGCGCGCCGACAATACGCTGGATGTAGTCGCCGCCGACGGCGAATGGCACTGGCCGCAGGCGCCGAAGACCGAGCTGGCGCGACGCCTGGTGGCGCTGGTCGCCGAACGCCTGGGCGCGGCACCGTGAACCACCGGCTGCAGGTGCGCATCCTCGATCCGCGTATCGGCGCGGAGTTTCCGCTGCCCGCCTACGCGACCGCGGCCTCGGCCGGCATGGACCTGCGCGCGATGGTCGAGGCGCCGCTGCAGCTTGCGCCCGGTGCGACGGCGCTGGTGTCGAGTGGCATCGCCATCCACATCGCCGATCCCGGCCTCGCGGCGGTGGTGCTGCCGCGCTCCGGGTTGGGACACAAGCACGGGATCGTGCTCGGCAACCTGGTCGGTCTGATCGACGCCGATTACCAGGGGCCGCTGATGCTCTCGGTTTGGAATCGCGCACCCGACGCCTTTACCATCCAGCCCGGCGACCGACTGGCGCAACTGGTGCTGGTGCCAATCGTGCGTGCGGAACTGGAATTGGTGAACGAATTCGCCGCGAGCGATCGCGGCTGTGGCGGCTTCGGCCATAGCGGACGGCAGTGAAGTACGGAGCGCGCAACGCATGAAACTCGCAATCGGCTTGGGCAAGAAAAGGACGGCGCTTGAGGCGGCCATGGAAGAACGCAGCGCGCCGCTCGACGCGCAGCGACTCGGTATCACCGCCGGCGTCGGGCTGTTGCTGGCGTTGGCCGTGGTGTCGCTGTTCGACGGGGTCCAGCGCATGCGCGAAGAAAGCGCGGCCGGCGCGCTCGACGAAGCGCGCATGGCGCTGTCGAGCTCGGTCGCTGCCGGCGTGCGCCAGCAGTCGGCGCGCGTCGCCCAGGCTGTTTCCGATCAGGAGTTCGCGACCGCCGTCATCGGCTTCGATGGCGCCGCCGAGATGCGCGCGAAACAGCGCCTGCGCGGCCTGATTCCGGAACTGGTCGAGGCCGAGTTCCACGAAGCCAGCCTGCCCGACCTGATCGAGGCCGATCTGGCCAAGTTCGGTTACGCCAAGGCCGACATTCTGGCCGAAGCGCGCGAAGCCGAAGGCGCCGCGCGCGCGCAGGTGCACGGCTGCGGCGATGCTGCGCAATGCATGGCATTCGCACAGCCGATTCGCAGCGGTGACGCGGTCATCGGCTATGCCTACGTGCTGCTGCCGCTGGACGAGGTGCAGGCGCAATTCGATGCCGCCGCGGTCGGCGATGGTCGGCTCGAACTGCGCCAGGGCAAGTCGGCGCAGTCGTCGGGCGCGGTGATCGCGATCGACCACGGCAACGCCAGCCAGGAGGTCTCCGACCTGGTCGAGCCGGTCGCCGGATCGGTGCTGTCGGTGGCGACGCGGGTGCCGGCGCATTTCCGCATTGGCGCCATCTTCGGCGTGTTCAACACGAGCGGATCGACGTCGTTGCTGCTGCAAGGGCTGATCGCGCTCGGCTTGGTCGTGGGCCTCATCTATTGGCGCCAGCGCCTGCCGCAACACGCCGCGGCCGGCGACGCGGTGATGGAAGCGCCGCGTCCGCGCGCGACCATGGAGCAGTTGCAGCAGAAGCTCGCCGATAACGCCGCTGCGGATGCCGGCATCGTCGTCACCAAAGAATCGGCCCGTGCCGCGGCCGAGCCGTTGCCGACCCCGGCCGGCGCGCTCGATCGCAGCATGTTCCGCGCCTACGACATCCGCGGCATCGTCGGGCAGAACCTCACGCCGGGAACCGCGCAACTGATCGGCCAGGCGATCGGCTCGATCGTGCGCGATCAGGGCATGACCGAGGTCTGCGTCGCGCGCGATGGCCGCCTGTCGGGGCCGGACCTGTCGGCGGCGCTGATCCGCGGCCTGCGTTCGGCCGGCTGCGATGTCATCGACATCGGCGCGGCGCCAACGCCGGTGCTGTACTTCGCCACGCATCATCTCAACACCGGCAACGGCGTGATGGTGACCGGCAGCCACAACCCGCCGGACTACAACGGTTTCAAGATCATGGTCGGCGGCCAGACCCTGGCCGAGGACGCGATCCAGGACATTTTCGCGCGCATCGTCGAAGGCCGCTTCGCGCATGGCGCCGGCGGCGTCAGTGCGGTCGACGTCAAGGCCGAGTACATCGAGCGCATCACCGGCGACGTGCAGGCGATGCGGCGCATGAAGGTCGTGGTCGATGCCGGCAACGGTATCGCCGGAGCGTTTGCGCCGGCGGTGCTCGAAGGCATTGGCTGCGAAGTGATGCCGCTGTATTGCGAGGTCGACGGCCGCTTCCCGCACCATCATCCAGACCCGTCCGACCTGCACACGCTCGACGACCTCAAGATCGCGATCAAGCAGTACCAGGCCGACATCGGGCTGGCCTTCGATGGCGACGGCGATCGCCTCGGCGTCGTCACCCGCTCCGGCGAGGTCATCTACCCGGACCGGCTGCTGATGCTGTTCGCCGAGGACGTGCTGACGCGCAACCCGGGCGCCGCCATCATCTACGACGTCAAGTGCACCGGGCAGTTGTCCGAGCACATCCTGCGCAACGGCGGCAGCCCGGTGATGTGGAAGACCGGCCACTCGCTGATCAAGGCCAAGATGCGCGAGGAAGATTCGGCGCTGGCCGGCGAGATGAGCGGCCACTTCTTCTTCGGCGAGCGCTGGTACGGCTTCGACGACGCCATCTACGCGGCGGCACGGCTGATGGAAATCCTCGCCCAGCGCGACGAGGAACCGGAAGCGGTGTTCGCGACCCTGCCCAAGGGCGTCAGCACCCCGGAGCTCAAGATCCCGATGGTCGAGGGCGAGCACTACGCCTTCATCGAGCGCTTCCGCGAGAAGGCCAAGTTCCCCGGTGCCAAGGTCACCACCATCGACGGCGTGCGCGCCGACTACAAGGACGGCTTCGGCCTGGTGCGCTGCTCCAACACCACGCCCTGCCTGGTGCTGCGCTTCGACGCGTTGAACAAGATCGGCCTCGACCGCATCGAAGAATCCTTCCGCAGCCAGCTCCTCGCCGTCGACGCCAACCTCAAGCTGCCGTTTTGATCAGCAGCCCGCGCGTTGCGACTTTCGCGGCCCCCGCGACGGGCGTCGGGGACCCGCGGTCTCACACCGTTGCGTCGCGATACGCCTTGAGCACGGCGTTCATCCGCGTCTGCCATCTGGGTCCGAGCGTGCGGTACCACTCCAGGACGTCCCGATCCACGCGCAGTGCGATCTGTTCCTTGCGGTCCTCTGCGGCCTTCGTCGGACGGCCACGCTTGACGCGCAGTTCGGCTACGCCCTTGTGCGCAGTTGCGCCGTCCCAGAAGCGCATCGTTTCGGCTTTGCGCTTGGGGTTGTAGGGCACGTCAGTCTTGCGGGTAGACACGGAAGTACGCTTCACGTTCATGGGCTTCGGCCTCCCGGCAGGAAATCAATCGCGGACCGTCCTCGCGGTCGGTCCATACCAGCACAACCAGCTTGCCATCCGCCCATCCCAGGCTGATCAGACGTTCCTCGCCGTAGTCCTCACGGTCGTCCGTGGAAGTCAGCATCGGGCCATCGAATGCCTGCATGCAGCACGGCAGGTCGATGCGGTGCTTGCTGAGGTTCTTGCGGCGCTTGGCCGGGTCGTGGCTCATTCCGTATTTATTGTATATGCGTAAAAGCGGGTCGATTCAAGTGCGCGTTGTCATGAACAGCCGACTTCCGTGTCGCTCACGGCTGCGATCCCGACGACGAATCAGGTTGACTCGGTCTCAGAGGCGCGAGTCGCGCTGAACAAGATCGGCCTCGACCGCATCGAAGAGTCCTTCCGCAGCCAACTCCTCGCCGTCGACGGCAGCCTCAAGCTGCCGTTTTGAAGGGGGCCGCGCGGGCCCGATTCAAGGGGCGGCGCAGTCTTCCGGCTTTGGGTTCGGACGGAGGCTGCGGTCCAGCGCGGTGCCCACCGACTTCTCGTCGAGCGCGGGCAGATCGCGGCGCTCAAGTGTGGCGACGCGTTCGGACACGCGCTGCAATGACGCGGCATCGAGGCGCGCGCGGGCTGTCTTCGCTTCGTGCGCTACCACGGTGAAGTCGATGCCCCGGCGGTGCATCAGCTCGGCGTAGACCAGGAACTTCTCGTCGTCCGGGATGCGAAAGCGCGGCGTCGGCGGGCCAGTGCGGCGCAGGTCGCCGTGCACGCGCGCGAGCGCGATCAGGGCGGTCGGGTCGCCCTGGGCTGCCGCCTCCTCCAGCCAGGGCATCGCATAGCGGCGGTAGGTGGTCCAGCGCTCCAGGTCCTGGATAAAGTTCCAAGGGTCGAGTGCGGGTTGCAGCGCGAACCAGACGCGGGCCTTGGGGTCGGCGAGCGCGGTTCGCAGTTGCAGGTCGAAGGCGTGGTCGATCTGCATCTGGCTCAGCCCCTCGCAGCCCTTGCCGCTGCTCTCGATGCGAGTCTGCATCTGGGCCAGCCAGCGCACGGCGGCTTCCGGGGTCTCGTCGCGCCTGGCCATTCCCTTCTCGTAGTCCGCCGTTGCCGTGGCCTGCGCGCGCGCCTCGGCGCAGCGCAGCAGTTCCGACGCCAGTCGGCAGCCCGCATGCGGATCGCCGCGCTCGGCGCGCGCACTCAGTGCGTCGAACAGTTCCGCGACCGGCGTGCCCGGTGGTGGCAGGGGTTCCGGCGGTAGCGCCGGGGCGGCAATTGCGTTTGTTGGCGTGGCGTCCATCGCAGTCGGTGTCGCAGCGGCCATGGCTCCCTCGAGCGCACCTGCGGATGCGCCTTGCTGGGCAGACGAGTAGCCGATCGCATTCGCGGTGGCGGCTGTAGAAGCAAAACCGGATTCCTCCGGTCCGGACGCGGCGCGATCCCGCCACCAGATCACCCCGACGACGAGACCGGCGCCGAGGACGAAGGGGACGAGGAAACTGCGGATCCGTGCCGATGACATGCAACTCTCTCCGTGGGGGTCAGAACGGTCGGCATTGTGCCCCATGACCCCCGCCACGTGACAATTGCGGACGATGTCGGCAGGATGCCCGGCCCGCCGCGTGCTGCGTTGGCGCATCCATTCACCGAGGACTCCCGATGACACTGAACCGAATCGCTTTCGGGCTGGCTGCTGCGCTGGTCGCGGCGCCGGCGTTTGCCGCCGAATACCAGGCCCCGATCGACATTGCCTACGAGCAGTTCAATCTCGACAACGGGCTGACCGTGATCGTGCACGAAGACCACAAGGCGCCGATCGTGGCGGTGAACCTCTGGTACCACGTCGGCTCCCGGAACGAGAAGCCGGGGCGCACCGGGTTCGCGCACCTGTTTGAACACCTGATGTTCCAGGGTTCGGAGAACTTCAAGGACGAGTTCTTCAAGCCGTTCGAGAAGGTCGGCACCACCGACCAGAACGGCACCACCGACTTCGATCGCACCAACTACTTCCAGAACGTGCCGACCACCGCGCTCGACATGGCGCTGTGGATGGAGTCCGACCGCATGGGCCACCTGCTCGGCGCGATCGACCAGGCCAAGCTCGACGAGCAGCGCGGCGTGGTCCAGAACGAGAAGCGCCAGGGTGACAACTCGCCCTACGGCAAGGCCTTCTACAGCATTCTCGAAGGCGCGTTTCCGGAAGGGCACCCGTACCGCTGGGAGCCGATCGGTTCGATGCAGGACCTCAACGCCGCCAAGCTCGAAGACGTGAAGGAGTGGTTCTCGACCTGGTACGGCCCCTCGAACACGGTGCTGGTGCTGGCAGGCGACATCGATGCCAAGACCGCGCGCGAGAAAGTGCAGCAGTACTTCGGCCACATCGCCCCCGGCGGCCCGCTCGCCCGTCGTGATGCCTGGGCGCCGAAGATGACTTCGCCGGCGCGGGACGAGATGCAGGACCGCGTCGCGCAGACGCGCATCATGCGTGCCTGGGTGGCGCCGGCCTCGACCGCGCGTGCCGCCGACGAACTCGGCCTGTTCGCGCGCGTGCTCGGCCAGGGCAAGACCTCGCGCCTGTTCCAGCGGCTGGTGCTGAAGGACCAGTTGGTGAGCAGCGTTGCCGCCTATCAGTACGGTCTGGAAATCGCAGGCCTGTTCATGATCCAGGCTGACCTCAAGCCCGGCGTCGATGCCGCCAAGGTCGAAGCGATCATCGACGAGGAGCTGGCGAAGCTGGTCGCGAACGGCCCGACGCCCGAAGAACTCAAGCGCGCCCGCGTTGCCATCGAGGCCGGCGTGATCCGCGGTGCCGAACGCATCGGCGGCTTCGGCGGCAAGGCCGACATCCTGGCCGAGTGCGCGACCTACGCGGGGGACCCGGGTTGCTACAAGACCTCGCTCGCCAACATGGCCGCGGCCACGCCGGCCAGCATCATCGGACACGCCAAGGAATGGCTGACGCCGAACCACTACACGCTGACCATCTCGCCGTTCGCCGAGGTCAAGGCTGGCGCTGCGGGTGTCGATCGCGCCAAGGGCGCGCCGGAGACGGCGCAGTTCCCGGACCTGGTGTTCCCGAAGATCGAGCGCGGCGTGCTGCGAAACGGCATCGAGGTGGTGCTCGCCGAGCGCCATGAAGTGCCGGTGGTGCAGATGCGCATGATCTTCGACGCCGGCTATGCCGCCGACCAGGGCCGCAAGCTCGGCACCGCCAGCTTCGCCATGAACATGCTCGACGAAGGCACGCGCAAGCGCGACGCCACCGCCATCGCCACGCGCATGGAGGAACTCGGCGCGCAGATCGGCGTGTACAACTCGCTCGATGTTTCCGGTGCCACGCTGTCGGCGCTCAGCGCGCAACTCGACGGTTCGCTGGAATTGTTCGCCGACCTGGTGCGCAACCCGAAGTTCGATGCCGCCGAAATGAACCGCGTCAAGGGACAGTGGTTGGCGCAGATCGCGCAGGAGAAGACCAGCCCGAATGCACTCGGCATGCGCGTGCTGCCGCCGCTGCTGTACGGCGAAGGCCACGCCTACGCCATCCCGCTCACCGGCTCCGGCACCGAAGCCTCGATCCAGTCGCTGATGCCCGAGGACCTGGCCCTGTTCCATGCCGACTTTGTGCGCGCCAACAACACCCGCATCATCGTCGTCGGCGACACCACGCTGGCCGACATCACGGCGCGCCTCGACCGCGTGTTCGGTGACTGGCTCGCGGACAAGAAGAAGCGCCCGGACAAGAACATCGCCGAGGTGGCGCTGCCGACCAAGGCGCGCGTGTTCCTGATCGACAAGCCCGATGCCGAGCAGTCGGTGATCCTCGCCGGACAGTTGATCCCGTCGAGCAAGGCCGCGGACCGCCTGGTCACGCAAAGCGCGAACACGGTGTTCGGCGGTGCCTTTACCGCGCGCATCAACATGAACCTGCGCGAGGACAAGCACTGGGCCTACGGCGCCTACTCCTACGCCAGCGCCGCACTCGGCCAGCGCCCGCTGATGGTTTCCGCCGGCGTGCAGTCGGACAAGACGATCGAGTCGATCCAGGAACTGAGCCGCGAGTTCGTCGAGTTCACCGGCAAGCGTCCGGCCACCGCCGAGGAGATCACCAAGGTCAAGAACGACGACGTGCGCAGCCTGCCGGGTTCCTTCGAGACCGCCGCCGCGGCGCTCGGTGCGATCACCGACATCGTCGTGTTCGAGCGTCCGGACGACTACGTGCAGACGCTCAAGGCCAGCTACGAGGCGCAGAAGGATGACGACATCCGCGCCGCCGCGCAGAAGTACTTCCAGCCCCACGCGCTGACCTGGGTCGTGGTCGGCGACCTCGGCAAGATCGAGGCCGGCATCCGCGCGCTGAACCTCGGCGAGGTCAAGGTGCTCGACGCCGACGGCAAGGTATTGCGCTGAGCGAAGCACGGTTTCGCACCGGCCCGGCGCCGGTGCGAAGCCGCTGATCCTGGTGCGTACGCTGTCCACGAGGTCCGCAGGCGGCGCTGACAACTTCGCGTGGCTGCGTCATGCGGCCGCGCTGCTGGTGTTGTGGGCGCACAGTTACGCGTTGTCGCTGCACGGTGGTCGCGAGCCGTTGTCGCGGCTGAGCGGCGGTTTCGACGCCGGACGCTTCGCCGTCTACCTGTTCTTCGCGATCTCCGGCTTCCTGCTCGCGGTGAGCCTGCAGCGCAACGACTCCTTGCCGCGCTATGCGTGGCATCGTTTCCTGCGCATCTATCCGGCCTATGCGGTGTGCCTTGCGGTCTGCGTGTTCGGCTTCGGTGCCGCATTCACGCGCCTGCCGCTGGCCGACTACTTCGTCGATGCCGAGACCTGGTCGTACTTCGTCCGCAACGCGCTGCCGATTTCGATGCAGTCGCATCTGCCCGGCGTGTTCGAGCGGCATCCGTTTCCGAACGTGGTCAATGCCTCGCTCTGGTCGCTCGGCTGGGAGATCCGCTGGTATGCCTATTTCGGCGTGCTGGCGCTGCTCGGTCTGTTCCGGCGGCGAGCGCTGTTCACGGTCTTTGCGCTGGTGCTGACCGCACTGACCGTCCACGACAAGGGACTGCCGCAGCCGGATGCGGCCGATTCCACCGTGTTCACACCGCTGTTCCTGCTCGCCGCGTTGGCGGCGCTGTGGCGCGACCGGCTGCCGCTGTCGTGGCGCGCACTCGCCGCACTGACACTGCTGACCGTGCTGCTCGCGCACACGCGTTTCGTCGGCAGCTTGCTGATCGTCACCTGCATCTATCTGGTCCTGTGCGTGGCCTACCGGCTGCCGCCGCTGCCGCCGCCCAAGGCGGACTGGTCCTATGGCCTGTTCCTCTATGGCGCCCCGGTGCAGCAGTCGCTGGTCGCGCTCTGGCACGACATCCCGCCACTGCCGCTGTTTGCGCTCGGCAGCGCCGGGGCGATCGCACTGGCGGCTGCGTCGTGGCGCTTTGTCGAACGGCCCGCGTTGCACATGCGCGAGTGGGTGCTCGTCCGCGCACCGGGTCGTGCTGATCCGGCAGCTGACACCTACCAGAACGGCAAGAACAGCTGAAGCGGTCGCTCGCTGCCCGGTTTAAATCCGTACCTTTGGGAGAAGCTGGCGCCGCCGGCATCCTTGGCGTCCACGAACAGGCCGGCGCTCCCTACGTCCAACGCCGCGGCGCGCGCGCGTTGCACGGCGTCGGCCAAGAGCAACCGCCCAAGGCCCTGACCTTGGAGCTCGGAGCGGATTGCGAGGCGGCCGAGCCTGGTTACCGGGATGAGGCGGGGATAGCGTTTCGCCGCGTCGCGCGGCATTTCGGTGAGTGCGACGTGGGCAGCTGCGAGCGCGTAGTAACCGAGAACAGTTGTCGACGCGGAGCCGAGCAGGCTGCCAGCTGCGTGCCCATGGGCCGACGAGGCATCTGCGGGAACCGCCACGAAGCAGCGCGAAACGCCTTTTCCCTGATGCTGCAGCGCGGTCTGGCGTAGCCAGGCGTCAAGCGTGTCGACTCCGCACGCGAAGTGATTTCTGTCGTGGTGTCCAGTCAAGGGTTCCAGACGGATCATGCTGGCGCTTCCGGTGGTCGGCGAGTGCCGCCGCAAGTTTGGCGTTGGGCGCCTTGGGCTTGTCGATGGCGGCGATGAAGGCGGCGCTGTCGCGTGCGCCGAGGCGGATCACGCGCTCCTCCGCAATGATGCGCTCGGCTTCGCGCAGCGCACTCTGCACCAGAAACTGATTGACCGTAGCGCCGGTCAGGCTGGCGGCCAGTGCCAGGGTGTCCTGGACTCGCTGCGGAACGCGGGCGGTGATGCGGCCGCGATCGAGGGTGTCGTTGGCCATGACGCTGCTCGGCTCTGGGAATGGCCGCAGCCTAGCAGGCTGGGGGCAAATTGCCACCAGGCACCTGCCAAAGCGGTCTGGGTCACTGGCCGGCGCTATCCGCCTCCTCGCGGCGCCGCTCCGCGGCCTGGTCCAGGGTGTCCTGGACACCGCGCGCTTTCTTCAGGGCTTCGCCTTGGGCGTCGAGCACGGTGCCTGCGAGGGGATTGCCCTTGGGGTCGGCGCGTTCGGCCTGCACCGCCGGATCGACCGGTGCGGGTTCGCTGCTGCAGGCGGCGAGCGCGAGCAAAGCGGTGATGGCGGCGGTTCGGACGCGGATGGTCATGGACGTGGCTCCAGCGGTGATAATGCATTGATCCTAGCGGGAGAGCGGACCGATGAATGCGCGCTGGCGGCTGGACGGCAAGATCGCGCTCGTGACCGGCGCCAGCAAGGGCATTGGCCTGGCCTCGGCGCGCGAACTGGCGATGCTCGGCTGCGATGTGCTGATGGTGGCGCGCGAGGCTTCGGTGCTGGAGGCGCGTCGTGCCGAGCTGGAAGCGTTGTATCCGAAGCAGCGCACGCTTGCCTTCGCCGCCGACCTGGCCGAGGCCGAGCAGCGGCTCGATTTGTTCGACTGGATCAATGACCTCGGGCGCGGCCTCGATGTGCTGGTCAACAACGTCGGCGGCAACAGCACACGCGCCACGCTCGACTACGAACTCGACGAAGTGCGGCGCATCTTCGAGCTCAACGTGATCACCGCCTTCGACGTCTGCCGCATGGCGCATCCGCTGCTCGCGCGCCATGGCGAGGCGGCGATCGTCAACGTCGGCTCGGTCAGCGGCCTGACCGCGGTGCGCACCGGCTCGCCCTACGGCATGAGCAAGGCGGCGATCACCCAACTCACGCGCAACCTGGCGATCGAATGGTCCGGTGACGGCATCCGCGTCAACGCGGTCGCGCCCTGGTACATCCGCACCCAGCGCACCGAAGGCAAGCTCGCGAATCCGGAGTATCTGGAAGAGGTGGTCGCGCACACCCCGCTCGGCCGCGTCGGCGAACCCGAGGAAGTGGCCGCCGTGATCGCATTCCTGTGCCTGCCCGCGGCGTCGTACGTCACCGGTGAAACCGTCGCCGTCGACGGCGGCTTCCTGCGCGACGGGTTCTAGCGCAAGTCCGACCTAGCAACCGACCGAGCGCAGTACTGCGGCTTCGCCGACCAGTTCGCCCGGCTTCGCCTGCGAGGACAGGAACAGCGTCGGCGCCGAGACGTTGTAGTGGTCGCTCACGTCGATCAGTAGGTCGAGGCGGCCGTCGCGGTCCAGGTCGCCGGCCCAGCGCAGGTGCGGGTAGGCGTCATTGCCGAGCATCCACGGCCCCGGCGTGCGCGCCTGTGCCTGCCAGCTGGCCAGGGTCTGGCTGCGTTCGTCAATCCGAAGCTGCAATTCGCAGTGGGCCGTGGCGTCGGCAGCGGGTGCGGCGCAGTCGAGCTGAAGGCGGCCGGCCTCGCGCCCATTGATTTGGAATCCGCGGTCGAGGTGGGCGTCGATGATCAGCGGCTCGCCGCCGGCGATGTAGGCCGACACGACTTCGCCCGCAGTGGCTCCGGCGAGATCGCGCACATGGAACAGGGCATCGTCGCTGCCGGCGCCGACGCGCTTGCCGGTGGCGGCATCGAGTTCGTCGAGCACGGCATCGTGGATGGCGTCGATCTCGATCGGGCGCGGTTCCAGGCGCGTGTGGCCGTCCGCGTCCAACACCAGTGTCAGCCAGATTTCCCGATCGCGCGCCGTCACTTCGTCGCCGTGGTAGTCGCCGGGCAGCAGCAGTTCGGTCGCGGCGAGCGGGCCTGCGATCAGGCTGCAGCAGAGGGCGAGGGCAATACGGCGCGGGGACATGCGGACTCCATTGCGGGAGCCCAGTGTCGTCCTTCGCCCGCGTGCAGCGATGTCGTCGCGGCGACGAGTTCGGGCTTTGCGCGGGCGGACTACTCGAAGCCGTCGCGGAACAGCACCACCAGCACCGGCACGGCCGCATCGTCGTGCAGGGCGGCGGCGGGTGCCGTGGTTGGCAACACCGTGACTACGCCCGTGGCGAGGTCGAACTGATGCAGGGCGGCGCTGCTGGAAAGCAGCGGCCGCGC
>Ga0073899_10001572_pt1 | contig 20901 bp, 16 predicted proteins | sample KloWWTmetaKNB5Ph_FD_88975 | JGI IMG/M metagenome (GOLD analysis project Ga0073899, IMG submission 88975) | Active sludge microbial communities from Klosterneuburg, Austria, studying microevolution and ecology of nitrifiers - Klosterneuburg... | ecosystem: Engineered > WWTP > Aerobic digester >... | reverse complement strand
CGGCGTCATCGCCGGCAAGATGACCAAGAGCCATACGCTGGGCGTCGTCGGGTCCATCCCCATCCCCGAGGTCATCCGCAACATCAACAGCTTCACGCTCGGCGCGCAGAGCGTCAACCCGAAGGTGAAGACCAAGGTGGTGTGGGTCAACGAGTGGTTCGCGCCGCCGAAGGAGACCGAGGCCGCGCAGAGCCTGATCAACGCCGGCGCCGACGTGCTGTTCCAGAACACCGACTCGTCGGCGGTGCTGAAGACCGCGGCCACCAACAAGAAGCTGGCGTTCGGCTGGGACAGCGACATGAGCGCCTACGCGCCCGACGCCCACCTGGCCAGCGCCGTCATCAACTGGACGCCGTACTACGTGAAGGCCACGCGCGAGGCGCTCGAAGGCGGCTGGACGGGCGGCGGCCACACCTGGTGGGGCGTGAAGGAAGGTGCGATCGACATCGTCTCGATCAGCGACAAGGTGCCCGCCGAGACCAAGGAACAGGTCGAGAAGATCAAGGCCGGCCTCAAGGACGGCAGCTTCGTCATCTGGAAGGGCCCGATCACGGGTCAGGACGGCAAGCCGGTGCTGAAGAAGGACGAGGTCGCCGACGACAAGTTCATGAGCGGCATCGGCTTCTACGTCAAGGGCGTGGAAGGCAAGATCCCGGGCAAATAAGTCCGGGCAAATGAGTCCGGGTTCGGCGGCGGGCTGAACCGGGGTCGCGAAACACCTGCAACCCGGACAGCCCCAGCCGCCCGGACCGCCGTCAGACCGGCTGCACGCCAAACGCCCAGGCCAGTGCAGTGAAGCTGATGAACGACAGCACCGTACTCGTCATGATGATGCGGGCCACGCGGCCGTTGTCGGCGCCGTAGCGTTCGGCCAGCAGCGACACGTTGCTGGCGCTGGGCAGCGCCGCCGCCAGTGTGAGCACCGTCAACTGGAAGGCCGACATCGGCGCACCCAGCGCCAGCGCCGCAGCCGCCAGCGCGAAGATCAGCAGCGGGTGCACGAAGAGCTTGATCAGCGCCACCGGCAGGTAGTCGGCCACCGGCGTGCGTGTGTGCGCGTGCTGCCCGGCGCGCCAGAGCACGGCGCCGATGGTGAACAGCGCCACCGGTGATGCCGCGTCGGCGAGCATGCGTACGATCACGTCCACCGGCCCGGAGAGCTTCACGTCGGCCACCGAAAAGGCCGCGCCGAGCGCGATCGACCACGGCAAGGGGTTCGACAGGGCCCCACGCAGGGCGCGAAAAGCCGCCACGCGCGCACCATGTTCCGCCGCGCCATGCACCTGCGCCAGTGCGATGCACAACGAACTGGTCACGAACAGGTCGGCCAACATGCTGCAGATCACCGGCCCCGCGGCCGCCGGCCCGAGCAGCGCCACCAGCAGCGGCACGCCCATGAAGCCGGTATTCGGGAACGCCGCCACCAGTGCGCCGAAGGAGGCGTCCTTGAGATGCACGCGATCGCTCAGCGACACCGCGATGGTGAAGAACACGATCAGCAGCGCCGCGCACAGGTAGACCACCAGCACCACCGGGTTGAGCAGGTCGAAGATGGGCGTATTCATGCCGAAGCGGAACAGCATGCACGGCAGCGCGAAATACAGCACGAAGGCATTCAGCCCGGGGATCGCGCTTTCGGGCAGCACATGCCGCCGGGCGGCCAGGAAGCCGCACAGCACGAGCGCGAAGAACGGAACGGTGACGGCGAGGATGGCTTGCATGAAGTCCGCGAGTATCTCAATCCCGGCCACCGCCGCCGGCCGGCGGCTCGTCGGTGCCGGTGAGGGTTTCATCGCAAGGCGGGTGCGGCGGCTTGGAGCCGTGCCTATGCTTGCTCCTTCCTCATCGTTTCAAGGTCCCGACGGCCATGTCCACTTCGATCCTGTCCTCGTTCGGCCGTGCACTGCGCGGCTTCTGGCGGCTGCTCGACGCCAGCCGGCGCGCACTGCTCAACCTGCTGTTGCTGGTGCTGCTCATCGCCGGCCTGTGGGCCGCCATCCAGGCGCTGCGCCCGGCCATCGAGCCGAAGACCGCACTCGTGCTCGACCTCGCCGGCACGGTGGTCGAACAGCGCGCCGGCGGCCTGCGCGACAGTGCCCTCAAACACCTGAGCGATGCGTCCGAAGGGGCCACGCGGCTGCGCGACGTGATCGCGGTGCTCGACGCCGCCGCCAAGGACGACCAGGTGCCGCACGCGCTGCTGATGCTCGACGACTTCGCCGGCGCCGGGTTGCCCACGCTGCGGGAGATCGCCGCCGCCATCGAACGCTTCAAGGCCGCCGGCAAGCCGGTCTATGCCTGGGGCTCCAGCTTCGACCAGCGCCAGTACTACCTGGCCGCGCACGCCACCGAGGTCTGGCTGCACCCCATGGGCATGGTCTACGTGGAAGGCTACGGCCGCTGGCGCAACTACTACAAGGACCTGCTCGACCGCGTCGGCGTCACCGCCCATGTGCTGCGCGTGGGCAAGTTCAAGAGCTTCGCCGAGCCCTGGTCGTCCAATGCGCCGTCGCAGGAAGCGCTGGAAGCCGAGGGCGCGCTGTACGGGTCGCTGTGGCAGAGCTGGACGGCTGGCGTCGAGAAAGCCCGCCGGCTGCCTGCCGGCAGCGTGGCGCAGGCCATCGAATCGCTGCCCGGCAGCCTGCAGGCCGCCGGCGGCGACCCGGCGCGCTGGGCGCTGGAGCGGAAATGGGTGGACGCGTTGAAGACGCGCGACGAGGTGCGCGCACTGCTCATCGAGCGCGGCGCGAAGCACGACGACGGTCAAACCTTCCGCCAGGTGTCGCTCGGCCGCTACCTGGGCAGCCTGAAGCCGGCCCGCGGCGGCGATGCCGTGGGCGTGATCGTGGCCCAGGGCGAGATCAGCGATGGCCGCGAACCGCCCGGCCGCGTGGGCGGTCTGTCGACCGCCGAGCTGGTGCGTCAGGCGCGCGAGGACGAGAACATCAAGGCCGTGGTACTGCGCGTCAATTCGCCCGGCGGCAGCGCCTTCGGCAGCGAACTCGTGCGCCGCGAACTGGAGCTCACGCGCGCGGCCGGCAAGCCGGTGGTGGTGTCGATGGGCGACGTGGCGGCCTCGGGCGGCTACTGGATCGCCATGGCCGCCGACGAGGTGATCGCCGACGAGGCCACCATCACCGGATCGATCGGCGTCGTGGCCTTGCTGCCCACCGCCGAGGGCGCGATGGACAAGCTGGGCGTGCGCACCGGCGGCGTCGCCACCACCTGGCTGGCCGGCGCCTACGACCCGCGGCGCGCCTTCGACCCCCGCCTCGGCCAACTGGTGCAGTCCATCATCGACCGCGCCTACCTCGACTTCACGACGCTGGCCGCGAAGGCGCGCCAGACCACGCAGGCGCGCATCGACGAAGTCGGCCAGGGTCGCGTGTGGAGCGGCCGCCAGGCGCTGGAGAACGGTCTGGTCGACCGCAACGGCGGCCTGGGTGATGCGCTGGCCGCCGCGGCGCAGCGGGCCCAGCTGCCCGAAGGCCACCGTGTGCGCTACCTGGAGGCCGAATCAGGGCGGCTGCAGCGACTGCTGCAGGACTTCGGCGCGCGGGTGGGTGCGGTCATGGGCGCCGCCATCGGCCAGCCGCTGAGCCTGCCGGCGGCCTGGCTGGCGCTGGGCGGGGTGCCGCCCGTGGCGGCCGCCGCGGTGCACGACCTGGGCTGGCTGGCCGAGCTGTCCGAGCGGCGCCAACCCCTGGCCGCCGTGGTGCACTGCCTGTGCGCGGCACCCTGAAACGCGGCGGCAAAGCCGCGGGTTCAACCTGAAAGCGTCAATCTGACTTGACAAACTAAAACGTAAGGTTGAAATTACACGAGTCGGTATCGGCAGCGGTACCTTCTCGCAGTACCCGCGCGCAGGTTTTGCACGCATGCATCGTTTGATTGGAGGGTCCATGTCAGAACTCAAGTCAGATCCCGACAAGGTGTGGCCGACTGGCTTCACCGAGGCGGAATCGGAGGAGATCCATCGCAACGTGATTCAGGGAACGCAGATCTTCGGATTCATCGCGGTGCTGGCTCACCTGTTCGCGTACATCTATTCGCCCTGGTTGAAGTGAGCGGGGAGGAATCAGAATGATCTACGGAAAAATCTGGTGCGTCGTCAAGCCGACGGTCGGCATCCCCTTGTTCCTGGGTGCGGTGGCGGTGAGTTCCTTCGCCGTGCACTACATGCTGCTCACGCACACCACGTGGCTGCCGGCGTACTACAACGGCAAGGCGGCGACCACGGCCGCGGTGCAGGGTCCGGCCACGCTGGCCACGGCGCCACCCGGCGAAGTGGTGGCCTCGGTCACGCCGGCACCGAAGCAATAAGCACGGCACGGCCGCGCATCGACCGGAGACACAGGTTTCCGGGCCGTGCGCCGGCCATTCACCCGTCCACCCGTCGTTTGCCCAGCCCCTGAACGCCGCTGGCCAGCCCCCACCCATCACCCGACCCCGGCGGCGCAACGAGCCCTGACCCGGCCATGAATCGCTTCAGTCGCACCCTCATTTCGCGCTGGTCCCGGCTGGGCCCGCGCTTCCTGCCCTTTGCCGACGCCGCCACGGCCGAGCTGCCGCTGTCGCGGCTGCTGCGTCTGTCGCTGTTCCAGGTTTCCGTGGGCATGGCGCTGACGCTGCTGGTGGGCACGCTCAACCGCGTCATGATCGTCGAGCTCGGCGTGCCCGCCGCCCTGGTGGCGGTGATGGTGGCGCTGCCGGTGCTCTATGCGCCGCTGCGCGCGCTCATCGGCTTCCGTTCCGACAGCCACCGCTCGGCCCTGGGCTGGCGCCGCGTGCCCTTCATCTGGATGGGCAGCATGGTGCAGTTCGGCGGCCTGGCCATCATGCCCTTCACGCTGCTCGTGCTCTCGGGCGGTGGCAACGCCGCGGCGTGGCCGGTGTGGGTGGGCCAGGCCGGCGCCGGCCTGGCCTTCCTGCTCGTCGGCGCCGGGCTGCACACCACGCAGACCGCCGGTCTGGCGCTGGCCACCGACCTGGCGCCGGTGGAGTCGCGGCCGCGCGTGGTGGGCCTCATGTACGTGATGCTGCTGCTGGGCACCATCGTCAGTGCGCTCGTCTTCGGCGCCCTGCTGCAGGACTTCAGCCCCGGCCGCCTGGTGCAGGTGATCCAGGCCGCGGCCGTGGCCACGCTGGTGCTCAATGCGCTGGCGCTGTGGCAACAGGAAGCTCGTCGCCCCTTGCGCGGCGAGCAGGCGCGGCCGCAGCCAGCCAGCTTCGGCCAGGCCTGGAGCAGCTATATCGCGGGCGACGGCGCGCGCCGCCGCCTGCTGGCCATCGGCCTGGGCACCATGGCCTTCGGCATGCAGGACGTGCTGCTCGAACCCTATGGCGGGCAGGTGCTGGGCATGGGCGTGGGCGACACCACCTGGCTCACCGCCACGCTGGCCGGCGGCGGGCTGCTCGGCTTCAGCCTGGCGTCCGGCATCCTGAGCCGTGGCTTCGACCCGGCACGACTGGCCCTGGTCGGCGCCTGGATCGGCATCCCGGCCTTCGCCGCGGTGATCCTGGCTTCCACCACCTTGTCGGTGCCGCTGTTCGTTGGCGGCGCGCTGTGCATTGGATTCGGCGCCGGCCTTTTCGGCCACGGCACGCTGACCGTGACCATGAACCGCGCGCCGAAGGAACAGACCGGGCTGGCGCTGGGCGCCTGGGGTGCGGTGCAGGCCACCGCGGCCGGCGCAGCGGTGGCGCTGGGCGGTGTGCTGCGCGACATCGTGGGCGCACTGGCCACGCAGGGATTTTTCGGCGCGGCGCTGGCGCGGCCGTCGACCGGATATGCTTTTGTCTACGCGCTGGAAATCGGGTTGCTGGTGACGACGATCGTCGTCATGGGCGCGCTGGTCGGCCCCGGCCGGCGGCTGGCGGTGGCTCCGCAGGTGCCGGCGGGCCGAGGATGACGATGTCCGCCTGCCCGGCCCGGCCCATTGCCCGGCAACGATTTCCGGCCCGGCCGGCTTTCATCCACCCACGCTTTGGAGCGCCACGTGAAGGTACATCACATCCTGTTCATCATCTGGGGCATCGTCTTTGCCTTCTGGCTGGCCAAGCAGTTCAGCGCACACAACAAGCGAACCGACAAGTAGGACGCCACCGCGGCGACCCTTGCGCCTTGCGCCCATGGGGCGCGGCGGCGCTGTTCGCTGCCAGGGCCTGCAGCGGTTCCGCGGGGTCAACCCTCTTCGCGGCCGCCTTTCCTTGGCCGGAAGAGCCGGTCGACCACGGCCGAGGCCAGCAGTGACGCGAAGACCGCGCCGTTGGCGGCCATCAGCAGGCCGAGGCCCATGCCGCTGACCTGCCGGCCGAAGTCGTAGCCGAACCACAGCCCCGCCACGCCGGCCAGCGCCACGACCAGCCAGGCCCACCGTTGCCGGGGCTCCGGCTTGCGCAGCCTCGTCGCCATGCTGGGCCTGTCCTCGAGACGGCGGACGGAGGTCGCCTCAGCGCGGCGGCAGCGCCACTGGCCGCGCCAGGTCGTCCAGGCTCTGGCCCTGGTGCCGCAGCAGGGATTCCAGCGCCTGCCGCAGCGGGCCCAGCCGTTCGTCGATGGCGTCGCGCACGGTGTCGACGAATACCTGCGTCTGGCGCTCGATCTCGATATTCAGCGCCGCACCCTCGGCCTTCTCGGCGAAGGTGGTGGCGCGCAGCGTCTCGGGGATCAGCCAGACCTCGAACCAGCCGGCCCCGCCCGCTTCGCGCTGCGCCTCCGAAACGGTGAGGCTGGCGCCGTTGACAGCGATATAGCCCTTGGCGAAGACATAGCGCATCCACGGCGCCGGCACCGCGATGCGCAGCACATGGTTGTTTTCGGGCCGGCGCACCTGCACCACCCGGCCCGTGAAATCGACATGGCCCGACAGCGGATGGCCGCCGATCTCGGCGCCGTCGCGCGCGGCGCGCTCCACGTTGACGCGGCTGCCGAGCTGCAGGGTGGCCAGGGTGGTCAGGCCCAGGCTCTGCTGCATGACGTCGAAGCGGGCGGCCTCGCTGTCGCCGCCTTGCAGCGCCGTCACCGTGAGGCACACGCCATCGACCGCGACGCTGGCGCCGACGGCCAGGCCCGCGCCGAAACCGGGCGGGAAACGCAGCGTGAAGCTGCGCAGGCCGGGCTGGTCGGCCAGTGCCTGGACGCTGGCGATGCCTTGAACGATGCCGGTGAACATGGCCGAAAGCTTAACAGCCGGGGCCGCAAACGGGCCAGAAACGGCAGCGGCTCCGGGTTTCGCGAACGATTCACGCGCAAAGCCCTTGCGCCAGTTCGCGGTGGTTCTAGACTCCTGGGCACCTGATTGGGAACCATGTTCGGCAGCCACGGCAGGGCTCACCCCCCCACCCCAACCCTCATCCCCGATGCCGGGGGCGAAAGCGCCTTTCCCCTTCTCCCGCTCGCGGCAGAGGGCTGGGGTGCGGCCTGTTCGACCGACCTTCCGACGCTGGCTGAGGTTCGCCGCCCATCAGGCCGAGCCATGACTGACCAACGGGCAGCCAGGCCCAAGGGATCGCCGTGATTGCAGACTTCGTCGAGGACTATCCGGCGCTGGCCGCCTTCACGGCAGTGCTGGTCCTGCTGCTGATCGTGATGGGGATCGTGCTGAGGGTCTGGTTCCGGCGGCGCCGCGCCGAAGCCCGGCGACGGCTCCCGCCGCGCGCACCGCGGCCGGACCCGGCACCCTTGCCGGCGCTGTCGCTGGACAACTTCGCGCCACTGCCGCCACGTACCGCACGCCCCACGACGAAACCCCCGCTTCGCCCGGTGGCGCCCAGCGTGCCCGCGAGCGTCCCGGTGATTGCGCCCGTAAACATGCCAGTGCGCATGCCCGTGAGCATGCCGGTGAGCGCGCCCGTGAATATGCCGGTCAGCCTGCTGGTGGTCGACGACTCCGCGGTGGCGCGTGTTCTGCTGCGCAAGTTGTTCGAAGCCGCCGGCCACCGGGTCGATGTCGCCGCCGACGGCGACGAGGCCCTGGCCTTGCTGGAGAGCAAGAGCTACGCGGTGCTGGTCACCGACCTGGAAATGCCCAAGGTCAACGGCTTCGAGCTCATTGCCGCGGTGCAATCCAACCCTGCCAGCAGCGACCTGCCCATCATCGCCATCACGGGGCACGAAGAACTGAGCGCGCGAGTGCACGACATGAAGGGCTTGTACGGCATCTTCAAGAAGCCGTGGAACGACACCGAACTGCTGCAGCGTGTGACCAACCTGGCCCGGCTGCGGCGGCTGGCGGCGAACGGCTAGCCGGCGCCGCCGCCCTGCGTTCGAGACGGGCCGTTCCCAGGTCCGCACTCCGCCGATCCATCTGCGCAGTTCGTCGAGGTCGGCATGGCATTCGGTGGCGACGGTGCCTCGGCACGGTCCGGTGCCTGCGGCGTTCCCGGTTCGGCCCGCGCACGCGACAACTCGACCCGAAGCGGCGCCATGCTGTCCAGGTGGACATCCCGCTGCGGGAAGGCCATGGTGATGCCTGCTTCCCGCAGGGCAGACTCGATGTCGAGCCGGATGTCGCTGTCGACGATCAGCCCGGAGCGTTCGCCGCCCAGGCGCATCCAGTACAGCAGGCGGAAGACCAGGGCATCGCTGCCGAAGTCGTCGAGCAGCACCTGAGGCGCGGGGTCCGGCAACGTGGCAGGCTGCCGCCGCGCGGCCGAGAGAATGAGATCGATGGTGCGCCGGGTGTCCGAGCCGTAGACCACGCCGACGACGATGGCGCGGCGGATCATCGGATTGCCATAGCTCCAGTTGCTGACCTGGTTCTCCAGCAGGTTTGAGTTCGGCACGATCGATTCGATGCCGTCGAAGCCAAGGACCGTGGTTGCGCGCAGGTCGACGGCAGTGACGGTGCCCGAAATGCCGCCGATCGTGACGGTGTCACCGACACGTATCTTGCGCTCGAACAGGATGATGACGCCGCTGATCAGGTTCTTGATGATGTTCTGCGCCCCAAAGCCCACGCCGATGGCCAAGGCACCGCCCAGAAACGCAAAGGCCGTCAGCGGCACCCGGGCCAGCCTTAGCACGACCAGCAGCACGATCAACATCAGCGTCGACATCACCCAGCGCCGCAGCACCTGCGCGAGCTGGGGCGAAATGCGTGCACGTGACACCAGGAAATCGGCGAGACGGATGGCCAGGAGCCTGGCCACCGCATAACCCAGCAGGAAGAGCACCAGCACGCCGATCGTCTTGCCGACGGTGACGCCATAGTCCACGGTGACGACACGACCGGCGACCTCGGAGGTCTCGGTGGCGCTGAAGAGTTCGTACTGCCACGCTCGGCGCGCCAGATCGAGTGCCACCGCCGCACCACGCTCGAGCCAACCTCGGGCGCCACTGGGGCCATCGGCCGGACCGAGATCGGCCCGGGTGCGTGCCAGCAGCGTGCCGATGCGGGCCAACTGCTCCTGCATGCGCTCGTGCACGGCGATCTGCTGCTGCAGCGCCGACGCCGCCCGCTCTGCCTCCGCCAGTTGGGGTTCGTCATCGGCCATCGCCGCGAGCCGCGATTGCTGGACGCGGTACTCGGAGCGCAGCAACTCCAGCTGCTCGGCCGCCGTGCGCTGGCGCGCCTGGACCTGCTCGATGCCATCGCTCAGTGCGGCGGCGGCGTCGCGTCGAAGCTCGGGGTCGTCGCCCGCTGCCGTCACCTGCTGGCGAAGTTCCCAGATCGCCTCCTTGCCGCGCTCGATGCCCTCCAGCCTTTCCAGCGCCAGCACGTGTCCACGCAGCGCTTCCAGCTCGTGCGCCGCGGCGCGCCCGCCGTTCTTCAGCTGGATTTCGCGACGCGCCAGTTCGCGCGACGCGCGTGCGCGCTCCATCTGCAGCCGCCGGCTCTCTGCGGCAATGCCGTTGCGCACGGGCAGCAGGTCCTCTTCATCCAGTCGCTGCTGCCCTCGCACACGCTCGATCTCGCGCTCGAGCGTGGCGATCGGGTCGGACAGGCGCGCCTGTCGCTGGCGCGCGGCGGTGCGGGTTTCGTCGGCCTGGGCCAGTTCCAGTTCGGCCACTTGCGACTGCAAACGCGCCAGTTCGAGTTGACCTTGAAGCGCCGTGGCCTCGGGGCCGGATCGACCGCGCTCCAGAAGCTCCTGGCGCAGGCGCAGGGCCTCGGCCGCCTTGCGGTGGACCTGCGCTGCGGCCTCGAGCTCGCCGTCCAGCGACTTGAGCGTCAGCGCCAGCGCGGTGACCTGCGCCTGCAGGCTGTCCCGTTGGTCGCGCAAGGCGTCGACCTCGGGCACCGGATAGGGCGGCTCGCCACGCAGGGTGACGGCGGACGACGGCTCTGCCGCTGCCGGGGTCTTCGACTTGGGCGCCTGCGCCCGCTCCGCGCGGGACGTCAGCAAGGCGATCAAGCGGGACAAGGCACGCCGGCGCTCGGCGCCGGCCGGTGCATCGGGATCCGCCTGCAGTCGTTGCTGCTCCGCTCGCGCTTCGGCCAGGCGGTCGGCCCAGTTCGTCGGGCTCGGCGCCGCGACGCCGGTCACCGGCACGGACCCTGCCGCGGACGGCAAGTCCGCCTGCGGCAGGCCGGGCAGACCCTGCGCAGCAACCGGACCCGTCTGCAGCAGCGCGATCGCTGTCGCCGCCATCGCATGCACGAACCACACCGGGCCGCGGCGCCGGCGAGGCGGCAATCCACTGCGTCCGGCGCGGTCGGTCACGCGCTCACCCCTGCACCAATGTGGACGCACATGAAGCCCGAACCGGCCCACGATGCCCAACAAAACAGGCCGTTCGCGGACGCCAACGGGCCGCCCGGCCTGGCCCGGTCACTCGGACCTCCGCACTCGGTGCCGGTGGCCGTTCAGGTCGGCATCCTTGAGCGCCACCATGATCTCGTCGGCCACCGCGAGCAGACGGACGACACTCTCGCGGGTGAACTCGCGCAGTTCGGGTTCGACCCGTTCCGCACTGACCACCCACCCGTCGGGCCGGCGCTCCACATAGCGCTCGGCCGCCAGTCGTTCGAGCTTGCGCCGGGCAGTTTCGCGCGGGATGCCCGTGATCTGGGCGATATCTCGAAGGCGCAGCGGCCGCATCCCTTCGGCCGCGCCGGCCAGGCGCCCCTTCTCGGTCAGGATCGCCGTGGGCAGGCTGCCCGGCGGCATCAGGTGGGCCACGTTCTGGTGCGCCAGGACGCCCCAGATGACGAGGGCCTCGAAATCGTTGCCCGTCAAGCGCCGCCCCGAACGGAGCAGGTGATCGATGATGAACCGGTTCATCACGAAGGCGACCAGGCTGAAGGCGCCGTCGAAAGCGCGGTCGACGTCACCCAGGGCGCGCAGCGACGAAGCGTGGGAATGAGGTGGCTTGATCATGGACCCGATCCTTGCGACTCTTCCTCGCCCGCGTGCGCCGGCATTCGAGCCGCAGGACGGCGAGTCCGCGTAGTGTGCCGTCCCGGATGGGTTCACGGTCATTCCCGCAAAGTGCGCCGGCCGATGCAGCGGGCTCAGGACAAGTCACCGCGCCAGCCGCCGCCGAGCGCAAGGTAGAGCTGTACCACGGCCTGGTGCCGGGTGCGCGTCACCTGCGACAGCGCCACCTCGGTGTCGAAGAGCTGGCGTTCGGCGTCGAGCACCTCGAAATAGCTGCTGACGCCCGACAGATAGCGGGCCCGCGTGACGCGCAGCCGTTCCCGGTTGGCGCTGACCACCCTGCTGGCGGCCTCGCGCTGCAGGCCCAGTTGCTCGATGGCCACCAGCGCATCGCTGACCTCGCGGAAGGCCTGTCTGATCGTCGAGCGGTACTGCTCGACCAGGATGCGTTGCTGCGCTTCGGCCAGCTCGACGCCCGACTGCAGTCGCCCGGCGTCGAACAGCGGCACCCCGATGGCCGGCTGCAGCGACCAGGCATAGCGCCCGCTGTCGAACAACTGCCCCAGCGCAGGGCTGGCCAGGCCGAGCATGGTGGTCAAGGTCACGCTCGGCAGGAACGCCTTGCGCGCCGCCTCGATATTGGCGCTGGCGCCGCGCAAGGCCTCCTCGGCGGCGCGGATGTCGGGGCGGCGCTGCAGCAGCTCCGACGGCAGGCCGGCCGTGGCCTCGGCCGGCACCACCAATGCCTCCAGTGGCACCGAGCGGGTGATCGGACCCGGGTTGCGCCCCAGCAGGGTGGACAGCGCATTCTCGGTCTGCGCGAGGCGGCGACGCTGGTCTGCGATGGCCTGTTCGGAGGAGGCCACCAGCGATTCGGACTGGCGAACATCGAGGATGGAAGAGACACCCTCGTCGAAGCGGGCCCGCGTCAGGCGCAGCGACTGGCGCCGGCCGTCCAGCGTGCGGCGGGTGATCGCGAGCTGCTGGTCCAGGTCGAGCAGGTCGAGGTAGAGCGTGGCAACCTGGGCCGCCAGGCTGGTGCGCACGCCCTGCGCGAGCGCTGCGTTGGCGAGCACGTCGCGCCGGGCGGCTTCGGTTCGGGCCGCCAGCTTGCCCCACAGGTCGATCTCCCACGCCGGCATGACCAGCGCCAGCGTCGCGCCTTCACTGATCACGTTGGACGACGGGTCGGCGCCAGGCAAACGTTGGCGTGTCGCAGAGCCTGCCGCGTTGAGCGAAGGAAACATCGAGGCACGCTCGAGGCCGTACTGCGCGCGCGCCAGTTCGACGCGTTCGATGGCGACGACCAGCTCGCTGCTGCCCAGCAGCGCCTCGTCGATCAACGCCGTCAACTCCGGCACCGGAAAGACCTGCGCCCAGGGCCGGTCGGCCAGGCTGGCCGAGCCTTCGCTCGCTTGCGTGGCCGTTCCCGCCGCGCCCGGCACGACTGCCGGTGCCTGGTGCGCCCACTGCCCAGGCACCGGCACCTCGGGCGCGACATACGGCACGGTCTGGCAGGCGGCGAGTGCCCATGCCGGCAAGACGGCCCAGATGCGCTTCATGGCGCCACCACCTGCTCGTTGGCGCGGATGCCGAAGAAAACCGCATACAAGAGCGGCACCACCACCAGCGTCAGGCCGGTGGCGAAGATCAGGCCGAACATGATGGTCACCGCCATGCTGCGGAAGAACGGGTCGACCAGCAGCGGCGCCACCCCCAGCACGGTGGTGGCGGCCCCCAGGAAGACCGGCCGCGCGCGGCTGACCGCGGCGTCGAGCACGGCCTGGTGGCGCGGCTTGCCTTCGCGGATCTCGACGTCGATCTGGTCGACCAGCACGATCGCGTTCTTGATCAGCATGCCGGTCAGGCTGAGCAGGCCCAGGATGGCCATGAACTCGAAAGGCGCCTGGAACAGCAGCAGCCCGAACGCCACACCGACCACCGCCAACGGCACCGTGAGCCAGATCACCGCCGTCTGGCGCAAGGCGTTGAACATCACGATGACGGCCACCACCATGGCGGCGAAGCCATACGGCGCCGCCGTGGCCAGGCCCTCGTTGGCTTCGGTGGACGCCTTGTGCTCGCCGTGCCATTCGAGCCCATAACCCGGCGGCAGTTCGATGGCCTCGATCTTCGGGCGCAGGCGCTCGAACAGCGGCGCCGAGAGCGCCCCCGCGGGCGGGTCGCACTGCGCCTTGATCATCGGGAAGCGGTCTTCGCGGCGGATGATCGAATCCTCCCAGCGCGCCTCGGCCTTCTCGATGAACTGCACGACCGGCACGAAGCGCCCCGCGGTCGGGCTGTAGACCTGCACGTTGCGCAGGTCCTCCACGCCTTCGCGCTCGGCCTCCGGCGCGCGCGCGATGATGGGGATGAGCTTGTCGCGCTCGCGGTAGACGCCGATCTGCTGGCCACTGAAATTGCGCTGCAGCGCAGCGGCAATATCCGAGGGCAGCACGCCCGCGCGCTGCGCGTCCTCGACCGAGAAGCGCGGGCGCACCACGGGCACCTGCTGGCGCCAGTCGTCCTGGATGGCCAGCGCCTCGGGGTCGCCGGCCATGATCGCCTTGGCCTCGTCGGCCAGGCGGCGCAGCACGCCGGGGTCGGGGCCGCGGAAGGCGGCTTCGATCTTCTTGCCGCCACCGCGGCCGAGCATGAATTTCCACACCTTGACGTCGGCTTGCGGGTAGGCCTGCTCCAGTTCGGGTTGCAGGCTGGTGATGAGACCCGCGATGTCGTCGAAGCGTTCGACGTCCACGAGCAGCTGGCCGTAGGCCGGATTCGGGTCCTCCGGGCTGTAGGTCAGCATGAAGCGCAGCGCACCCTGGCCGGCGAAGCTGGTCACGTGGGTGACGCCGGGCTTGGCGCGAACCGCCTTCTCGGCCGCGGCCACCAACTCGGCCGTGGTGTCGATATCGGTGCCTTGCGGCAGGTACAGGTCGACGACGAACTGCTGCCGCGCCGAGTCGGGCATGAAACCGGGCGGCACGAAGCCGAAGGCGATCACGCCCGCCGCCAGCAACCCCACCAGCACCAGCCCACTGGTGCGGCGGCGATCGAGCGTGGCGCGCAGCAGCGACCGGTAGGCGCGCAGCACCCGGCTTTCCGGTGCGTCCGCGTCGCCCGCCTTCACCTTGAGGAAGGTGACGCAGAACAGCGGCGTGAGCGTGATCGCGAACAGCCACGACAGCAGCATCGAATACAGGATCACCCAGAACAACGAGCCCGCGTATTCGCCCATGTCGGTGGGCGACAGGCCGATCGCGCTGAAGGCGAGGATGCCGACCACCGTGCCGCCCAGCAGCGGCCACATCGTGGCCTGGACCACGGCACCGGCCGCGGTGGCCGCCGGCTCGCCCTTTTGCATGCGCACCAGGATGCCGTCGGTCACGACGATGGCGTTGTCGACCAGCATGCCCAGCGCGATGATCAGCGCGCCGAGCGAGATGCGCTGCATCGCGATGCCGTCCATGAACATCGCGATCAGCGTGCCGGCCACCGTCAACACCAGCACCGCGCCGATGATCAGGCCGCTGCGCAGGCCCATGAAGACCAGCAGCACCAGGACCACGATGGCCACCGCAGCCGCCAGGTTGGCGACGAAGCCGTCCACCGCGGCGCGCACCGAGTCCGACTGGAACGACACCACGTTGAGCTCCATGCCCACGGGTCGTTGGCCTTCCAGTTCGGCCAGGCGGCGCTTGACCGCGTCGCCCATTTCCACCACGTTGCCGCCCAGCACGTTGGAAATGCCCAGGCCGACGGCCGGCCGGCCGTCGTGCCGCACCCGTGCGGGCGGTGCCGCGTCCTCCCTTCGGATGTCGGCGATGTCTTCCAGGCGCACCAGGCCACTCGTGGCGTCGCCGGCCACGACCAGGCTCTACAGCGCCTGCACAGATTCCACGGTGGCTTCGGGCTGGATCTGCAGCCGCAGCGGGCCGGCAAGCACGTCGCCCGCCGGGCTGATGACGTTCTGCGCGCGCAGCGTGGCATACACCTGGTCCAGCGGAATCCCGAACTGCGCCGCGCGGGCGCGCGAGATCTCCACGAAGATCTCCTCCCGGCTCTCGCCCAGCAGCGCCACCCGCGCCACGCCCGGCACCAGCACCAGTTCACGGCGCAGGAAGTCGACGTAATCGTAGAGCTGCCGCGGCGTGTAGCCGTCGCCGGTGACGGCATAGAAGAGCGCGAATACATCGCCGAAGTCACCCTTCACCACCGGCTGGGCCGCCCCCGGCGGCAGCGCCCGCGAGACCTCGGCGATCTTGCTGCGCAGCTTGTCCCAGACCTGGTCGAGTTCGGCCTGGCTGCGCGAGAAGGCGAGCCGGGCCTCGACCTTGACCAGCGACTCGCCGGCACGCGACACCGAGGTCACCGACTCGACCTCCTGCATCTGCTGCACCGCGCCTTCGATGCGGTCGGTGATCTCCTCGGCCACCTGCGCCGGCGAGGCACCGGGGTAGGCGGTGACCACCACCGCCTGGCGGATGACGAACTCCGGGTCCTCGAAACGCCCCAGCCGCTCGTACGACATCACCCCGCCCACGAGCACGAGCACGGTCGCCACCCACGCGATGACCGACTTGCGGACCGTAACTTCAGCCAGATTCACGGCCAACCCGGATCAACGTGCATCGAGCGGACGGACCTTCATGCCCTCGCGCAGCGCGCTGACACCGGCGGTGACGATGCGTTCCCCGGCATTCAGGCCCGAGGCCACGGTCACGTCGCCGCCGCGGATGGCGCCCAACGCCACGTTCGACCGTGTGACCTGCCCGCCGGCGCCGACCACCCAAACGAAGGTGCCGCCCGTGGCGTCGCTCGCGACCGCGGTGAGCGGAATCGACAGTGCCGCATCGGCCGGCGGGGACTTCGCTGCTGTCGGCGCTGTCGATGAAAACGGCAGCACCGTCACCGACATGCCGGGCAGCAGCGTGAGGCCGGGCGGGCGCGACTTCAGCGTCAGCACGACCTCGTAGGTCTGCGTCACCGGGTCGGCTTCGGTGGCATACGACTTGAGCACCACCGGCACTGGCAGGTCCTCGCGCTCCTCGAAGTACGCCAGCGCCTCGGCGCGCGAACCCTCGTTGCGCAGCAGCCGTTGCGGCACGTGGATGACGACCTCGAGCGAACTCAGGTCCTGCAGTTCGGCGATCGGCTGTTTCGCCTGCACGCTGGCAAAGGTCTCGAGCCGGCGCCGCGTGACGACGCCGGAAAACGGCGCCTTGATGACCGTGTCGGCCAGATCCTGCCCTGCCGCGGCGAGGTTGGTGCGCGCCACCTCGAGCCGGCTGCGCCGGTCGTCGACCTCCGAGCGCGCCACCGCCTGCTCGGTGTCCCACAGCCGCTGATAGCGATCGAGATCGGTCCTGGCGCGTTCGAACTCCGCCTGCGCGGCAGTGACGCGCGCCTTGAACACCGCATCGTCCAGCCGCGCGACCACCTGTCCGGCCTGCACCCGGCTGCCTTCGGTCAAGGCGAACTCGGCCACGAAGCCGGGCACGTTGAAGGACAGCTCGGCGCGCTTCGCGGCCCGCAGCCGCCCCGGGAAACGCAGCTTGGCACCGGCATCGGCCAGACCGACCTGCTGGATCACGGCCGGGCGGGCCACTTCCGGCGCGGCGGCCTCGGGCGTCGTCTTGCTGCAGCCGGCCAACACCACGGCGACCAGCACCATGAGCGCCACCTGGCCGCACTTCGGGATGGCTGCGCCCAGGGCCTGCCGCAGGCCCGTTGGACGGACATCAACCATGAAGCATGACCCGCGCGCGGATGAAGCGGTCGACATGGTGGATGCCATCGATGCGGCGCGCGACCTCGGTCGCCTCGGTCACCCCGAGCGCCATCTCGACGATGGCCCAGGGCTGCTGCGGATCACCATCGCGCACCGCCGGCACATCGACCACGGGGCCGAACTGGGCCATGCATTCGCGCAGCGCCACCGCGTCGAAATCGGGCTGCAAGCCCGTCAGCTGGATCTTCATGGGCGGCTCACTCGGGCAATGCATTGAGCAGGTACAGCGCCACCAGGACGGGCGACGGTGGACCCAGCGGGGCGAGCCAGGTCTTGAAGATCGAATCGATTTCGCCCGTTCGGTAAATTTCGGCCAGCGCCGTGTCTACCAGCAAGCGGAAGTCGCTGTCGCCGCGGCGCAGAGCCAGCGCGTAGGGCTCGTAGGAGAGGAGCTCCTCGAAGACGGCCAAACCGTCGATCCGGCCCTCGAGCAGATAGACACCCACGAGTGCCGTTCTGTCTCCAGCGATGGCATCGACCTGGCCGGTCTTGAGCAGATCGAAGGCCTGGGCCAGGGTCCGCGTGCGGACCACTTCCGCCTTCACCTGCTGGCGTGCCAGTCCCTGGTCCAGGGCCTGCACCGTGGTGGTGGACTCGGCCACCGCGATGCGCCTGCCCTGCAGGTCCGAAATCCGCTTCGCCACTGCCGCCCGACCCATCACCGTGGCGCCATCGACAAAGATGGGCAGGCTGAAGTCGACCTGCCTGCGCCGCAACAGCGTGGCCGTCGTGGTGCCGCACTCGAGGTCCACGCGAGCCGACGCCACCGCTTCCAGGCGACTGTCCGGATCGAGGGGCACCCACTCCACTGGCAAGGACGGGACGCCGAGAGATCGCATGGCCGCAGCGGCAACCCGCTTGCAAAGCTCGACCGAGAACCCAGCGGGCTGCCCGTCGTCCTTGGCCTTGAAGGAGAACGGCGCCTTCGACTCGGCATAACCGAGCCGCATCGCACCCCGCTTGCGAATGTCGTCCAGCGTGCCTGCCTGCACCAGCGGGGCCGCGCAGAGGGCGGCAACGAGCAACAGCATCGATGGGGTTCGGGTCATGGTGTCGCCACAGACGGTCAGTGAGGAGGGCACCATGGCGGGCAGCGACAGGCAACACGCGCACTGGTGGACTCCGGACAAAAGCATCGAAGATAGCAACGCGGCGACAGCGGCGCGGTCAGATCGGCCCATTTTGGGCGCGCGACCTTGCGCCAGTGTCTGCCGCGCCTAGCATGTCCGCGTACCGGGGCGTGCCGGTGCGATCGGCGAATGCACACCCGACGTCGCCCTTGGTACCGGCGGGCAGGCAGAGCGCCGGTTCGACGGAACCGGCGCACAGTCGGACACCGTGCGATGATTTCCCAATCGCTTGCGTATCGGAGTGCTGCAGGATGCGGTTGTTTCCAGACTTGAGCCGAAGGGTGGCCGCCGCCCTGGTGGCCATCACGCTGGTGGGCTGCGCTTCAGCGCCGACGCGTTTGCAGCCGCTGCCGGAGACCTTGTCAGCGCAAGCCGGCATCCCGGGCATCCCCGGTGCCCGTCACTGGGGCGACATGCAACCCCCCGGTTTCGACACCTGGCTGAAGCTGACCGACGCCGAACTGGCCGCCAACTTCAGCGGCATCATGAACCGCCCGCACCATTACCTGTCGCTGTCGGGCGGCGGTGCCGACGGTGCCTACGGCGCGGGCATCCTGGCCGGCTGGACGGCGCACGGCACACGACCCGAATTCACCATCGTCACCGGCACCAGCACCGGCGCGCTGATCGCCCCGTTCGCCTTTCTCGGGCCCAGGTACGACCCGCTGCTGCGCAAGCTGTACACCGAGATGACGACCGCCGACCTGATCGAGCGCCGCGACCTGCTCGACATCCTGCGCAACGATTCCGCCACCAGCTCGGCCCCGCTGCGGCGCCTGCTCGAACAGCACATCGACGACGCGTTCGTGGCCGAACTGGCCGAGCAGCACCGCCGTGGCCGTTCGCTGCTGGTCGGCACCACGAACCTCGACGCGGCGCGGCCCGTGACCTGGAGCCTGACGCGCATCGCCGCCAGCGGTTCGCCCCGGGCACGCACCCTGATCCACGACGTGCTGCTGGCCTCGGCGTCCATTCCAGGCGTCTTTCCGCCGGTGATGATCGAGGTCGAAGCCGACGGCCAGCGCTTCGAGGAAATGCACGTGGACGGCGGCGTCACGTCGCAGGTGTTCGTCTATCCGACCGGGCTCGACTGGGGCCGCGTCAAGGACAGGCTTGCGGTGGAGGGGCCACCGGCGCTGTACGTCATCAACAACAACCGCGGCCTGCTGGCCTGGGAAACCGCGCCGCGCCGCGTGCTGCCGATCCTGCTGCGCTCGGTGGACTCGCTCATCCGCACCCAGGGCATCGGCGACCTGGCCCAGATCTACCTGCTGTCGCAGCGCGACGGCCTGCGCTTCAACCTGGCCTACATCCCGGCCAGCTTCAAGGAGCAGCCGCTGGAGAAGTTCGACCCCGTGTACATGCGCAAGCTGTTCGAGTTGGGATTCGAGCGCGCCAGCGCCGGGTATCCATGGACGGCGGGGCCGCGCCGGTGACCCTGAAGCAGCGACACGAGTCCACCGGGCCGTCCCGCGGCGGCGGCTTGCGGAAGGTCACCACCTGCATCGTCGGTGCGTTGCACGAGCCGTGTCGGCGGTGCCTGGTGTCTCCACTTTCTGCATTTGCCGGATTGTCCGGATTTGCTTAAGACTCCCTGAGCCGACACCCGGCCACCGAGCCGTACTGGTCGGCTGGGGTCTATCGCTTCGACGATCCAGATCCTGGCGGTGCCAACGCGTTCGGCACTTGCGACACCGCCAGCACGATCGCGGTAGCCTTCGCGGAGAGCGTCATCCACGAGTGCGAGCGGTTTGTCGGCGGCAGCTGGGAGGTGCCGGCCGCTGAACTGACCGGGCGTTCGGTCGTTGGTTTTGCATGCGAACGACGCAAGACGTTGGTGCTGGCTGACCTGGCTGCGCAACAAGTACAAGCTCAGGTGACGGCGGGGCGGGAGCTATCCACTTCAGCACCTATACGAGCACTTCGGGCTCGTGCGCCTGGCCAACCTGAAGCACGGCGGGTCGTGGGCGAAGGCGTGAAGTCTTGTCCGAGAGCCGGATGCGGGAAATCTGCATGTCCGGTTCGATGAGCGGGATGTGGAAACGGAGCTACGGCGAGGTTACTCGGGCACCGCCAGACGAAAAGGGCGGGAACAGACAAACCGGACCTACTGCCACCGCGCCACATCTCGACTCTACCGTGAGGCGGTGTTACCGACATCCAGTCGACCGGCAGCTGCACTTTGCATACCGGAACTTGGGGCAGCGCCGCTGATGCCCCGCCGCGTCTGGCGCGGCAGGCCATGGAGCGCGCTGCGGTCGAAGGTCGTGGCACCGCGCCATCTTGCCGGCTGCATCGATTACCTGCCCAGGCCCGGAACCTGCGGACTCGTCCATCGGGACGATGCGCCTTCGGCCAGCCGCCTTGAGCAACCCGCCTGTCCGTAACCTGGCCCTGGCGGCCCGCACCCCATGCCCCTCTGGACTCAAAAACGCGTGGCGCTCCAGGTTCCGACCACGCCGTTCGGAACGTCCAAGTCGTAGGAGATGAACGTCCCGGACCCCACCGCCCGCCCGTAGGCGTTGAGCGACATCACGCCAGTCAGCTCGTCGCGCCAGTTCGGTTTGACTTGATACGACAAGGTGGTTGCGCCGTCCGCGGGTTGAACAAAACCGTTCCACGACCCGGTGCCGTCGTCGCTCGAACTCCAAT
>Ga0073899_10001571_pt1 | contig 20916 bp, 31 predicted proteins | sample KloWWTmetaKNB5Ph_FD_88975 | JGI IMG/M metagenome (GOLD analysis project Ga0073899, IMG submission 88975) | Active sludge microbial communities from Klosterneuburg, Austria, studying microevolution and ecology of nitrifiers - Klosterneuburg... | ecosystem: Engineered > WWTP > Aerobic digester >... | reverse complement strand
GAGCCTGCGCTAGTCTGATCTTGCCATGAAGATCATAAGGAGGGCGAGACATGAGCCATCCCACCACATCCCCATTGATCGTAACCCAAGGCTGTCTGTTCAGACTGCTGATGGTGCTAGTGCTCGCCTCCGTCGCCGGCTGCGCATTCGGGCGAGCCACGCTGGGAGACAAGATTAAGCAAGAAGATCTTGCAAGCCTCACGAAGGGAGTGACCTCACGAGCTGAAGTCGTCGCTCGAATCGGTGCGCCGGACCGCATTCTCCACGCGAACGAGCGAGAAATCTTGCAGTATTACCACTACGACCTGAAATCAAGCAGCCTTCTCCTGTTGCTGGTCAACTTTTCGCGTTTCAATATCAAGAGCGACGATCTCTATATACTCATTGATCGCGAAGGACTCGTCGACGACGTGCTCTATGGTCGTCGGACGGACAAATTAGCGTTCCAGGCCTGGCCCTTTGGTGAATGAGCTTTGTAGAGCGGGAGATTCAGATGCCTCATGCACGCCTTGGTCTATTGCTAACGTTCACCCTGATCGACGGCTGTGGCTTCGCGGATTTCGCCCGTCTCAGCGTGAACGAGCCCATCACCATCGACAACGTCGCCTTTATCCGTCCTGATCAGACCACCTTCGCAGAGGTGATTGCCAGGCTCGGCACACCCGATGAGTTCCTAGACTCCGAGACAGGAGTCTTCGTCGTCTATCGATTCCTCGATGCACGATACTCTCGAATCAACTATGGGAGCCTGGCTAGTGCCTGGAGCCCAGTGACGCCTGACCTGATTACCGAGGGATTGGGGATGCGGCTGAATCGGCTGACCATTCGGCTCTCTCCGACCTGGATCGTCCATCACATTGAGTTTTCGAACCAACCAGAGCAGCCCTCTGGATTCACGCTTGTGCCGTTTGTTCATTGAGGGGAGAGCAGCTATGAAGAAAATCGATCTCAAGAACGAATTGAATCATCTTTACCAACCGTCAGCCAAGCAAATCGTTGAGGTTGATGTGCCCTCGTTCCAGTTTCTCATGATTGACGGCCAAGGAGACCCGAACACCTCGCCAGAATATACCAAGGCGGTTGAAGTGCTGTTCTCCGTGGCGTACACAGTGAAATTTCTCGTCAAGAAAGGACGACAGCACATCGACTACGCGGTCATGCCGCTTGAGGGTCTCTGGTGGGCGGACGATATGTCCGCCTTCGTCGCCAATGACAGAGCCCAGTGGAAATGGACGATGATGATCATGCACCCGTCTTTCGTCTCTGAAGCGGTGGTCAAGACGGCCATGGCAGAGGTGACCAGGAAGAAGGCATTACCGGCAGTCAGCAAACTCCGATTCGAGACCTTTGCAGAAGGCTTGTGCGCCCAAGTGCTGCACATCGGGCCGTTTTCCACAGAAGGGCCCACTATCGCAAAGGTGCATCAGTTCATTGCTGCTCGAGGCAAGCCCTCCGGGAAACATCACGAAATTTACTTGAGCGATATTCGGAAAACCGATCCGACGAAATGGAAAACCATCATCAGACAGCCCATGCGATGACGACTCTTCACACGATCACGATCGGTCGAAGGAGAGGACCATGACACGGACAAGAGGACTACAGCCTATCCCCTTCACACACAGCAGAAGGCAGACAGCGTCTCCGGCTCAGACTCTATTCTGGTGTACGTTGTTACTCGCGCTCTCTATGCTTGCGGCAAGCTGCGCAAGCACTCAGGCCACGGGAGCTGATGCATCGGTTCCGATCCAACAGTCCGAGTATCTTGCAGTGGACGGTGCGAAGCTCTTTCTCATGACACGAGGTGAAAACCGGGGCGCACCGATCTTACTGTGGCTGCACGGCGGTCCAGGTGGAGCAGAGCGACCGTTGTTCCGCTATTTCAACAGCGAACTCGAACGGCATTTCGTCGTGGCCTACTGGGATCAACGGGGTGCGGGACGTTCATTCGACTCCGAGGCCGACCCCCATCAGTTGACCGTCTCACGACACCTTGCCGATCTAGATACCGTGGTGGATCATCTCAGACAGACCCTCGGCCAGGACAAGGTTGTAATAGTCGGGCATTCCTGGGGATCAATGCTCGGGCTCCTCTATAGCCAGCAACACCCTGAAAAAGTCGCTGCGTACATAGGTGTGGCCCAAGTCGTGTCATGGCTCAAAACACAGCAAGGACAATACGACTTTTCTTTGGCGGAATCGACGAACCGCAAAGACGAGGCTGCCTTGACACATCTGCACAACATAGGTCCCCCACCCTACAAAACGTTCGATCAGCAGCACAAACTGTATACCCTCATGAACCAGTATGGCGGAGGATTTCACAAGCAGCCATGCAAAATCTGTGTGATCACCAAAGGGATGGCGATAGGCCTCGTGACGCCATGGGAACTCATCTCCATCCATCGAGGCTTCCATGCAACGGTAGATGCGATGACGCCGGAGCTACTGAGGTTTGATCTTGAACAAGCCGTCCCACGCGTGGAGGTTCCGGTCTCGTTCTTTCTAGGTCGATACGATCGGCAAGTGGACTCCGCAATCGCGGCCCGCTATTTCGACACCTTACAGGCGCCACGAAAAGACCTGGTCTGGTTTGAAGCATCAGCCCATAACATCCCGTTTGAGGAGCCCGACACATTCAACAGAGCCGTGATCGAACACGCCCAGGCCAAGACGGCGGGGCGATTGAGCAAGTGAGAGCCACCCGAGCCATGCCGATACCTCACCTCCCCGGTGCTGTCAGCAACGGCACGCGGTCATCAGGCGGCCAGCTTCTAATGGGACACGGTCAATGGTGAAATGGATGACTAAGCTCGCAAGTCTAGCAGGCGTTGTAGCGGCTATCCTCCTGACAGGCCTACTGACCACGTTTGCCATTCCAGTCGAGCAGTGGCGTACTGGCGACCAGCACCTCACAGAACTAACGTATCGGCAAATTCCAGTGCCACCGAATGTTCCCCGAAGACTATGGATTGATACTGATGCCGCCTGTGGATACAGTCGCCGAACGGATCCAGATGATTGTTTTGCCCTCGCACTCCTCGCATACGCATCAGATTTCCAGCTCGTCGGGATTTCCACGGTGTTTGGCAACGCGCCACTCGACGTGGTCAACCGGACGACAATCGAGCTCGCAGGGAAGTTGTCGCACGAGATCGGCCGAACCATTTCAGTCTATAGCGGAAGCCCTGGACCTCTATCACAGGTCGCAACGACGCCAAGGCCGCCTGCATACGAAGCGTTGACGGCGGCGCTCGAACAAGGACCACTTACAATTGTCGCCCTAGGACCGCTAACGAATCTTGCGGCTGTGCTCAGCGAGCGACCTGGCCTGCACTCACAGGACGTTCGCGTGGTGGCGGTTATGGGCAAGCGTCAAGGACACCTGTTCCACCCCGCTGAAGGTGCCGACACGGGAATACTCTTCGGTCACGGACCGATCTTTCGAGACTTCAACTTCGTGATGGACATAGATGCCGCAAAGCAGATCGTCGCTATGCATCTACCCCTGACGCTGGTTCCATACGATGCGGCCCGTCGGATCGAGATGACCGCAGATGACCTCGATCACCTGAGCGAATCCAGTCGTGCGCTCGCATGGATAGCGGATCGTGCCGACCCCTGGATGGAGTACTGGCGTCACGGCATCGGTCGCCAAGGGTTCTATCCGTTTGATCTCCTTGCAGCCGCATACATCATCGACCCGAGTCAGTTTGAGTGCGCCTCAGTTGATGTCCGGATCGGAGAGGATCCAACTCTGTTCATGCCGTTTGGACGGTCAACGGCATTGCTGGTGAGTGAGAATGACAGGCTGTCCAAGGAGACTCAAGAGGTCGGATCTGCCCGGTATTGTGCACGGCCGTCAAGCGAGCTCAAGAGACGGCTCATGAATCATTTTTGAAGTGCAGCAGCAATCGGTCAGGACTGAAAACAGGGCCAAGCCAACCGCCCACGGTCCTTGATATTTGAGAGCTCCGGTTCAGTACCTTCGACTAGTCGATTTTGGAGTTTGCATTCGACCAACAGCAGCGCAGAAATCGCAGCCAGAAAAAAAAGGAGGAGTCTTACATGGAGCACCATGTTGTGTCATGGAATGCGTGGCTGAAAGCGCTCTTTGCGACGACAACACGTCATCGTGAGCTTGAACTACGGAAGGATCAGCCGCTTGAAGGCGGCTTGTTAGCCTGACTTTCGTAAACGGCTAACTGCCGGATTGGCAAATACGATTGTCGCTTTCTCAAAATTACTGATTATTCCAAGCTTACCTAAATATGGAGGTGTGACATGGCTGATATCATTCATCGCGTCGGAATCAAGGCAGGTCCTGACAACGTGTTTTGGGCACTCACAACGATTGAGGGACTTGCAGCTTGGTGGACAGAAAACACAACAGGTGTCTCCGACGTCGGGAATACCGTCGTATTCCAATTTCGTGATCCCAACGGCGAGATCAAAGGTGGCTTCGAGATGGACGTGTTGAAGCAAGAGCCATTCAAGCGGGTGCAGTGGACCTGTACTAAGGGACCTGAGGAATGGGTCGGGACGGACATCACCTTCGATTTAAAACAGGAAGACGACTTCACGATTGTGCTGTTTGCCCATCGCAACTGGCAGGAGTCCAGTGAGTTTACCGCCCACTGCAGTACAAAGTGGGCAGTATTTCTCATGAGTCTCAAGCAACTCATTGAAACTGGGAGCGGTAAACCTGCTCCGCGAGATATCAAGATCGATAATTGGAACTAACTCGCACGAGATTCTATTGCGGAGGATGATGATATGCGGAAGTTGATTGGTGGAATGAAGGTATCTGTCGATGGGAAGATCACGGGTTCTGATGACTACGCGGATTGGGTACAAGGGTGGTCGGATGACTACGGCCTAACGCCACAAGTGGACGCGTGCGTGCTTGGGGCCGGTATGTATACAGGCTACGAGCAGTATTGGACTGCGATACAGAATGACCCGGATAAGCCCCTTCCAATGACTGGCACGTTGCCAACGCCGGGTGAGATTGAATGGGCTCGTTTCGCGGCGGAGACCCCACATTACGTGTTATCGAGTACCCTGACTTCAGTATATTGGCCGAAAACAAGCATCGTTCGGAGAATAGAAGACATTGCTGCTCTTAAACAGCAGTCCGGAAAGAATATATATCTCGTCGGAGGTGCGCGAACGACGGCGAGCTTGATCGATGCCGGATTGGTGGATGAACTCCGCCTCATTGTATACCCGCTGATCGCGGGTAGCGGGAAAGCGCTCTTCGCAGAGATGGCATCTCGTCATAGGCTTGAGCTACAGAAGGTTCAGCAGCTTCAGGATGGACGTGTACACCTGATCTATAGAATAGGGTAAGGGAGCAAGATGGCCCTGGCAACGGACATGACACGTTTTGAAGTGAAACCCATTGGATGGGTTTCATCAGACCTGAAGGGCCTTGACTCGGTCCCTCGGCAAGCAGAGGAAGGCACACCCGAGGTCTGGTTGGTTTTTGACCTGGAGTTGTTGGAGGGCCTCCAAGCTCTGCAGCTCGGTGATCGCATTCTTGTCCTCACCTGGCTCGATCGGACCCGTCGGGATATGTTGCGCGTACATCCCAGAGGAGACGCCCCTCGACCCCTGGAGGGCGTCTTCAGGACACACGCGCCTCACCGACCGAATCCGCTTGGCCCGCACTCTGTAGAAATCACCGCGATTGAAGACGTACGATTGCGAATACGCCATCTCGAAGCGCTGGATGGAACGCCGATCATCGACGTGAAACCCATCCTCAACGCAGAAGTCAGCCGACGTTAGCCAGAGGGCACGCGCCGAGTAGAAACAACCACGAGGATCGGAAGCGCTTCATCATAACTCGCTCGAATGACTCGATGGCAAAAGGCGGACAGAAATGATCAGTACAATATTCGTCAATCTCCCCGTGCAGGACCTCGACAAGTCGATAGCGTTTTTAGGGCGATTGGCTTCTCGTTCAACCCCCCAGTGTATGCAAGAGACCGCGGCTTGCATGGTCATGGGCGACGACATCGATGCCATGCTGTGGACGCACGAGAAGGTGAAGGAGATCGCAGACAAGGCGTTGAAGGTAGACGCACAGAACGCCTACGCGCCGAAGGCGCTATCGAGAAGCTTAGAGTGAAAGAGAACTTAGTAGAATCAAATAGTACAACAAATAGCTGAAAGGAAGACAACATGGCCAGGAATCCAATTGCGAAGCATACGATCTGTCTGCGGTATGATAACAATGTCGAAGATGCCGCGCGGTTCTACCCGACGACCTTTCCCGACAGCGCCGTGTGTAGATCCCACCTTGAGCAAGAGGTCAGTCAAATGCCACTCATGTGTAGGATCATCACCGTCGTCCTCATCTTCGTGTGGAGCATGTGGCCCAGCCTGGGGCTCGCCGGTGGAGAGGAACCGGCTCAACAGCCAAGTGCGCGGGAGCGGTTGAACCAAGTGTTAAGTCCTGAAGGCGGCATTCAGGTCTACAAGGACCAGACAGGCGCCGTCGAAAGCACGATCAACCTGCCCAACGGTGAACGAATTATCACAGTCCAGCCACCGCAAGGTGCCGGACTCAATCTGGGGCCTCCGCTTCAATTGAACAATCCTATCCTCCAGTTTCCTCCTCAGCCCACTGTTCCCGCTCAACCACCTACGCCAGAATTTCCACAGAGGGCACGGTAGACGTCAGTGATCGCCTTTCGTCTTGTTGAATTGATTGAACGAGTCCGGCAACTGATAACCTGCAGATAGTCCAGTGGCCTGATGGCATACATCCGTGGAAAGTCTTCCGGCACGAATTGTTCCAGGAGGGGTCTCACGTCTCGGGTAACCTTTTCACCTTATGGGTGTCCACGTTCGCTCAGTGCCCTAAAAAGAGAGACTAAATGAGAGACAGTTGTATGGAACCACCCGTCGGAAAGAACTGTATTCCATGAGTTAAAATGGTAGGGTTACAGCCGTAAGAATGATCGAAGTGGGATCACATAATTGGACATTTACCCGCTCAGAGCTCGTGCAGCTGTACATGACGGTGACCCCACCTTGGGATTCGTGGGTCAAGAATCTTACCCCAATCTATGTTCCGTCACCATCTCCTCCGCTCCCTCCAGCCGCTTCTATGCTTTCTTCACAGAAATCTCTGTTGTTGTATGATGATGAGACCGCCTCCTCGAGAGTATTTCCCAACGTGGATGAAGGTCGAGACGCTTAGGTTGTGATGGCGTCAGATTGAAGCTTATGATCGACCACGCGCCCGTCTGAATCCGCTCGATCAGCTCAAGCCTCCCGTACTCGCTTAGGGTTGGGAGAAACAGGACACTCGGTGACATCATCTCCACTACATCCACCCGGGTAACTTTTCGCAGATCGGCTCACCCCACATGATCAGCCTTCTGTTTGATGCAAGGCTTGAATTCGTTTCAGTGCAGAAATCGCTCGTTGATCTGCCTCAGCGCCAACGTCATTATGAAGGTACCTATTGGACGACAACCAATCCTCCAGATCTGAGAATAGATTTCTTTTCTGACTGAGAGCGGCCGGCGGTACAGGATCGCCTCCTAGAGAGATGGGGACCAAGAGGATGAGGGAATCGGACTCATCCAGCGACATTTGTCCACTCTTAATGAGGCTATTAACAGTGGGCAGTATGTCGTTCGGGGACATATTCGTAAAATCATAGGTGGCACCACCCAAGGTTTCTTCTGCTGCGCGGTTGCGCGCAGCCTGCGAGATAGTCGTCATATCGGCAGCATTTGTCGCCGATGCGGCAAGCATTGCTGTGTTGTCGGCAGAATTGTGCCGGTGCTGCAATATATTACCGATCAAGGATGGAGCTCTATAGGCGCTGGTTGGTTGAATTCCCATGTGATACCCCATAAGATGATATTGGCGCACTCTCACATTCGAGCAACTACCATGCCTTACTCGTGTCCCACCCATCAGCTATGAAAAGGCTACCGCCGAGTCAGGCACCTTCTGTCTGGATCACACACCACTCCAGCTGTGACCAGTCTGCAACAACTATTGCTACTTCCGTGTATCGCACCGCTGACACCAGGCATCATGGGTTCTCATCGGGATCTGCGTTGCAACCTGCCAGAATGGGCAAGGACCATTCTTTCACTCACTCCTTAACGGGACTTCTGGTCGTCCTTTGCCTATACGCGTCTGGGAGCCTTCCGAAACCATGCACTGCAGAAGTTTAAGGAATAACTAGACGAGATGGGATCTGTGGAGTACTCAGCGAGAATGACGCCCGAAGGTCGTTGCAGGAGACACTCCTGGCAGGGCAGCGAGTGCGCAGATACTACTCAAGCCCCTCTGCCAGCCCATTGTCTTCCGCCATCACCTTGACTATGAATGATGGAAGCATTGCTGTCATAACACTTCTTTCCCTTGCACATTCTCGCCCTTCAGGCATTTCTTCAACGCTTCGCGTGCAGCAAAGGCCGAGTGCCACTCTAACTCAAAAATATTTTTGTTTTCGTAGTCGATTCTGAAGTTCACTTTATCATCCATGCCAGCTAACGCGGCATCGATGGTGGGGACTGGGAACTGTATCTGACCAGACCTATCGCCGATGATTGAATTGAACGCGGTCACGGTAGCGGGGGAATCGTTGCCCTGAGTTAATGTGACTTTGACCTTCTGCCGTTCGCTGGGATTATTCGCTCGTGGGAACGACTGATCCGGTATCAAGGCGACAAAACCCAGCATGGCACCCTTATAGTCACCACCAGGCCCTGAAATTATAATCATCCTGTCGTGTTGCCAATACACCGCTGCGCAAAACTCACCCGGCTTGGCACCGCTTTTCCCTTGAAACACTTTCCAAAACCCTTTCTCAACTTTTTCCCGTTTTGGGTCATTCAGTACGCGATCCTTCGATGCAGCGATGGCCTCCTGCGCATTGATCTCCTTTTTGGCGGTCGAGACCAAATCGTCCATCGGGTCATAGGATTCCGCATACGCGAGAGCACCAACTAAACACAATAACAACGCTACAATCTTTCTCATATCGAATCCTCTTATTTAGGAACTTCCAAGAGCCCATCGCAGGCAAACACTACTTGCCCGACCCGACTCGAACTCGCCCAGATCCGCACATCGACCACCCGCGACACACTTTTTGCATCTTGGTGCATGACAAACTGCACGTTACAGTTCTCTCGAAAACCCTCCTGCCACACGGCACCTTGCATATTGCCCACAACCACCCGATTGTCGAATTCTTTTCCATAACTGAGAAATCGCAATTTACCAGCCTCGGACACAATTGGAGCCCCCAACGTCGCCCCCACATCGGTCTCCGTTTTCCCTTTCCACACCGTCAACATATGGAATTCATTCTTTGACAGGGTTCTCCCACCCCGAATGTCTGCGGCAGTCTTCTCAAACGCTGATTCGCTGTCCATTTCCTTGATGCTAGCTTCGAGTTTCGGCGTAACCCCTGCCGCAATCTGATCGTATTGCTTTTGCATTTGATCCATTTTGAAACGAAACTCTTCTTCCTGCTTCTTGGTTGGGCGCCTAGACCACCCTCCGGTGGGATCCGGGCGTTTAGCCCCGTTCCATAAGACCGACCAGGCAAATTGCATGTATTCGACCGACACCTGTTGACCAACCAATTGCAGGTCTTTAGGAAGTCCGATCTTCACGATCTCGTTCCTGAATATGTCCATATTGTTATTCTCTTTGGCCGCCTTGATCATCGCGTTCCGCATCACATCCTCATTGCAAGCAATCTTGTGAAGCTTAAGCAACACAGGCGATGACGACGTACGCCAATCCCCAGCAGGAAGATCCTCGCTCTTGATATCCTGGCGGCGAAGCTTCCAGCTGCCCTCCCCTACCCGCACGTTCACGGGCGCATCCAACGCTGGCTGCTTCGGAACATTCTTGCCGTCGTAGGCATGCTTCGCGACACACTCAAACTGAAGACGCAACTCACTAAACTCCGGCTTGTCAGCGCTCTCGTAGATGATCGTCGTATCCAATTGCCTCACACGAGTGGGGCCAAGAAGCTTGTCCGTAGGTGTTCGATCCAGGACCACCGCGAAGTTGGCAAAATAGGCTTCGCGGCTGCCTGTCTCGCCTTGGAGGTGAACCAACGCAGATTGAGCGAAGGCCTCTGTTGCGACCAGGCAGATTCCAAGAATCATACTGAATAGGTGTTTCTCCAATTTCATCTTGCGTGCCCCTTGTTGGGTAGAAGCTCTATGAAGTATTCCTTCCGTTCACAGTATTCTGCCAAATACAAAGGAGTCTATAGTTGATCTATAGGCAAGGCGAGGAGATTCCACAAATGAGCCGCGGTCAACAAAGACACTATCGCAAGAACGCCGGACAATAGTCTTCTAATCAAGCCATTGCGTACTCCCAGCGCCTATAACTATTCGAAAATCTCAGGCTTACGCGAAGCGAACATGAGAATCTTGATGACAGGGTTGGATATCTATGATGTCGATTCACGACGCCAAGGCAACTTAGAGTCGCGGCTTTTGACCTCAAGCCTATAAAACCTTGTCACCAGCTTAAGGGCAGCAACGATCAGAAGCTGTACCACTTCAACGCTTGGTTTGGCTGAGTACACCGGAAGATCAAGGATAGGCTTGCCAAGGTCAGCCACCCGAATATAATCGCTTCGGTGATTCGCTGAACGAGTCCTCTCACACTAACCCAACTCGGCGTGGAAAGCAGAACAAGACCGATGAATACCGCCACGCCCGAGCCGACAAGCGCCAGACCGGTGAGGTAGGATTTTGCCTTTGTCTGCGACCACCCAAATGCGATCAGAGCAGCGCCCGTTCCAAGATATTCGACCAAGCCAAATACATTATGGACTTGCTGTTGCCAGGAACCCATCAGCGGGGAACCAGGATCACAGGGAAAGAAGGCCGCCATCACATACCCAAGTCCCAGCGAGGCGAAGGCGCACAGACCCAAGTAGGTTGATCGATCACGTGCATAGCACGGATAGGCCAAAACAATCGCCAGCCAAACCAGGACGCCTGTGGGAAGAAAAAACCCAAAACTGACGAGGCTCGCCAAGGGAGCACCAGACTCGCCAAGTTCACTGATCGTATGACGGATATGGCTATACTCAGGTCTTGCCAACGCGAACGCCCACGTGCCCACCAGCACAAGCACGGTCGCACCAAGTCCAGCAAATCCCGCTGCATGATGAGGGGAAAACTTCATGATATTGCTATCTGACGGGGACAGATCTCATACGTGGCTCTTGGCCGCGGAGGGACTATCGTCTTGCTGAGTGATCTCATCCCGCCGGTCTACGGCAGGCTGGGTTGCAGTTGAGACAGGACTTCGCGGACCGCCTCGATAACCGAGTCAGGATTTTCCAACGGTATGCCATGATCGCTATTCACCCATATTTGCCTAGCATCTGGATACAGTCGCGCGAGGTCTTTCCGCTTTTCATTTCCATCTTTCGCTAAAGCCGACGTTCCCTTCATCGGTCGTAAGGCGCTCAAAATGATCATAGGTTTGTTACCGACGGTCGGTAAACCCAAGATCTCTTCTCCCGTTGGATCTATGGCAGTCAATTCCTCTTTTGCCACTGCTGAAGTCGCCAGGCTGAACACAACTCGTACCCATGTAGGCCAGTTCTCGGGCGAGCCGGCGCCTTTCAGTTGCAACGGGTGGGTGGAATCCACGAGGACTAGCCCCTGAACCTCGTGTGGATAACGCCGAGCAAAGAGCTGCGTATACAAACCTCCTAACGAATGTCCAACCAGCACATACGGGGGATTGAGCCCTTTACTTCGAAGCAATGACCGCAGTTCATTGACGATGTGCTGACCGTCACGCGGCGTGGAAGCGGGATCACTTTTCCCGTAGCCTGGACGATTATAGGCGAACGACGTGGTGGTCTTCGCAATCTCTGGAAACACCTTAGCCCACCAGTGCATGGTTCCACCCAGACCATTTTCAAACACAACGATCTCCTGACCGTTTCTCGTGAGGGCATATTCCACATGTCGGCTATCGATCTGTTCCGTCACGGTATTCGGCAATGACGCACATCCAGTAACAATCATCGCACAGAACCATAAAACATATGGGGCAGGTCTATTCATTCGCATGGTTATTGACCTCGGATCGATCAATGGCCGTTGACCATGAGTGTAGCAGCCAGTGCCGCACTCATGTCTTGTTCGAGTGTCTTGATACCCTTGATCACGAAGGGACCGCCGTTCCGCCATGTGGTTTGTGTATTGGCCAGTAACTGCGATGTCATGGCATCGAGAACATTCACCTCAACGACAACCTCGGTGCCGCCTTCCACAATGACGGGTATTCCGATAAGCAGCCTTGGGCCCAACTCTCGCACAACAATACGCACAATCCGGTCTGGCTTGGGATTCGCGCTTGAGGCCCAGTGCATGAGTTCTTCATTGGACGCCTGCGCCTGCTCAGGGGCAAGGCGATTCACAGTCAAAACCAAGAGGCAACCTGATCGGCTCAGGAAGTCTTGGATTCCACGCATCGCGGCAGCTTCGCGGAGCTTCGGTTCTTTTTGATCAGGTCTCCACTTGGTGCCCCAGTAGACGACTGTTGGAATCGATGGTTTACTAGGTTGGCACAACGGCTCTTTGAGCGGCAAGCCCGTCGTGGTCACCGTGGTCGATGCGCACCCTATCAGGAGAAAGGTAACAACGAGTAATCCGAGAATGCGCGTGGATTGGGGGATCTGAACGCCGAACGCCATGATGGACCATGGCCCTGGAAATGGTCGTCTATGTGATCGGTATTGCTGGCTGTAATCGTCATGCTTTGAAGTAATCACGACATGTTCCTTCCTATGGCGCGTGTCGCCATAACCGCGGGTGTCGATGATCTCCTCGAATGGATGGCATCGATCGATGATTTCCTTGAATTCCCCGCCCCAACCAGCTCCACAAGAACACGCACATCTTCAACTCGAACGGTTGCTAGCCCGGCGATGATCGTCCTGCTGCGCGTCACCCGTCCCCATGGAATATGAGCCGTATCTGGCAATCCAGCTAAAACTGTGAGGCAGCCCTGGATTACCAGGGCGATGACTGTGCGAAACCGCCTCCCATCTTGCCATCTAAATCTGCGTCACCGCGTCTTCGGCCCCCTCGAGCAATCGTTGCACTTCCTCCACATAAATTTCGGTGGTCGCATAGTGCTGATGCCGCATCATCTTCTGCACCCGCGTGTGATTGGCATCATTGAGGAGGACAACTGTCGAGGTCGATATATTGTCTTTGCCGGTGTCGTCAATGACTAACCGTCTCATCGTTCACGATCTTTCCCTCGCTCCCTGTCTGTCTCCGGAGTCCGGCCTCGTGCCCCCAGATAGCGGACGAGATCAGCCGCCAGTTGCCGATCCTCCCCACGATCTGACCTGGCTAACGTCCGCATCACCTGCTCATAATTCCGCATGACGTCCTGGGTTCGTCCCTGTCGGCCCGTGGTGCGTTTCAGCCGCTCCAGTGTCTCTCCTTTTTTGCTCGGTTCAGGCAGATGTCGCACGGTCCAGCGGTCATGTGTGATCCGGTGAATTCGGCTCGTGGTCGTGGCCTCAATGCCATGCTCTCGTAACGCCTCTGCAAACCCCTCCCGCCACCGTTGCAGATCGACCTTTCTCGGATTCAAGCGGACTCCATCAAGTCCCGCGGCTTTGACTGTTAAGTGGACATGCGGATGCGGAGAGGGATGCGGATCCGGATCGGTCTCGAAGGTGTGGAGGACCATCGCGTACTGGAACCCTCCAAACTCTCGTGTCGCAAAGTCACGGGCCGCGCGTTGGACGGACAACGGATCGGTACTGGTCGGCATGGAGAGGACGAGATGAAAGGCATCGCGCATCGTCGAATCCGCCGCGATCGGCATCCCGCCATCGCGCCATTCGGCTTTCAGATCCGCCACGGCCTCCTTCCCCTGAATCACCTGACCATCTTGATCCTCGATCTCGAGTTGGCCATCCCGCGAAATGTAGGTGAGGTTATTCGAGATCCCCTTCATCCCTTTCGGCGCCCGGACGAGTTTCACCACCACTTGTGGTGCGCGGCGGACCATGGCCTGCAGTTTCTGCCGCACATAGGTCGCCCGAGCTTGGGGGGTGCTGAACCGTCCGCCAGTACCCACAGGCTTAGTGGAAGCAAGACGAACGTGCTTACTGAAACGTGGTCGCGGGAGGGTCTCCGTTGAGACATTGAAAAGCCGACTCCCCCACTCATCCAATTTCTGGTCAATCTGGCTGCCTGTCGAACTCATTGGATGTGCCAGCGCTCCACGGTCCCGCGCAAGACATCGGACACCTTCTTCGTATGGGCTTGGATCACGCGGGAGAGTTCGGTGACGACCTCGACCCGAAAGGCGGTCCGGTTTTGCGGCGCGGTATTGAAGACTTTCGCTATCTGGTTCAGGTTCCGCCCCAAGGCGAGCAGTTGCTGATTCGACCGTGCCAAGGTCTCCAATTCCGGCTGCCCGACCTGCGGCTGTCCGGTCAACTTGGTCCGCACCATGGCCACCATCCATTTCGTCGGCATATAGCCTTCGTGACCGGCCATCTTCTTTAGGGCGGCGAGTTCTGAGGTCGTGAGGTTGAGTTCGATACGAGCGGTCGCTCGCTCTCGTTTCGGGCTAACGCGACTCCGAGGCGGAGGAGCCCGCGTGGCTCTCCGGTCCATGGCCCGCCGAAGGGCGTTCCGCAGGGCATGGCTCGGGGTGACACCCTGCTGCTGACACCAGGCCAGCCATGCCGTTTTGAGCTCACCCAAATCAACCGTGACCGTGGTCATGCGTTTCGTCGTCTGCCCCATCAGTTCACCTACCCCTGCCCAATTAAGACAGCCCATTCCCCTCACCGACCTGTGGATGATTCGGGTCATCGGAGGGCCAAAGAACAGGCGCACAAGAATACGATAAACCCAGAATGTAAGACAACTACGGGCAACAGCCATATCCTGCAACATCAAAAATAAGGATAAGAAGAGAGGAAAGAAGTAAAAGAGCTCTGCCCTCCCAACCTCTTAAAATCGGTATTACATTGTGCCCATGTCGACACGGATCCAAGACCACCGATCAACCTGGCACGCTGTGCACGGGACGCCAGAAACGGGCCCGGATCGGCCGGTCGGTGGAGCCCCCGGCCAGCCGGGCATACCGGCATTGTCTCGCACGATCTCACATAATCTGGAGGCGCTATACTGTGAGTATGCACCCCCTGACACGCTCTGCAATCCGGGGGCTGATGGTCCTGCTGCCCGTCGCGACGGCCAGCGTCAGTCCCGCACAATTCGTTCCGCGATCGAAACCGCCCGCTTTTCACTCGGATGCCGTGACCTCCATTCACGCGATTCTGTCGGATCCCGGACACTATCAGTTCCGACTCGTCCGGATCCGCGGCGTCGTGCAATCCATTATTCAGATCCCGAACTGGATCAAATGCGGTTTTGCGCCCGCGTATAAGATACGGGTGGAGGACGAATCTGGCGGACTGACGGTGATCGATCAAGGACCCTGTGGACGAGGGAACAGAGGACCACTGTTCCCGGAAACACTTGCCGGTGGTGAACGGATTGATGCCCTCATATTTGTCTCGTTCACAAATCAGCCACGCGAGTCTCCCAACCCACCTGAGGGGCTCCTCCAGTGGCTTGAACAAACCCCATCACAAGACTGAACACATCTTTTCTTTTCAACATTCTCGGAACCGGAACACTCCACGAGGGGGACGAAAGGGTCCGCTCGTCCTCCCGTGCGAGCGGTATACTTGGGACAGCAGGAGAAGGCATGTTCGTACAGCCGTCGTCGCTAAGCAGACTGCTCACGCTGAGTTTCCTCCTGGGTGTCAGCAGCGTCAGTGCCGGTGACCCAGAACAGGTCTCGGTTCAGACCTTGTTCTCGCCACGAGTCCTCTCCTACCAACAACATGCCGTGACCGTCGAGGGGGTGATACAAAACCTCCAGGTGTTCTCCCCATTTGATCGCACGAATGGTCGATCGGCTCCCGCAAAATGTCTGCTCTATGGTCGAGCCGCCTTCCTCCTCGAAGATGAGACGGGGATCATCCCCGTGGAAGTGTTGGGAACCTGTCATCCACACGTGGTGGAATTACTGCCGCGCAATGGAGATCATGTCCGTATCACGGGGCTCGTCCAGGTGCTGAAGAGTGAGGCTCCTCGTCACGTACGAATCCAGGCGATGACGATTCAGATTCTGGAATCGATTCCCTAACGCTGAGCCTCTGCGCGATGCGAGGCGAGCACTCACAGACAATGGCAGATAGCCAGGAACGTGATGCGGACGGCATGCAGGCCGTCAATCAGCTGATCGAGGTGCTTCCCCAATTTCTAATAACTCTTCATCGTCTTACGTTCTTTCTTCGGATACAGGAAGCCCCCGACCCGAGGGCCGGAGGCTTCCACACTGCGGTCAGCGATCCGACCGCTCCGTGACCCAGAGTTTCGCCTGTTGGGCGACCGCGACCAGCGCATCCAGGTCCGCCAGGCCGAAGGATTCGGAATTCTTCCAAATTCCATCCCGGTCCTTGTATGAGCGGGCGACGGTGACGTTGTAGAACGAACCGTTCATGCCCTCGTTCTTCCAGATACTCGCCTTGATGCGGCTGCATCGAAGCGTGGTGACCGGCTGGGGTTTCTTGTCTTGAGGTGCCATAGTGTTGTCTCCTTGAGTTAGAGTTGATGTGTTGGCCTCTCACGAGGCAGTGGAGGCCACACAGCGACGACAAAGGAGACAGAGAGGCCGTCGGCACCTGGCGGGCCGGCAGGCGCGAAGCGGAGGAATGAATGCGGAAAGGAGCCGCTTCAGAGGCGGCGCGCGGGCATGATCGACGCAGCCCGCCGGTGGAAAGCCTGGGCGACGGCCGGATGCGCAGAGGCACCGGCCCAGAACCACAAGCTGGTCCTCGCTCAGCACCAGCACGGCATGGCAGAGCAGATCCAACGAATCAGGGGAGAAGGTCCTGTTCAGAGAGACCGAAGCGACCAAGCCCATGCGCCGCAGTGGAAAGGAGTCAGCAAGTCGGCTTCGAGACGGTCTTGAGCTTGACGCGGTTGTCGACCAGCAAGCGACCGACTACGTGCCAGATGGTCGCTGAACGCAGTGGAAGACCGAACAGCTTTCGCGAGGTTGCCGGGGAAGCTCAACCATGGTGACAAAAGAATGGGCCAGTATCAGAGACGAGCGGTGTCAAAAACGATGAGACGATCCCGCAATGCTTAGACCAGACTGAGTTTGAAGGGACGGATGGACTGGATGGCGAGGAGGTATGGAAGGCCTGACATGCACTCCTCTATCACATCATCGTGCTGACACGTGTTATGCCCGACCCTTGGCCTTCAGTTCGGTTGCAAACGTCACAAGGGACATAACGAGCGTGAGCGGCGTATTCGCTAAGGGCACAGCGCCGTATGCGGCGTACCAGTCGGCGGCGCGGTCGTTCTTCGCATCGATGATGAGGATCACGCCGCCCACGTCAGCCGCGGCGCGCAGGCAGCGACGGCCTGCTGCAGCCAGGAGCTGGCCGCCTAGACCCTTCCCTTGCACACGCACATGTGTCGCGATACGTGCGAGCCGAAAGCCCGGAACATCGTGACGCGCGAGGCCGTGCCTCACCATCTCCGGCGTGTCCGCATACGCGAGCGCGCCGGGCGCGAGGCTATAGAAGCCAAGAACCGTCGTGTTGTCGGCATTGGCGATCGCAAGGAAGGTTTTCGCGCCGCCGGCGTCGTGACTTTGGCGGGCGTACCGATGCAGGAACTCGTTCATCGCGGCATCGCCGCAGTCAAACGCCTTGCGGTCGTGGTGTTTGCCGATCGGCTCCTCGTGCCAGGCCGGGACGCTCATTTTGCTTTCGGTAACGATGCGAGAGCCTTCCTGAGCCGGGCATTCGGTGCAGGGGGCTTTTCGAGCAGCTTCAGCACCATGAGGCTGTCCCGCTCCGATAACATGATGCGCTCGGCTTCTTCGATCACCTTCTTGGCTTCGCGCAAGGCCGGTTGCAGCACAAAATCCGTTAGGTCCGTATGTTTCAACGCCGCCGCCCGCACGAGCGTGGCCTTCTGCTCCGGCCGCACCCGGAGATTCATCCGTTTATTATCGTCTACAGCGACTCGGGGCATGACTCCTCTCCTCTTTATGTACTCATTTAAAGCGTACTTGAACACCGCGCGTATGTCAATGAGGCCCTCGATGAGCTCACCCTCCAAAAACTGAAGGCGCTGGTGGCACACCAAGGCATTCCCTATCAGATCCTCATGCGCGTCTTCATTCTCCGTGGGATCGAGCGCATGAAACAAGCCTCGTAACCACGCGCCCACGCGGTCTGAGCCTTCGCGTGCGGGGTGTGGCGGTCACGGCTGGCCCAATGGTTGACTCAAGGAACGTCTCCGTCTTCGCTAACGCATCCGCACGGTCGAGTCGCGTTGCGCGACACGACGGCGCCGGACTCCACTTGGCACGGCGTCTCCGGACGCGGTGCCTCAGATGCGTAGCTGCCGAAGCCCCTCGCCCAGCCCAGGCCAGGGACGTCTCCGTAGAAACTCGTCCGACACTCCGCCTTGCTGCAGACCCGGGTGAGCGACCCCTCGGGACTCAGGCGTACCCGACCCCATGGTCCTTTCTTTTGGCCAGCCTCCCCTACCTTTTCGGTATGGTCATAAATTCTGAACCCTCTCATAAGTGCGGCTCGGAAGCTCACGGTGTCGGCGAAAGAATGAGTGATCATGCTCTCTAAGATGACTCCTTCATCACGCACTCGCGATGCCGTTAAGCGGCAGGAGTCCCACCACCGAGTCCATACTTCGGATACCTGGCCGCCGCAGGTCTTTGATACCGTGGTGGATATACTGGCCCAGATCCTCGTGGCGGAATACCAGTCCACCCATGCCATAGGTTCCTCTCCACGCTTGACATTATCCGAGAGTCAACGGCATCCTTCGATCCCTCAAGAGAGAGAAGGAGCTTAATATGCGCGCTGCGGTATACGCGAGAAAATCTACCGAACAAACGGGTGTGGCAGCGGAAGCTCGCTCCGTGACGCGACAAATTGAGAACGCAAAAGCATACGCCGAGTCTAAGGGCTGGACGGTTTCCGACGAACACATTTACATGGATGACGGGGTCAGCGGTGCCGAGTTTGTGAAACGCCCCGGGTTTCTAAGACTGATGAATGCGCTGAAACCCCGCCCACCGTTCCATGTTCTCGTGATGTCGGAAGAGTCGCGTCTGGGTCGTGAGGCCATCCAAGTCGGGTATGCTTTCAAACAGATTGTCGATGCCGGTGTGCGAGTTTTCTTCTATCTCACGAACCAGGAACGGACGCTCGACAGTGCCACGGACAAGATGATGCTCGCTCTGACCAATTTCGCGTCAGAGTTTGAACGCGAGAAGGCGAGCCAACGGACCCATGACGCGATGATGCGTAAGGCCAAGAGTCTCTACGTGACCGGAAACAAAATTTACGGATACGACAATCAGCCGGTGTATGGCACCGATCGGAACTCGGATGGGACACTCAGGCGTCAACATGTCGTGAGGAAGATTAATCCGGAGCAATCCCGGATCGTGGCACAGATTTTTGAACACTACGCGGCAGGTTGTGGCCTGGCGGCTATTGCGAAGACCCTTAATCAAGCACTGGTCCCGCCGCCGATGGGCGGACCTCTCGGTTGGTGTCCGACAGCCATCCGAGAGATCCTGCGGCGAGATCTCTACCGGGGCATCGTGTGGTGGAATCGAACACAGACTATTCAGCGAGACGGCACCAAGAAGCAGCGCAAGCGACCGCAGTCTGACTGGCTTCGACTGGAGGCTCCAGAATTACGGATCGTATCCGATGCTGTGTGGGCACAGGTTGAAGCCCTTCGGAAGCGAAACGCCGCGGCGTATAAGCGCGAGGGGCAGGGAAGGTTTGTGTCACGCCCGACCGGTGAGAACCAGCGCAGCGCGTATCTCCTGAGTAGTATCGCCAAATGCGGTAGGTGCGGAGGTTCCATTGTGGCTATCAGTAAAGGCCGTGATGGGCGGTCCGGGCAGACGGTCTACCGATGTTCCTACTTTCACAAGCGTGGAACGTCGATCTGTAGGAATGCCGTCTCCATTAAGCAAAACCTTCTTGATTCGGCGGTCCTGAGTGCGATGAATGAGGCCATCGACGGACGAGTCCTTTCAGCGTCAATCACACGAGCATTGGAAAAGTTGCGGGCACAGCAAGCTCATTCTCCGGACCGGCGTTCGGTCGTCACTCGGGAACTGTCTCTCCTCGAGACGCGCCTCCAACACCTTGTGGAACTGATCGCAAGCGGTCACGGGACACCTACCGTAGTCCAGTCCCTTCATAAGGAAGAAGCGCGAAAGGAGAGTCTTGTCGCCGAACTTGCGCAGCTTCAAGCCCTGACCACGACCCTCTCTTTGAATGAACGACAGATTACCAAACGACTACGAGAGGCCTTGGGCGATCACCCTGCGTTACTGGGGAGGCACGTGCCTTTGGCTCGTCAGATGTTGAGAACGTTGCTGGATGGACACATCCTCTGTGAACCCATTGAGGAAGACCACAGGCCCGGCTACCGCTTCACGGCAACCGGGACATTTGGCCGACTGTTGACCGGAACCAGCGTCATCAACGCTGGTGGTGGAGGCGAGGGGAGTTGAACCCCTGTCCGAAGATCGTCGGCACATCGCGTCTACATGTGTAGCCGATTCTTTTAGCTTCGCAGCGACCCACGCCTATCGGCCGGCTTAGAATCACCGCTAGCCCAGTATTGTCTCGCCCCACGCCGCTGAGCACCGGCGTGGGACCAGCCCGCTGCATCGCGCCATTCCACCCCCGCGGGCCTCAGATGGAACGACGTCTCAGCCTAAATTAGGCTGCGAGTGCCAGTTCTTGGTTGGCAGTTG
>Ga0073899_10001570_pt1 | contig 20918 bp, 18 predicted proteins | sample KloWWTmetaKNB5Ph_FD_88975 | JGI IMG/M metagenome (GOLD analysis project Ga0073899, IMG submission 88975) | Active sludge microbial communities from Klosterneuburg, Austria, studying microevolution and ecology of nitrifiers - Klosterneuburg... | ecosystem: Engineered > WWTP > Aerobic digester >... | reverse complement strand
AGGTTAAAGCTGATGCTCTGATCAACGGCGGATATTGACCGAACGGATGCCTACGCGGCCCGCAAAACCCCATGCTTCACCAACGCATCGCGCACGCTTTTCGCGCTATGCGGATCGATGATGAGCTCCGAGTGCCAGCCACGTGCTCCAGCAGCGGCCACGTTTTTCGCTGAATCATCAAGAAACAGCGTTTCTGCTGGATTCAGCCGCAGGCGCTGCTCTGCTGCTGCGTAAATCGCGTCGTCCGGTTTCGCCAGATTCACGCGGCCCGAGAAAATCCCGTCCTCAAACCGCGCAATCCACGGACATCGCACTTCGAGCACATCGGCGAACGATGTTGGCATGTTCGACAGATAGAGCACGCGATGTTCACCGACCACCTCGTCCGCACCCCCTGCTCCGTCAGCCAGCATCTGCATGAGAGCAACCGTCTCATCAAACACCGGCAGCACATGCGGAATACGATCCACAAACGCATGCAGATGAGCGGCGTCATCCAGCGCAAGCCGCCGTGCGCTGCGAGCGGCTAGTTCCTCTGACTCCAGCAGCCCGAGATCAAAATCGAGCCTGTCCTGATGATTGATGAGCGCATCGGCCAGCGCGGCGGCTGACTCCGGCGTGTGCGGCGAATGAGCGGGCCGCGGATAGTGTTGCTGAATGAGCTGCGCCGGATTCCATCCGACCAGCACATTGCCAAAATCAAAGACGATGTTCATGAATGAAGCATAGGCGAAAGCAGACGCTGATCCACCGTCGCGCGCGGGCTGGTCGTGTTGAAATAGCGCATCTCCGCTGACCGCACGAAGCCATCAACCATGATCAACGCCACTGCCGATCTCTTTGAATCCCTTGTCGGGCAGGACATCACCGTCAGCATCGTCAACGGCACCGAATCGTGGCGTGTCGTGAGCGTGAAACGGCGCGAACAGCATTCGCTGCGTGCCGATCAGCCGTTCAACGCGTACCTCGCAGCACCACTCAGCAACGACCGGCGACAGGGCATACGCAGCAGCAGGCTGCCGAACGGCGAAACGATTGAGTTTTTTGGCGTGCCGATCAGTGTCAGCAAGGATGCCGTAACCTACGAACTGATCTTCAACTAGGCGGCTTCGTCGACCACGGCAGGCGGTTGGCACACCATGTAGAGATACAGCCCGCGCGTTTCGACTTCACGAAAGCCCTGTCGTTCGTAAAGGCGCCGCGCTGGGTTGAACGGCTCGACGTGCAGCCCCACCGGAATTCCGCCGGCATGTGCGTGTTGCAGCAACGCGTTACTGATGGCGCCGCCAATGCCCGCGTTGCGCGCGGCAACCGCCAGCGTGATTTCCATGAGCCGCAGTTCCTTGCCCGTCTGCTCGAAATACAAGCGGCCAACTGGCACTTCATCGCGTTCGATGATGAGGAAATGCGCCCTCGGATAATGCTGGCGATAGTGCGCATGCTGCGCATCGAACTGCTGTCGGCAGAACGCCTGCTTTTGCGCGTCGGGCCAGTCAACGGTTGCCATCTCCGCCTCGCGCGTGAGCGCGTAAAGCGAGGCGGACAGATCAAGATCGTCGACAGTTTCGGCGCGAACCAAAATTCTAGGCCCGGCCAACGCGGCCAATGCCAAATTGAGCCAGTCCGGGGCCACCAACGCCGATTGCGCTTCGGTCAGACCCATTCGCCGTGAACGGCGAAGCTTAGATACGCGAAGTCCAGGCCGAGCAGACGTGATTCACGCACTGGCGCGCGTACGTCGCCGCTGTAGCCGTAACGCCCGAGTTCCGGCGCGAGCCCAGTGGCCGCACGCGGGCCTGCAAGCACGTACACGCCGGGCTTCAATTGTGGGCCACTGCCGCTCGCCATGAAATTGAAGAAAGCCGAGCTGCGCTTGCCGGAAGCCGGAATATGCGTCACCTCAAACCCCGAGAACGCATTGTCGTGGGCCGTAAAAATCACAGACTGGCTGGTGCCGCCCAGGCGCTTCGGGCCGTGTGACCACAGGTCATGCCGCGCGACGAATCCGTCCGGCGCGACATGCACGGCAGTCACCATCAATTGATCATCAGCGAGCGAACCTGCGCCGCGGGCACCGCCCGCGAAGCCGTGGAACGTCACATCGCGTATCGGCGAGAGTGTCGGCATTTTTTCGCCGACCGTTGTGTAGCGCTTGATGCCCGCGATCATCTTTTCGTCTTCGGCGAATCGCGACAGCGCGAACGGCAGCGAACCGCCCAAGTCACGCGAAACAACTGTCTCGGCGACCAGCGCGCGGCCACCGCCCTTTTGCCCGTCGGCAACACCTGTGGCGTCCGGCACGCCACCCCACATCGATCCCGCACCCGCGACGGCAACCCCTGCCGTCGTAGCTGCTGACACCGATAAAAACCCTCGTCTGTCCATTTTTTTAGTCCTGACTAATCTACTTTTCTAATGCTACGTGCGCGGCGGAAATACGCCCTGCATTGCGATGCAGAAGTAGAACGTCAAATACGGTTGCATGTTGTTATGCGGCTGGTCGCCGCCTGCGGGCGCCAGCGCGCTGTCAGACATATTTACAAGGCTGGCGGCTGGCGCATACGCAGATGCATTCGCCGATTTCGCGAGCGTTCGATTGGACGCGGGCGCGTTGAGCTCGCCCAAGTCTATGTTGTGCGCCCGCATGGTGTGGGGATGCGACGGAATTTCAGACTCCAGCAATGACACCGTTTCCGAGCCGCCGGTTTCGCCGAGATCATGCAGCGAGAGCCCCGGCCCCTGACCGGGATGCATGGGCGCGCGACCTTGCAGGTCCGGCAACGCGAAGTTGCTCTTGCCGTTGCCTCCATAGGTAGTTCCCAGCAAAGAAAACAACGCGGTGTTCTGCGAAAGCGGAAGCAACTGGCCGTCGCACCACGCCCAGCCCTTGGGTGCAAAATTGAACGGGAAGATGCGAATTTCAGCGACGAAAGGATCCATATTGTTCTCCGCGAATCACGTTGGCGACGGGAAAATCCCGAACAATGAAATGATGAAATCTACACACAGGTAAGGCTGAAAATTGGTGTGCGGCTGACTGCCGCCCACGTTGGTTATCGCCTGCGGATTCATGTTGGTATCCGGGGTGTCCTGAATGTAGAGCAACGCACTGCCCGTCTGCCCCAACACCTTGTTCTGCGGATTCGTATCCTGTGAAACATTCGTGGATGCCAGAAACGGGTGGGTGTGCGACGGAATCTGGTTGATCGTCAGCGTTATCTCTTCCGCTCCACCCGTCTCGGCGAGGATAAAGCCATTGCCTTGATGCAGCGGCAGTCGGCCGCGCATATCGGGCAGAGCAAAGGTGCTCTGACCATCGCCACCGTAGGTAGTGCCGATCAATTGAAAAAGTGTTTCATACTCAGAGATCGGCAGCAACTGCCCCTCACAGAACATCCAGCCAGCCGGGGCGAAGTTACCGGCAAACATGCGGATCTCGCCAACATAGGGTTGTGCCATACGAGTCTCCTCAGGTTGGGCTTGGGAAAATGCCCTGCAGGGCAACACAGAAACTCAGCGTCAGGAACGGCTGCATGTTGAGATGCGCCTGACTGCCACCGGTGTTCGTTATCGTTGCGGGGGACAGCGACGTCAACGCCGTCGGGTCGGTGTAGGCACGCCCGGGCACCGACGCAAGCACATCATTGGTCGCATCCTGCGTCGCGCCCGTGGTAGTGCTGTTCGCTTTGGCCGTGTGAACATGCGTCGGTATCTCGGCAATCGACAGCGTGTGCGCTTGTTCACCCGCCCGCTCGCCCAGCGTGTGTCCGCTGCCTACATGTATGGGCACCCGTCCGCGAAGGTCAGGCAATCCGAAGTTGACCCGCCCGTCACCACCAAACGTTGTGCCCAGCAGCGAAAACAAGGCCTGATTCTGATTGATTGGTAAAAGTTGCCCGTTGCAAAGTGCCCAGCCCTTGGGGGCAAAAACAAAACTCATGATCCTGATTTCGCTCAAAAATGGCTCTGCCATCTGATTCTCCTTTTAAGGATGGGACAAGACTACGGGATTACCGGCGCAGTACAAGCGGCACCGCCAGCGAAGCCGGTGCTAAACACACTCGCCGTTGGCGCGGTGACAACGGTGTTGCGTCCCGCCAGATAGGACACTACAGCAGCAGTGTCAGCTGCCGCACCTCCGTATCCTGGCAAACGCCAGGTGCTCCAGAAGCGCTGTCGGACTCGAATGTCGCCCCCAATAATTGGGGCTCCGCCAAGCGAATGCGTAAACGTATTTCTGAGAGCACCCGCGCCGCCGATGTCCGCACATATCGCAGTCGTCGGCGAGTTGGCCGCAGTTCCGTTGTCAACCAATGTTCCCTGCACAACCATACCGGCTGCCGCGTCATTGGTGCCATCCAGTTTCACGTCAATCGTATTGCCTGTAATCGTTGCGTTGAGCGCGGAGCCCACCCCGATTTCCTGTCCGCCCTGGAAGGCGATTGCACGTTGCGTCCCGGCGTAGTCGATGATGTTGTTGGTAACTGCCGCCGTCAGTGCGCCAGCACCAGCCTGGAAGCCGAAGATGCCGTCCGCAGTCACATTGTTGGCGATCGTGATGTTGTTGTTCCGAACCGCCCCTTGCAATGTTCCTCCCGTTGAGAAAGCAGCCTTTAGCAGTGTTATCGCAACAAAATCGTTACCTGTGAACGTGTTGGTATTGATGTCGAAGCTTGACGAACCGTTATTGGCACTGACCTGAACCCCATCGTTGTTATTGGTAATGGTGTTGTTTGTTGCCCTGAGCACCAGCGTCGCCGTATCAAAACCATCCGCGACGAGCCCGCCGCTGAAGTTGTTGTTGATGGTTGCACCGGTCACGTTGACCGTCAAATTGGCGGTGTTACGCGAACCGAACAGCAAGCCGCTGCCCTGAACACCGGTATTGAAGCTGCCGCCCGTGACCGTAAGTGTCGACGCCGTTGACGACAGATTTTGAACGTTGACGTTGTCATCACCGCTGCTGGCAATTGTCGTGTTCGTAATCACGTTCGTGCCCAGCATGTTGTGGAAGTGCAGCCCATCCTCGTCCGGACCGTTGCCGAGCCCAGACAACGCGCTGTTGGTCAGCGAGAAGTTGGTGACATTGATGCCGTTGACGCCCTGTTGTGCGCTCGTTGTCATATTGACCCGGTCAAGCGTGACGTTGGTGACGGTGTCAAGGTGAACCGCAGCATTGCAACCTGTATTGGCCCCTGCGACTGCCGCACTTCCGCACGGCGCGCCGGCAGACGTCGCCGTATTCGTGAAATTCATGTTCGACAGGCTGACGTTCTGCGCACTAATCGCCGAAACACCGCGGCCGCTGATGTTCTGGATGGTGCCGCCGCTACCAGCCGTCGCGCCAGTACCGGTTACCGTCAGCCCGCCCGCGCCAGTGGTGTTAAGCAAGATGCCGTTGACTGCGCCGTTCGCGGAGATACTCTGGAAATTGAGGCCACTCGCACCGATGGTCGTATTGGCGACATTGAGCGCCGTGCCGGTTCCGCTGGTGATCGAATTGCCCGATCCTTGCACGCTAATCGTCCCACCGGCCGTGGCGCTAAAGCCAGCGCCGCTGGTAGTATCAATATCGAGGCCACCGCCCGTAAAGTTAATCGTTGCCCCTGTGTTGCTAGTGAGGGTTACGGCGGTGTTGGCCCCTGTGTTGAGCGTCTTGGCGGCGCCACCGAAGGTCACTGTGCCACCGGTCTTGTTGATTACGCGCAGCCCGCTCACGGTGTTGGCAATTGTTCCCGCGTAGCTGATCGTCGCGGTACCACCGTCGATGTCGATAGCTCTCACTGTTCCCCCAGACAGCGCGCCACCGTTCATCCCAAGCGTGCCTCCAATCAAGCTGAGCAGAATGTTGTTGGCTCCGCCGGTGGACGAGACGACGTCGAAGGTAGCCGCCGCTGTACCGTTATTCAGGCTCAGCGCCGGCAAGCCGCCGGTAATGCTGATGTCGGACGCCGTCAGCGTGCCGAAGTTGATGCCGTTGAGCGTGGGTCCGCTCGGGCTGGTCAGATTCAGGCCACGCAGCGTATTGTTGGTGTTGAGCGTTACGGTTGTACCGCCGGAAGTGACGGACGGCCGAGTGGAGCCAATGGCCGGGCGCGCCGGTATGGTGCCAGCGCCGGGTGGAATGATTCCAAACACGGTATCGAAGTTGGCGCCTGTTACGCCCTGACCGTACAGCGAGCCACCGCTGTTCAGTGTCACCGCCTGCGTGTAGGCGCCAGCGTCCGCGATGAAGATGGTGCGGTTGGTCAGTACGCCGATGTTGGTCAGCGCCGCTGCCAGCGTGCATTCATGCGTGAGCGTGCAGTTGGCGTTGCCAGCGGGGGCGGTTTTGACGTGATAGATGATCGGACCGGTCAGATTGAAGCTGACGTTCTGGTAAGCGCTACACACGCTAGGCGCCGGATTGCCGTTATCGCAAACGCGGTAAGCGAAACCGACCACCGTACCGGTCGCCTCTGCGGGCGGATTGAAGGTGAAGCTGCCGTTCGCGTTAATGGTCACGGTCGCGCCAGCGAGTACCGAAGTTGGTGCCAGGTCGATAGTGACGACGCCCAGATCCGGGTCAGTACCACCCAGCGTGGCCGCCGCGAAGGTGATCGGGATATGGACATGCGCAGCCAGGGTGCCGGGATTAGTCGGGATCGGTGCATCGTTGACCGCGATGATGGTTACGGTCGTGTTCTGCGAGACACACAAGTTCGGCGTACCACCATCGCAGACCTGGATCGCAACTACACAAGAGGCTGCTGGAATCGGACCGAGAGGTGTAAAGCTGAAGGCTCCCGTGCCCGCAACAATCGAACCGCCGCAGGTGTGAGCTGGCAGCAGGCTCCAGGTCTGGCCGGGGCCGTCCAGATCCGTCATCGTCGCGTTGTACGTGTAGAGCACGTCTTCGGTCGCCGTGGCTGGTGCAACGCTGCTGATGACCGGCGCGTCATTTACGGCGGTGATGCTGATGATTGTTGTCTGCGTGGCACACAGATTCGGTGTGCCACCGTCGCAGACCTGGATGGCCACTGCGCAGGAAGCAGGTGGCACGGGTCCCAGCGGCGTGAAGGTGTAGACCCCTGTTCCCGGAACAATCGTTCCTGCGCAGGTGTTACCCGCGATGGTGCTCCACGTCTGCCCCGGGCCATCCGGGTCAGTCATCGTCGCGTTGTACGTGTAAAGCACGTCTTCAGTGGCAGGTGTCGGCGCGGTGCTGTTGATCACCGGCGCGTCATTGACCGCGGTGATTGTCACCGTCGTCGTTTGCGTGGCACACAGATTCGGTGCGCCACCATCGCATACCTGAACTGCGACCACGCACGAGGCCGCTGGAACCGGGCCAGCAGGCGTAAAGGTAAATACGCCAGTGCCTGCGACAATCGCGCCGCCGCAAGTGTGCGCTGGCAGCAACGTCCACGTCTGACCCGGGCCGTCAAGGTCAGTGCGCGTTGCGTTGTAGGTGTAGAGCACATCTTCCGTCGCCGTGGTCGGCGCCACGCTGTTGATCACCGGTGCGCTGTTGACCGGTGTGATGGTCAGCGTGAAGGTTTGCGTGCCGCACAGATTGGGCGCACCGGTGTCGCATACCTGAATTGAAATGTCACAGGTTGCAGGCGGGGTCGGGCCTGCCGGGGTGAAGGTGTAAACGCCGGTACCCGCAACGATGGCCGCACCGGCGCAGGTATTGGTGCCGAGCAGACTCCAGGTCTGCCCCGGACCGTCAAGATCGGTGCGCGTGGCGTTGTAGGTGTAGGCCACGTCTTCGGTCGCAGGCGTTGGCGGCGTGCTGTTGATGACCGGCGCGTCGTTGACGGCCGTGATCGTGACCGTCGTCGTTTGCGTGGCACACAGATTCGGCGTGCCGCCGTCGCAGACTTGGATCGCCACGACACAAGAGGCCGCTGGCACTGGGCCGACCGGCGTGAAGGTGTAGACGCCAGTGCCAGCGACAATTGCGCCGCCGCAGGTGTTGGCTGGCAACAACGACCACGTCTGGCCCGGTCCGTCAAGGTCAGTGCGCGTTGCGTTGTAGGAATAGAGCACATCCTCTGTGGCCGTGGTCGGTGCCACGCTGCTGATCACCGGTGCACTGTTGACCGGTGTGATGGTCAGCGTCGTGGTCTGCGTTCCACAGAGGTCCGGCGCACCGCCGTCACAAACCTGAATGGCGATGACGCAGTTGGCTGGCGGGGTCGGGCCAACGGGCGTAAACGTGTACACGCCCGTGCCCGCGACGATGGAAGCGCCGGCACAGGTGTTGGTGCCAAGCAGGCTCCAGGTCTGGCCCGGACCATCAAGATCGGTGCGCGTCGCGTTGTACGTATAGAGAGCGTCTTCGGTTGCCGGCGTCGGCGGCGTGCTGTTGATGACAGGCGCGTCGTTGACCGCCGTGATCGTGACCGTTGTCGTTTGCGTGGCACACAGATTCGGCGTACCGCCGTCGCACACCTGAATCGCAACTACGCACGAGGCGGCAGGCACGGGCCCGACGGGCGTGAAGGTGTACACACCAGTACCGGCGACGATCGTTCCGGCGCAGGTGTTGCCGGCGATGGTGCTCCAGGTCTGCCCCGGGCCGTCGGCATCGATACGTGTCGCGCTGTAGGTGTAGAGCGTGTCTTCGGTGGCTGTGGTCGGTGCGGCACTGTTGATCGCCGGTGGGCTGTTAACAGCCGTTACATTGATGGTCGAGGTGACAGCCGCGCTCGGGGCCGCACCATCATTGCCGATCCAGGTCACGGTGCGCGCGAGCGTCGATGGCGTGATCGAAGCGTTGTTGTAGGTTACCGAACGCAGAGCCGTCTGGTAGTTGGCGAGAGTGTCCGGACCAGTCAGTGTCAGCGTGCCGGTGGCGGCAGTAAATACACCGCTGATGTTGACCGTGTTGGCGAACCCGAGGATGTCTTCGCCATTGACGTAATTGGTGGTGATCTGGACGGTGGCACCGGTCAGATTGAGGCTGTCGACATCGCTGACGGTAATCGTGCCATCAATCACCGCCGCGGGCGAGCCTTCAGTGAAGGCGAGCGTCGCGCCTGCGGTCAACACAGGCGCGTCATTTACGGCGGTGATCGCGATGGTCGAGGTCACAGCGGCACTTGGCGCTGCTCCGTCATTGGCAATCCAGGTCACGGTACGCGCCAACGTCGAGGGATTGTCAGACGTGTTGGCGTAGGAAACGCTGCGCAGGGCCGTCTGCCATGTCGCGACCGGAGCGCTTCCGGTCAGCGTCATCGTGCCTGTAGCTGCGGCAAATGAACCGGTGATGCCGCCTGCGTTGACGAACGATAGAACGTCCTGGCCATTGACGTAGTTGCCGGTAATCTGGACTGTCGCTGCCGTCAGGTTGGCGCTGTCCACGTCCGCGACCGTCAGACCGGGCGAGAGTGCGGATGCCGCCTGATTCTCGGTGTAGGCGAGTGTGTTGCCCGCAACAACAACCGGCGCGTCGTTCACCGGCGTGACGGTGATCGAACTGGTTGCGGTGTTGCTCAAATTGGTTGGCGCAGTGCCGTCGTCAACGGTCCAGCTCACGGTACGCGTTAGTGCCGACGGATTGTCCGACGTGTTGACGTAGGTCACGCTGCGCAGTGCAGCCTGATAGTTTGCTAGCGAGCTTGATCCGGTCAGCGTCAATGTGCCGGTACCGGCGACAAAGTTGCCTGTGATGCCACTGGCATTGACGAAGGCGAGGACGTCCTGGCCATTCTGGTAGTTGCCGGAAATAACAACGGTTGCGCCGACCAGATTCGCGCTGTCGATGTCGGCAATGGTGATTGTGTTGTCGATGACGGCAGCGGGGCCGTTTTCGGTGTAAGCGAGCGTGGCGCCAGCCGTGAGGACGGGGGCGTCGTTGACTGCGGTTACGTTAATGACAAGGTTCTGCGTGGCACTGACGTCTACACCGCCATCGACTACGCCGCCGTCGTCGCGGACGCGCAACGTGATGGTCGCAGTGCCGTTGGCGTTGGCCGCGGGGGTGAAGGTCAGGTTGCCGTTGGTGCCGTTGACGGCTGGCAACGCGCTGAACAGTGCGGGGTTGGTATTGCCTGTAACTTTAAACGTGAGCACCTGCGCCGATTCACATGGGGCGCCCTTGTTGAGCGCGGTTGCCCAGCCAGCCACGGTTTGCGGGCCGGAATCTTCATTAACCGTTTGTGTCGCACCGGCCGTGAAGCTCGGTGCCTGATTGACCGGACGCACCGTCAATGTGAAGTTCTGGGTCGTGGTGCCGACGACGTTGCTTGCCGTGAGCGTGATCGGGTGCGTACCGCGTGTGCACACAGCGGGCGTGCCGCCCACCGTGGCCGTGGCTGCGGGTGCGCCCGCGTAGGTGAACGTGACCGCCGACGGCAGGGTGCCCGTGGGTTGCGCCATGCCGGTGATCGGCAGACCGATCGAGGTGGTCGTCACGGTGTGGGTGAACGGCGCCAGTTCCGGCACGCTGAGCGCGGCCGCGCTGGTAATCGTAGGTGCGCCGCCGACAGTCAGCGTGAAGCTTTGCGTCGCGTTCGGCGTGACGCCGTTGATGGACGTGAACGTACAAGTGTGCGGACCGGCTTCAGACACGAGCGGCGAACCAGAGAGCGTGCCGCCACCGTTGGTGTCGGGCGTGAAAGTGACCGACGGCAACGCTGGCGTACATCCGCCAAACGCAGCGGTGGGTGTCGGCATGCCGTTCGACGTGAAGGCAAAGGTGTTCGCCTGAGTAGGGATGAAGATGACGTTGTTGGCGCTAGTAATGGCCGGGGCGCGGGTATTGGTGATCGTCACCGTGGCGTTTGCGGAGTCGAAAGTACCGTCGTTGACGCGGAACACGATGCTGTCGGCTGCGGTTGCCGTCGGGTTCGGCGTGTAGGTGATGTTGGGTGCGGTGCCACCGAGCACGCCTTGTGTCGGCGGTGTAACGATGGTGAAGGTGAGTGGCGAGGACTCGTAATCGGTGCCGGTCAATGTGATCGGAAGCGTTTCGCCGACCTTGGCCGTCACAGACTGCGCATTCGCTATGGGCGGCGCGTTCAGGAACATGTCGTAGCGGAAGAAGACGGTGCTGTTTTCGCTCACGCTGTAGAAATTGGTGATGTCGGAGCCGGTAGGCGCATCGCCCGTGGGGTCCGTTGCGGCCGGGGCAACGCCAGTCCAGTCGGTCACGAAGCCGTCACGGATGATGGCGGCGATCAATTGACCCGATAACGACAGCGCAAAGACCGAAACCACAACGAGCTGCATGCCCGCCCAGCCGCGACGACGGGCGAACCACAATGCGCCGACCAGCAACAGTGCCGTCAAACCCAGCGAGAACGTGGCAAGCGTTGGCACGACCAACAGGGCCGCGCCAGAAATGAGGATCGGGCCGCCAGCAGCAGTCAGCGTGAGGGCGTCACCGCCCGTCAGACCGTCAGAACCGGCGGTGGTAACTGCAACGCGGATCGGCTGGCCGGTCGGCGGCAGGAAGATGTGGGGAACATAACTTTCGACGGCGGTGGTGCCGCCAACGCCATTGCCGGGCGCAATCGGTGTCGGGGTGTTGCTGATGAGTCCGGGCGCGGTGAAGCTGGTACCGCTGATGCCGTCTGCATCGTGATTGACTGCGTGCGGTAGCCCGTGGCGTCAGCGATGACGATCGTGTTGACGATTGATTCAACACCGTTGACCGCGCCATTGAGCGTGGCGACCGCACAACCGGTTGCGGTGTTGTTATCGGTGTCGAGCAGCGTGTTGATTGTGGTCGTCGCTGCGAAGCCGAGCTGGGCTGCGAATGCGGTTGCCCCGGCGAGACCGAGCACTGCGGCCCGTGCGCTTCTACTCCGAAGTTTTGAGGAATGCCCCACCCAACCGGAAAGCAGTTGTACCGCACCGAAATCGCGCAAATTCATAGTGTCCCCCGAAGTGCCATCGCCAGCGTGTGACAAACGCCGTGATGTCGCGCAATTCCCTGTGAATTGCGCAGTACGGCGAATCTTACATCGGAAACGTCTGGTCGACTACACGTCGTAGCACAGTGTCATGCACACGTCATATTGCATCGCAACAACCACACGAGAGTCATACAGCATTATTCTGAAATCCTTTGCCGACAGGGGCTCCCCGTCAATAGCACGTAAAGTCGACTTTCAATAAAATTATGCTCTTACCCCTGATCCGACGCCATTTCAACGAAAAGCCATCTGACTAAATCACGCTGACAATGCCCGCTACCGAAAGCACCGCCAGCACCGCCAACACCGCTTTCCGGAACATCGCCTCGCTGACATTGCGGAAGCCGTGCGAGCCGAGCGCGATGCCCGCCAGCAGGGGACCGGCGAGCCACGCCGCCCGCGTAAATGTTTCCGTCGTGACCACGCCGTGCCACGCCCCCCACGACAGCGAATACAGCGCGCTGCCGAAGAAAAGCACGATCAGCGTGGCGCGCAGATTTTTCGCCGGCAAAGACACCGCAAACAACATGACGGAGGCGACCATGCCGCCGAGTGATGTCGCACCGGCAAAAAAACCGGCCACGATGCCGGTACCGAAACGCAATGGAAATCCGTCGGGCAGCTGAGGCCGGCGATTGAGCAGGAGACAGAGGCTCGCGACCAGCAGCAGCACGCAACCGCCCACGCGCAACACGGTCACGGGCAGGTACGCGAGCGCGGCAACGCCGACCGGAATCGACAGCACATAAGCCGCGCCCAGCGGCGTCAGCCATTTCCAGTTGACGTCTCGCCACACGCTCGGGATCAGCGCAATGCTCGCAATCACTTCCATCGCCTGCGCGGTCGGAATAATGAGTTTCGGCGAAATCACGAAGGCCGCGCTCGCCACCAGAACGGCCGAGAGTCCAAAGCCCGAGAAGCCGCGCACCAGCCCGGCAAGAAAGGCGCAAAGCGCGAGGATGATGAAGTGTTCGGGCGGAGTGAAATACGTCATGACGACACGTTAGCGGATCGTCACACGGCGATTGCCGCCCGCGCTCAATTACTGCGGCTTTACTGCAGCGCTCAACTCGCTGTCCAAGACGTACGCGGGATTCAGTATCAGGAAACGCTACTGATTGCGTCGTGGAGCGCTACGCCGCAACAAACCGTGGCGCCGCGTTCGCCAGCATGAAACAGTTCAACCGGTCGGCGCAACGCGCCTTTCAATGACGGATACGAAAATGCAGATTGTGATTCAACGTGACACCCGCGCCTGGCGCTTCCAGGTCTGGGCCTCGTTTGCGATTGCGGTGTTTCTTTGCGCCACGGGCCTCGCCTACCTGCCCGGACAGGACATCGACCGCGCGTTCATGATCATGGGCTACCTGTTCTGCCTCAGTGCGACCTTCGTGCTTTCGAAGTTCGTGCGCGACAACCAGCGCCAGTCCACGGACACGCCAATGTGGCGCTGGGTCGTGTACGGAGCCTTTCTGCTCGCAATGTCGCTCACCGCCTGGGGGCTGTGGCGCATGGCCATCAACGACACCTACAAGGCGTTTCTGCTCGTGAGCTGGCTCTACCTCATCACCAGCACGTTCACGCTGGCCAAGTCTTTGCGCGACGGGTTCGAAGCCGATCTCGCCGAGGCACGCTTGCGCGGCAGCAACACGCAACCCGTTTCCACGTCACGTTAATTTTCCATCAGGGAGACACTCATCATGAATACGACACTAAAGAACCTCCAGCGCAATGCGTCCATCCTCGCGCTCGCCGTCGGCATCACGCTCACGACACTCGCGCCCACTCAAGCACACGCGCACCGAAACGATGGCCTGTCCGGCATCAGCGCGTTGTCGATGCTGCCGATCGCCTCAGTTGCCATCGCTGGCGCGGGCGCGAGCGTGGGTGCAGTCGCCATTCCGGTCGCACTCTCTACCTCCGGTGCGTTGCTGGTCGTGAAATCGGTCGAAGTCAGCGCGCGGGGCATGATCTGTGTACTTGAACGCGCGTCTGACGGTGCGATCGCGAGCATCGAGCTGGCGGGCCGTGTTGCTGAGCGTGGCTCGCTGGTAGTCGGTCGAAGCGTCGAGGTTAGTGTCGTTGGTGCGGGCGTTGTGTTGTCCGCGATGGGCGAAGTCATCGCCTTCGTCCCCAACGAACTCGGTCGCGCGCTTTTGCACAACGAACGCATCACCTACTGAGCACGGAGCCTGCCATGTTGAAGTCCATGTTCCGCGCAGCCCTCGCCATCGGTTTGACAACGCTGCTTTGTCTGCCCGCCTACGCGGGTCGTTCGTGCGAAGACAAACCACCGAATCCGCAGAGTGTCTCGCGCGGCCTCACGCTTGCGGAGCGGACGCGCAGCGCGCTCGATGCCAGCGGCGCCAGCGTTGTGCTGCTGGCCCGCTCCGGGCAGGATCTGAGCAAATACGGTTTGCGCTATTCGCATCTCGGCTGGGCTTACAAAGGCGCGAACGGACAATGGCTGATCGTGCACAAGCTCAACACGTGTGGCAGCGCCGATGCGTCGATCTATCGGCAGGGTCTCGGTGAATTCTTTCTCGATGATCCGTTTCGTTTTGAGACCGCGTGGGTTGTACCGACGACAGACTTGCAGACTCGTCTGCTGCCGTTACTGCAGGACAACGCGAAGGTCGCAACACTGCACACGAAGGCGTACAGCATCGTGAGCTACGTCTGGGCGACCCGCTATCAGCAGTCGAACCAGTGGGCACTCGAACTGCTGGCGCAGGCCATGGACGCAGACATCCGCTCGCGTGAACAGGCTCAGGCGTGGCTGCGATACAAGAACTATCAGCCGAGCGTCCTGCGCATCGATGCCCTGACCCGTCTCGGCGGCCGCATCAGCTCGGCGAATGTCGCATTCGATGATCATCCCAATGAAAAGCGATTCTCGGACCGCATTGAAACGGTAACCGTGGACTCGATGTTCACGTGGATGAGTGCGTCTCGCCTCGGTACTGCGCCCATGACGTTGCGGCTTTGATCCGGGAGCCGACGACCGGTTGTGGCGTTCGCCCATGTTGAGCCCGCGCGATACACTGCCTACTTGTTGTCGTCAGGTCCCGGAGGATCATCATGAAGCGTTTCATTCACAGCATCATCGCCGCCACATTCGCCCTGTCGTTCGTGCTTGGCTCCGCGTCCGCTTCCGCGCAGGACAAGGTCGTCTATCACATCGATCACGCCGCGAACCAGGGCCTGAAAGGGTTGCGAAACATCCGCAACCATCTCGACGTTGCGCCGGACACCAAAATCATCGTGGTCACGCACGCAGAAGGTGTGGACCTGCTGATGGAGGGGGCGAAGGAGGAAAAGAGCAAGACGGAATACGCGCCGCTCGTGTCTGCGTTGAAGGCGCGTGGCGTGCGCTTCGAAATTTGCGAGATCACGCTCAAAAATCGCAGTCTCAAGAAAGACCAGTTCGTGCTCGATGCCGATTACACACCGTCCGGTGTCGCGCGCATTGGGCAACTGCAATCCCGCGAGAACTACGCCTACATCAAACCGTAACAATTTTCTGACTGGCCCCCTCGCCTGCTTCGGGTGTGGGCCAGAGTGAGGGGCGCGCGGATTGTTAACGCCGCGTACCATCGTCAGCACGGCATACTTCCACGATGCAAGGCCTACACCTAACCAACGATCTTCACGGCTGCGCCTGCCCGCCATCCCTGCTGCGGGACCGCGCTGCGTTGCAGCGCTCGTGCATGCAACTGGCGACTGACGCGGGCCTGACCGTGGTCGGCGATCACTTCCACACGTTTGCCGATGCCTGTGGCGTCACAGGCCTTGTGCTGCTCGCTGAATCGCATCTGGCGATACACACGTGGCCAGAGCTGAATGCGGTGACGCTCGATGTGTACGTCTGCAACTTTGTTGATGACAATAGTTACAAGGCTCGCGCCCTGATGGACGGGCTTGTCACACTGTTTGCGCCGATGCGAAAAAACACCCATGAGCTACGGCGCGGTGTGCCGCAATCGCCGGAAACACCATTGGATGCAACGCCGCCGCTCGCGCTGGAATGGTTGACGCCGGACGTTGCGCATGGCGTCCGCATCACGCGCCCGCCCGTGATGACTCACAGCAAATTCCAGCGCATCGAATGGCACGATACGCCGGCGATGGGCCGCGTGCTGGCGCTCGACGGTGCGTTCATGCTCTCCGAGCGCGATGAATTCATTTATCACGAGTGCATGGTGCACGTGCCGGCGCTTGCGCATCCTGCGCCACAGCGTGCGCTGGTGATGGGCGGCGGCGATGGCTGCATTGCGCGCGAGCTGTTGAAGCATCCCGGCATCGAAGAGATCGTCATCGCCGAACTCGATCCTGCGATGATCGAAGAATGTCGCACCAGGCTGGCTGCGATCAATCAGCATGCGTTTGATAACAAACGCGTGACGATTGTCGTGGGTGACGCGCTGGCCTACGCCAGGCAGGCGCACGATGCGGGCGAACACTTTGATCTGGTGGTGATGGATCTCACTGATCCTGACTCCGATACGCAAAGCGCAAGCAGCGCAGACGTGCAAGATGCGGGCAATGCGTCGGGGCTTTACAGCGTTGAGTCGTACCGGCTGGTGCGCGACCTGCTGACTGCCGACGGCCTGCTGAGCCTGCATATCGGCAGCCCGTTTTTTCATTCATCGCGCTTTGCCTATGCCTTGCGCGATCTGCGCAAGGTGTTCGCTGAAGTGCACGCCTACAAGGCTTTCATGCCGCTGTACGGCGCTGAATGGGGCATGGCCTGTGCATCGATGCAGACTAATCCAACGGCCGTCAGCGTCGACCAGATTCAGCAACGAATGACGTCGCGCGGCATCGACCATCTGAATTTCTACACCGCACGATCACATCACAGCCTGTTCGCGTGGCCCGCATACGCTGAAGCGTTGGGCGCGTAGGCGTGCACGTGATCACAGGGGCGCGACTGTGAGCGCGCAGGTATTCGCAAGATGTGGGCGGATGTCCGTCCATGTGGTTCGCGTCGCGCACGGCGACACGGCGTTCGCCGTGACCGCATTGCCGCGCAGGCCCAGCAGCGCACGCAACAAGAGCAAGCCATCCGTCGCCACATCCACGCTCGAATCACCATCGATGTCCAGCATCTGCGCGTTGAGATGTGTCGCAATGTCCGCCGGAAGCGTTCGCTGCGCCAGCGGCCCCAGCACCCCGTTGGTTGCTGCTGTGCCCGTCATGCCAAGCATCCAGCGCAGTGCGAGCAATCCGTCGGTCAGGGCATTGATGCTGCCGTTGTTGTCGGCGTCAAGGACGCAACTCGCGGGAATACGGGCATTGACCGCCGGCACTGCGGCACTGGCTGTGACCGACGAAAGAATAATCGGCGGCGAGTAAACCGTGCCCGTCTGCCGCGGATAAAGGCGCCCGGAAAAACCGAACGGCACCGAGCAGCTGAAATTTCCGCTCGCATCGCTGGGGGTACAGGTAACGCCGGCGCCGCCGCAGAACGTCACGCCGGTTCTCGCAGGAGCCGACCCGTTGATGGTTCCGGTCATCGTGAACGGTCCGACGGCGGCCTGACCAGAATCGAAGTTCACCATGAGCGACGACACGTCCACGGCCTCGAAGTTGCTGCCAACGATGAAATCAAGTTCATGCAGTTCGTCGTTGTCCCAGCGATCATCGGTTGCGCCGGAGATGTACCAGTTGCTGCCGTTGTCGGCGAGCATCATGCCGTACTTTTTGAGCGCGCGCAGAATCGTGATCGCCGTGGCCGACAGCGGCGGGACACGTTCCTCCGAGACGTTCGCCTTGAGCCGGAAGCGCTGGCCCATGGCGGGTACGTTCGGATTGGTATTCGACGAGGCGTAGTGCCGCGCCGGCCAGACGTAGGCGCGGCGGGTGATCTCCGCGGTGAAGCGGACCGCGTGCCTGATCTCGCCGGCCGCGACCTCGTCGTAACGAATAAGCCCGGGCAGGATAGGCAACCCGGCGGCGTCCGCCGAGGTCCAGGTTTCAGGCCGAAGCGCGTGTGAATTCAGGTCCCAGACTGCGCCGGAATACCCGGTCCAGCTCGTGGGCGGCGCAGGATAGGCCGGCGTTTGCCGCAGCACACCGACCTCATAAAGTTTGCAGGTGCCGCGATCAATCACGATGCCATGCCGGTCGCCCGACGGAAACGCAGCGCCGCCTTCGATCGGGATGTCCGGCGGAATCGGGTACGGCCCCGGATCGCTTTCGTCATCGACCTCGAAGGTGATCGGAACTTTCGGTTGTGACCCCGGCACCGTGGTGAACGGAATGCCAATTGGTCGACCTTCGTAAAGCCCGGATCCGAAATCGAGATGCAGTCCAGCGCCGAGGCCAATGCTGGCGACGAAGTTTGCTGAATTGGCATGCACCGGAAGTGTGTCGACCGGCACATTCCAGATGTTATTCGTCGGAAACACCTGGCAACCGCCGATCACAGGCAGCGCAACCGCTGTCGTCAACGGCAGCAGCGCAAGCGCGCACGTCGCGCCCGCCACGCCTGCGAGACGCTTCAACTCAGAAAACACGGGAAGCAAAGATCACCAATCATGCCGATAGCATATCGCGATCTGCTGTGGTCTGTTGCGAGGGTCGCAGGAGAGTGCTCTCGACGTTGCCCAGACATTGGTTTCGTGATCAGCATTTTCGTGGAAGGCTTATTCGATAGGGGTTCACTCGCAAAAAGGCAGTAAGTCGACTTTAATTAAAACCTGTGTCAAAACCCATATAGGATAAGGCTTTAGAACAAAAGTCATAAGTGCGAAGTCGTTCGTCCAGACGCGTGGCGCGCAGATGCTCGCGTTGCCGACTATAGATCCGAGCCCCGGCTCAGTCGCACTGCGAACATTGCCGACATGAGGCCAAGTGTCGCGGACGCCAACATCACAGAAAACAGCGCGTTGGTCGCGTCAGTAGCAGAGAGGAAAATCCCCGCAGTTGAGGCGACGACAGCAGCGCCCGCCAGCGTCAGCGCCGCAGTCAATCCGGCGGCGGTGCCTGCGAGATCGGTGCGAATGGACAGCGCGCCAGCAGTTGCACCGGGCATGGTCAAGCCATTGCCCAGGCCGATGAATACGCACGGCCCAAAAAACGCCGCGACGTGAGTGATCCCGCACAGCGAAAGAATCAGTCCCACCAGCAACCCGGCACAGGTGAGCAGTCTGCCGAAGAGCACGGTGGTGCTGAGTGGAAAGCGAGTCGAGTAGCGAGCCGCGAGATGGCTGCCGGTCATGAACCCTGCGGGCACCAACCCCATGAGCAGGCCGAGCGTGACGGTGGAGCCTGCCAGCGAGCTGCCGACCACTAACGGCGCACCGCCGAGGAAGATATAGAACGTCCCGCTCGAAAACGCCATGCACAGCGTGTACGCCCGGTACAACGGCGCTCGCAATATGTCGCGATAGCCATTTATGTAATCGGCCACGGCCCGCACGGGCGGTCTGGTCGTCTGCCGCAGTTCCACAGTGGACAACGTCAAAACAGCCGCGCCCAGAATCGCGAACGCAACAAAACTCGCACGCCAGCCGAACACATCGTCCAGCACTCCGCCGAACGTCGGGCCAATCATCGGCGCGACTGCCCACGCGGTGGCAACAAGGCCGATCTTGCTTGCGGCCTCGCGCGTGCCCGACGTTTCCTTGATGATTGCAAGCGACACCGAGTAGCCCGTGGCGACCACCGCCTGCATCATGCGAAACATGAGAAAGACACCGATATTGGGCGCAAGCGCACAGCCAATCGAAGCCAGAGCGAAAATCGTCAATGCAGACAATACGACTGGCCTACGCCCATATCGATCCGACAGTGGTCCGGCGATGAGATGGGTCAACGCAGCGACGACGGCGAATCCGGCCACCGAGAGATTGACCAACGCAAAATCGGCACCGAACGTACTGGCAATGTTCGGCAACGACGGCACGAACATGTTTACCGGCAATACCGCCAATGCTGACAAGGCAATCAGGGTGGTCAGCCGCGGGCCGACGTGAGGCGGGTTCATTTGCGAAGCTGGCGGTAGAGTCGCTCGCAGTTTTGATTCGGTGCACGCGGGGTTGGCTTAACGTGGCTAGACCAATTCCGGCGCGAACTCATGGTGCGGCGCTCTAACCGAGTTCGACGATATCGTCGGTCTGGAGCACTTCAAACGCAGCCGAGAGGCGTTGCGTGAGGAGCCCTTGCAATGCCTCATTGGAAACGTTTCCGCAAGTCAGCCAGATGAGTTTGGGTGGAGCGCCCAAACGGCTAACCAGTTCCACAAAGTCTGCATCCTTGCTGAGCAAGATCACATCGTTTGCTCGAGCTGCGTCGAATATCTCGCGATCACCTGCATCACGCAACCCGAGTTCGCGCAATGCTTTTGCGTCGACAAACCGAACGTTGCGCAACCAAGTCGCCAGTTGCGGCGGCAATTGCGCATCAAGCCAGAGCGTCGGCACGGTGCACAGAACTACGTCAAGCGGCAAGCCGCACGATGTCGCTACGCTGTGCTGCGTAATGCAGACACGCGCGAATATCGTCCGATTCCAAGTCCGGGAAATCTACAAGAATTTGCGCTTCAGACACGCCGGTTGCAAGCAGCTCGAGAATGTCGGTGACGCGTATACGCATGCCACGAATACACGGGCGTCCGCCGCATTGGAGCGGATTGAAGGTGATTCGATCTAGAAGCGCGTTGTTCATGTGTAGCAATGATACGCTGCTCAGCCAGAGCTTGCCAGACAAGGCGGACCGACCTTCTTGTGTTTGCTGGTGAGCACGTAGCCATCACATCTTCAAACCACTGAATACTCAATGGCACAAGCAACGCGTACCCTCAATCCTCTTCACTTTGAAGATCTCGAACCACACCGATTCGAGGACCTCGTTCGGCAGCTCACTTACGACTTTCGAGATTGGTCTGCACTTGAAGCGACTGGCAGAAGCGGCGCCGATGATGGTTTTGACGTTCGAGGAAGAGAACTGGTCAGAGCGAGTGATGTCGACGCTAACGACGAACAGCCAGATGCTATAGAGCGT
>Ga0073899_10001568_pt1 | contig 20928 bp, 18 predicted proteins | sample KloWWTmetaKNB5Ph_FD_88975 | JGI IMG/M metagenome (GOLD analysis project Ga0073899, IMG submission 88975) | Active sludge microbial communities from Klosterneuburg, Austria, studying microevolution and ecology of nitrifiers - Klosterneuburg... | ecosystem: Engineered > WWTP > Aerobic digester >... | reverse complement strand
CGTTCTGCGCAGGCCTCGCCCAACCGGCCTCGGTCTGATTCCTAGCCAATCTTGTCGCGCAGCCAGATGCAGCCATCACTTTCCTCGATCAGGCCCTGCAATTGCAGGTCGCGCATGACGCGGCTGACCATTTCACGGGAGGCGCCGATGGTGCGGGCGATTTCCTGACGCGTGATATGACGGGCGACAACCTTACGACCATCGCGGGTTTCCGCCATGTCGAGCAGCAGGCGGGCCACCCGGCCGAAGACATCGATCAGCGCAAGGCTTTCGATCTTGCGGTCAGCCGTGCGCAGCCGCTTGACCAGACTGTGAATGATGTACAGCGAGAAATCGATATTGGCTGCCAGGCAGCGCCGGAAATCTTCCTGGGAGATGACCACCAGATTGCAGGGTTTGATCGCCGTCACCGTCGCCGAGCGCGGGTGCTCGTCGATGGCGCCCATTTCACCGAACATTTCGCCGCACCCGAGCCGTGAAAGAATGACGCCGTGTCCCTCGTCATCGCTCATTTGGACTTCGAGTTCGCCTGACAGCACCATATAGATATTGTCTGTGTGATCGCCGGCGTGCAGAACCACGGTATTTTTGGCAACCCGGCGCAATGAGGCAATGCGTGCAATCTCTTCGATGCGGCTCTGGTCGAGCGTCTCGAACATCGGCAGGGTGCGCAGGGCAGTGATCGAAACAGGCGTTGCTGGCAGCATTGGCGTTATTCCTCGTCGGTCAGCGGGATTCGATACTCATGTTACAGGACATGCCGGATAATTACACTGGCGCGCAATAATTCCGTATTGTCGAGAAACGTATAATATTCGTACCCTCTCTTTGACTTTCACCTTTTGCAGGAAATGCCATCATGACCACTCGTCACACCCGTCTGCTGATTCTTGGTTCCGGCCCGGCCGGTTACACCGCCGCCGTGTATGCGGCGCGTGCCAACCTGAATCCTGTGCTGATCACCGGCCTGGCCCAGGGGGGGCAACTGACGACGACGACGGAAGTCGACAACTGGCCGGCCGATGCCGATGGCGTACAGGGTCCGGAATTAATGGAGCGCTTTCTCAAGCATGCCGAACGCTTCAACACCGAGATTATTTCCGACCACATCCACACGGCGAAGCTGACCGAAAAACCAATGACCCTGATCGGTGATGCCGGCACCTATACCTGCGATGCGCTGATCATCGCTACCGGCGCTTCGGCGCAATATCTCGGCTTGCCGTCGGAGGAAGCATTCGCCGGGCGCGGTGTATCGGCTTGCGCCACCTGCGATGGTTTCTTCTACAAAAATCAACCGGTCGCCGTGATCGGCGGCGGCAATACTGCCGTCGAGGAGGCGCTGTATCTGGCCAACATCGCCAGCCATGTCACCATCGTGCATCGTCGCGACAAGTTCCGCTCTGAAAAGATCATGCAGGACAAGTTGTTTGAAAAAGAAAAGGCCGGCAAGATCACCATCAAATGGGACAGCACACTTGAGGAAGTCCTCGGTGACAAAAGTGGCGTGACCGGCATGCGCATCAAAAATGTAAAAACTGGCGCCACCGAGGACATCACCCTGCAAGGCGTCTTCATCGCCATCGGCCACAAGCCCAACACCGACCTGTTCGTTGGCCAGATCGATATGGATAATGGCTATATCGTCACCCAGGGCTCGCGTCACGGCAATGCCACGGCGACCAATCTGCCTGGCGTCTTTGCTGCCGGCGATGTGCAGGATTATATTTATCGGCAGGCCATCACCAGCGCCGCCACCGGCTGTCAGGCGGCACTCGATGCCGAGCGCCATCTCGACGGCCTCGATTAACAGCAAGTCGCCGCCATGGCAAAACGGCGCAGCGTAGCGGAGGCATCGGAGGCCGATCGCGCGCTGTTTCGTTTCGCAGTCGCCGACGCCGTGCCGCTGGTCTCGGACAAGGTGCATCACGAACCACCGTTGCCGCCGGCAATTCCACGCAGCCGCCAGCGCGACGAAGCCGCCGCGCTTGATGAATCACTGGCATCACAACCCCTCGAAGTATTGCTCGAAGGCGGCGACGAGCTGACCTTCCTGCGTCCCGGCCTGTCGCGCAGCGTACTCAAGGATTTGCGCCGTGGCCGCTGGGTGACGCAGGATGAAATCGATTTGCACGGATTGAACCGCGATGAAGCGCGCGACCTGCTGAGTACGTTCGTTGCGGAAAGTCTGGCGCGCGGCCAGCGTTGTCTGCGCATTGTCCATGGCAAGGGCCTGCGCTCACCGGGCCGCGAGCCGGTACTCAAGGAACTGGTGCGCCGCTGGCTGGCCAGTCGTCCCGAAGTACTTGCCTACTGTCAGGCACGCGCCGCCGACGGTGGCAGCGGGGCAGTCACCGTGCTGTTGAAGGCGCAGCGGTAGTGCGGGCGTGCATACCCCGTTAGCCATCGTTCTGTTTGACAGGTTCCGTGTCACGGAATACACTGCCGGTCATGATTCATTCGTTCGCTTGCCCCGATACCGAGGCTCTTTTTCATAGCCGGGCCGTAGCCAGGTTCAGGAACATCGAACGAGTGGCACGGCGCAAACTGTTGCAACTCCATGCGACCACCGAGTTGGCCAGCTTGCGAGTTCCGCCCGGCAACCAGCTGGAGGCACTGAAAGGCAACCGCAAGGGTCAGCACAACATTCGCATCAACGACCAATGGAGAGTGTGCTTCGAGTGGCAGAAGGATGGGGCGTATCGGGTCGAAATTGTGGATTACCATTAGGAGGCGAATATGACCAAATTGCTTGACGAAATCCATCCCGGTGAAATCCTCCTTGAGGACTTCATGAAACCGATGGGAGTCAGCGCGCGCAAACTGGCGGCCGACATCGATGTTTCCCCGAGCCGCATCAGTGAATTGGTTAATGGACAACGGCCCATCACTGCCGACACCGCCCTGCGCCTGGGGATCTTCTTCGGCATGGAGCCGCGTTTCTGGCTCAACCTGCAGGCCGAGTACGATATGCGAATGGCAACGCGAAACCTGCTCGGCAAGATTTCGCCGAGGATTCGCGTTTTTCATCAAGTTACCGTATAGACCATCGGGAATATCGAGCTTGAGTCGCTACAACATGACTGCAACGAATCGCCGGTCGGCTTGAGTCGGGCGGTCAGTGAGGCGGCAGCGTAGCCTCAAATCCTGCATTCCAAAAATCCATCTCCGGAGACTGCATGTCGCAAGCCGCTTTCCCCTCAACCCTTGAACTTAGCGGCCAGGATGCCGAGCAAATCCGGCAACAAATCCTGACGTACTTCCACGCGACCTTTGATCGTTACGAGCAACTATTCGAGGTTTTGCGCAGCGATGATGCCTACGCGTCGTATTACGTCAAGCCGATTGCCTTGCGTCACCCGCTGATCTTCTACTTTGGCCATACCGCCACTTTTTTCATCAACAAGCTGGTGCTGGCCGGCTTGCTGACCGAGCGCATCAACCCGCAATTTGAGTCAGTATTCGCGGTTGGCGTCGATGAAATGAGCTGGGATGATTTGAACGCTGCGCGCGATGATTGGCCGAGTGTCGAAGCAGTACGGGCGTATCGTCAGCGTGTTCGCGCGGCGGTTGATCAACTCATTCGGACGCAGACTCTCACTTTGCCCATCCATTGGGAAAACCCCTGGTGGGTGATCCTGATGGGCATTGAGCACGAGCGTATTCACCTCGAAACCTCCTCGGTGCTCATGCGTCAGCACACGCTTGAATTTGTGCAAGCGCATCCTGCCTGGGAGCCCTGCCGGCTGAGCGGCGTCGCACCGCAGAACAGCCTCGTTGATATCCCTGCGGCCAGCTTACGGCTTGGCCGCGCGCGCAGTGCGCCGCAAATTTATGGTTGGGATAATGAATTTGGCTGTCATGAAGTCGCCACGCCGGCGTTTCAGAGTGCGCGCTACCTGGTATCGAATCAGGAATTCCTCGCCTTCGTTGAGGCAGGCGGTTATGCGGACGATAGCCTGTGGCAGGAAGAGGGTGCAGCCTGGAAAAAATTTGCCCGAGCCGAACATCCAACCTTTTGGATTCAGTGCAACGAAGGATCCGGCCAGAATCCCGACAAGCAATGGCGACTGCGGCTGATGGCGGAAGAAGTCCCGATGCCGTGGGATTGGCCTGTCGAAACCAATTACCACGAAGCCAAAGCCTTTTGCCAGTGGCAGGCACGTGTCAGCGGTCAGCCTGTGCGACTGCCGAGTGAAGATGAGTGGCAGGCGCTGCGCCAGTTTGCCGGGGTTGCCGACGTGCCGAATCAGCAGCAGCTTGCGGCGAATATCGAACTCGCCCATTACGCCTCCAGTTGTCCCGTGAATCAATTTGCACACGGCCCGTTGTTCGACGTCATTGGTAACGTCTGGCAATGGCTGGAGACGCCGATTTATCCATTCGATGGTTTTGTCGTCCATCCGATCTATGACGACTTCACGACGCCGACCTTTGATGACCGGCACAATTTGTTCAAGGGTGGCTCGTGGATTTCCTGCGGCAACGAAGCCTCGCCAATGTCGCGCTACGCCTTCCGCCGGCATTTCTTTCAGCATGCCGGGTTTCGTTATGTCGTCGCCGAAGCACCCGCAGTCCAGCCCGCATCGCACTACGAAACTGATCGGCTGATCGCTGAATACATCGAGTTTCACTATGGTGACGAATACTTCGGCGTTGCCAACTTCCCGCGCGCGTTGGCCTGTTTGGCCATCGAAGCGCTGGGGGATAAGCCCGCACACAAAGCGCTGGATCTCGGCTGTGCGACGGGTCGCGCAAGTTTCGAACTGGCCCGGCATTTTGACCAGGTCACCGGCCTGGATTTCTCGGCGCGCTTTATCGGCATTGGCACACAGCTCAGCGAGCAGGGCCATCTGCGCTACACGCTGGTCGAGGAGGGTGAGCTGATGCGCTACAAGGAAACCTCGCTCGCTGCGCTGAGTCTGGCGGCGGACAGCCACAAGGTTGAATTTTTTCAAGCCGATGCCTGCAACCTCAAGCCAGTATTTACCGGTTACGACCTGATTCTGGCGGCGAACCTGATCGACCGTTTGTACAGCCCGGCCCGGTTTCTGGAAACCATCCACGAACGCCTGAACCCCGGCGGTCTGCTGATGCTGACCTCACCCTACACCTGGCTGCCAGAGCATACCAAGCGTGAAGAGTGGATCGGCGGCTTCAAAAAAGACGGTGAAAACTTCACCACGCTGGATGGACTCAAAGCGCTGCTCGGCAAGCATTTCCGCCTTGTGCGCGAACCCGAATCAGTGCCCTTTGTGATCCGCGAAACCCGACGTAAGTTTCAGCACACGCTGTCCGAAGTGAGTATCTGGGAGAAATTAAATTAAGGAAACGCTGAATAAGTCAAAGTTTAGTCATTCCCGCGAAAGCGGGAATCCATGTTTTCAGGCACTTCCTGGATCCCCGCTTTCGCGGGGATGACTTGATCAGTGATTCCTTAAAGTGACCGGATAGTGACCCCATGGGACACAATATTTTCCAATCTCAGATCGCCGCTTCATCCGTCTCGCCCGTGCGAATCCGCACGATCTTCTCGACCGTCGTGACGAAAATTTTGCCGTCGCCGATCTTGCCGGTGCGTGCTGCCTTGATGATGGCTTCGATGGCGGGTTCGACGGTTTCGTTGGCGACGACGATTTCAATTTTGATCTTCGGCAGGAAGTCGACGACATATTCGGCGCCGCGATACAGCTCGGTATGTCCCTTCTGTCGGCCGAAGCCTTTGACTTCGGTGACGGTCAGGCCGGCAACGCCAATTTCGGAAAGCGCCTCGCGTACTTCGTCGAGCTTGAACGGTTTGATGATGGCTTCGATTTTTTTCATGATGGCTCCGGAAACGGTTGTGAGTTATGTGCTGTGATTACCACTCATCGGTATAACGCGATGTTATCGGATATCGCCAATCCTTGCCGAAGCCGCGCCGCGTGATGCGGATACCAACCGGCGACTGGCGGCGCTTGTATTCATTGCGCTTGAGCAGGCCGACGACGCGTCTCACGTCGGCTTCGGCGTGACCCTGGGCGACGATCTGCTGTGGGCTGAGGTCGTTCTCCATGTAGGCTTCGATGATGGCGTCGAGCGTCGCATATGGCGGTAGTGAGTCCTGGTCGGTCTGGTCGGGCTTGAGTTCGGCCGATGGTGCGCGCGTCAGGATGTTCTGCGGAATATCGGGGCGCAGGCTGTTGCGGTAATCGCACAGGCGATACACGAAGGTTTTGTAGATGTCCTTGATGACGGCAAAGCCGCCAGCCATGTCGCCGTAGAGCGTGGCGTAGCCAACAGCCATTTCACTTTTGTTGCCGGTGGTCAGGACAATGGCGCCGGTCTTGTTGGAGAGCGCCATGAGGATCATGCCGCGGATGCGTGCCTGGAGATTTTCCTCGGTGGTGTCGGCGGGCAGCCCGGTAAATTGCGGTGCGAGGATTTCGGTGAAAGTGTGCATCGCCGGTTCGATGGCAATTTCGTCGTAGCGCACGCCGAGATTGCGGATCAGTGCGCGCGAGTCGTCGAGACTCATCTGTGTTGTATAGGGTGAGGGCATCATTACCGCGCGCACCTTGTCGGCGCCCAGCGCGTCGACGGCGATCGCCAGCGTCAGCGCCGAATCGACGCCGCCCGACAGGCCGATGATGGCGCCGGGAAAACTGTTTTTGCCAAGATAGTCACGCACGCCGAGTTTGAGTGCGGCATATGCCTCGGCTTCGGCAGACAGCGGCACGGCGCAGGGCCCGGCGACGATTTTCCCATTGGCATAGGTGACGATTTCCAGTGCTTCTTCGAATGCTGGCAGCTGGTGGGTCAGATTGCCGCCACCGTCGAGGACGAAGGATGCGCCATCGAATACCAGTTCATCCTGGCCGCCGACCAGATTGGCGTAGACGATCGGCATACCGGTTGTCGCGATGCGTTCGCGCAGAACTTCGTAGCGGCGCGCCTGTTTGTCGAGATGGAAGGGCGAGGCATTCAGCGCCAGCAGTAATTGGGCGCCAGCGCCATGCGCGGCATCGGCGGCGCCAGCTTCCCAGATATCCGCGCAGATATTGATGCCGCAGCGGACGCCCCTGATCTTGATCACGCAGGCTTCTGTGCCGGGAGTGAAATAGCGTTCTTTGTCGAACACTTCGTAATTCGGCAGGCGATGCTTGCGGTAGGTGGTTTCGATGCGGCCATCGCGCAGCAACGAGGCGGCGTTGTAACGCTTTCCATAGTGATCTTCGGGATGACCAACAAGAATCGCCAGACCCGGCGCGAGACGCTTTGCCTGTTCGGCCAGCCGGCGCAACTCGGTGGCGGCGGAGCGGTAGAAATCCGGGCGCAGCAGCAGATCTTCCGGCGGATAGCCGCACAACGCCAGTTCCGGCGTCAGCAGCAGATCGGCGCCGAGAGCGGCGGCACGTTGCGATGCTGTGAGGATGCGCTCGGCATTGCCGGAAAAATCGCCGACGATGCAGTTGATCTGGGCAATGGCGATACGCAAGGTGTTCATGAGGGTGGCGGTGCTGGTGAAGTGATGCGGCGGATTGTAGCGCACCGCTGCGCGACGGATAAAGTTGTACCGAGCAATTCTGCGGTATCGCGGTAGCGATATTTTTCCGGTTTTGGCCTTTTTTAGACATCCTGTTTCAGGCGGGCAGGGAAGCTCTTCAGGAGCTTTGCCACCTTGGGTGCGACAACAGCCCGGCAATAGGGCTGGTGAGGGTTATTGGCAAAGTAGTTGTGGTGATCGTCCTCGGCCGGATAGAAGGTCGTTGCCGGTAGTACTTCGGTGACGATGGGATCGGCGAAGACGTGGCTGGCTTCGAGCGCTGCGATGGAGGCGGCGGCGATTTCCGCCTGTTCGGCCGAATGGGTGAAAATCGCCGAGCGATACTGCGTGCCAATGTCATGCCCCTGGCGATTCGGCGTGGTCGGATCGTGAATTGCGAAAAATACTTCGAGCAGTTCTCGGTAGGAAATCAGTGCCGGGTCGAAGCGTATCTCCACGACCTCGGCATGACCGCTGATTTCAGCACAGACCTGTTGGTAGGAGGGGTTTGCCAGATGCCCACCAGCGTAGCCGGAGCGCACTGATGTGACCCCGCGCAATCGCGTGAATACCGCTTCAAGGCACCAGAAGCAGCCACCTGCCAGGGTGGCGATCGTTAATTGTTTCATCATGAAATGCTCACCGGGTTGCGCGGGAGTGGAGTACATTATTGCAATTCCAGTGGACGTTCAAGTTCGGCTGGTCTTGGAGATGGCAATGCCGCATCCGCTGTTTGAAAAACATCAGGAGTTGCTCAAGGAAGGGATCGATGCCCTGCAATATCGCGGCTATTGGTGTCCCTACGCCGATACGCCCGCAGCCTATGGCAAAAATGCCGCTGCCGATGGCCACAAGGCGCTCGAAGCTTATCTTGATGCGCAGTTCTATCTTGACCAGCCGGGCGTCTTTGCCCGTGGCGGCGAAGAAGTTTCTCCGTATGGCCTGCCGCTGAACATCAGTTATCCGCAGAGTTCGCCGGATGCCCTGATCGCTGCGGCGAAGCTGGCGATGCCGGCATGGGTCAAGGCCGGTGCGGATACCCGCGCCGGAGTTTGTGCCGAGATTCTTTCCCGGCTCAATGTCGCAAGCATGGAGATCGCCCATGCCGTGATGCACACCACCGGCCAGTCGCTGGCCATGGCTTTTCTCAGTGCCGGCCCCCATGCCCAGGCACGCGGTCTCGAAGCAGTTATTTCGGCGTATCGCGAAATGAAGCAGGTGCCGGAGTCGGCGATCTGGGAAAAATCGCAGATACATCATCCGCAGATTCGCATGGAAAAGCAGTTCAGTATCGTGCCACGCGGTGTTGCGCTGGTGATCGCCTGTTCGACCTTTCCGACATGGAATGCTTATCCGGGTATTTTTGCCAGCCTGGTGACGGGCAATCCGGTAATCGTCAAGGCGCATCCACGCGTTATTTTGCCGCTGGCGATCAGCGTCGCCGTGGCGCGCCAGGCGCTCAAGGATGCCGGCTTCGATGCAAATCTGATCAGCCTGCTGATCGACGACCGGGAAACCCTGGTCGCCAGGGAGATCGCGCTGAAGCCGGACATTCGCATCATCGATTACACCGGTGGTCCGGCATTCGGCGAATGGCTTGAACAGCATGCGCGACAAGCCGTTGTGTATGCCGAGAAATCCGGAGTGAATTGCATCGTCGTCGACTCGACCACCGATTACCCCGGCATGCTGCATAACCTGGCGATCACACTGTCATTGAATTCCGGGCAGATGTGCACCACGCCACAGACACTGTTTGTGCCGATCACTGGCGTCAGGACAGCCGATGGCGTTGTGAGTACCGAGGAGTTCGGCACTCAGTTGGCAGCCGCAATCGGCAAATTTCTCGAAGATTCTGAGCGTGCCATTGAAGTGCTTGGCGCCATCCGGTCGCCGCTGATCGATGAGCGAATCGATGCGTGCAGCGATCTTGGTACGGTATTGCGCGATTCGGTGACGCTCATTCATCCGCAATATCCCAAGGCGCGCATTCGTACGCCGCTACTGGTCAAGGTCTCCATTTATGATCATGAGGCATGGATGGTTGAGCACTTCGGGCCGATCAGCTTCCTGGTTGAGACGGAGAGCACCTCGGTCAGCCTGGCAGTGGTCGAGCGAACGATGCGTGAGAAAGGCGCGATCACCTTTTCCGTGTATTCGACTGACGAAAATATCCTGCAACTGGTTGATGATGTTTCGCTGCGCAATGGTGTGTCGCTGTCGCTGAACCTGACTGACAATATCTTCGTCAATCAGACGGCCGGCTTTTCCGATTTTCAGGCGACTGGCGCCAATCCGGCGGCAAATGCCTGCCTGACCAGCAGCGCCTATGTGGCGGGGCGTTTTTTCGTTGTCCAGAAACGTCAGCATATTCCGTGAGCGCGGATCGATGACCAAAGTGTATTCGATCGACGGCATCACGCCGGTGGTCGATCCGACGGCCTTCGTCCATCCGTCGGCGGTATTGATCGGTGATGTGATTGTCGGGCCGGGTGCGTATATCGGCCCCTGTGCTTCGCTGCGCGGTGATTTCGGCCGGATCGTCGTCGGCACTGGCGTCAATGTGCAGGATGGCTGTGTCATGCACTGCTTTCCCGGTTGCGAGACGCTTGTCGAGGAAAACGGCCACATCGGTCACGGTGCCGTGCTGCACGGCTGCATCGTGCGGCGCAATGCGATGGTCGGCATCAATGCAATCATCATGGATGATGCGGTGATCGGCGAAGCGACGATCGTTGCTGCCGCCTGTTTCGTCAAGACCGGTATGGAAGTTCCACCGCGTGTGCTGATTGCCGGCGTGCCGGGCAGGGTGGTGCGTGACCTGACGGCCGATGAGATGGCGAGAAAAAACCAGGGAACACAAATTTACCAGGAACTGGCGCGTCGATCGCTGGCGACCATGCAGCTGAGCGATGCCCTGGCGGCGATCGAGCCGGCGCGGCGGCGATTTGGCAAGCACTGAGTAGCTGCGTCTGGTGTAGTTGCAGGCCGGTGGCTGCGACGGGCCCCCTGTTCCTGTGCTATCATTTTGCGCTGCAATAATCATATCGTTTGTGCCAGCGCCTGCTTTAAATGCCATTTCCGCCATCCACTGCCGTCCGCAAGCGGGTTCATACGCGCCGCATCACGCTTGAGGGCTGGAAGCGCGAAGATGGCTTATGGGATATCGAAGGCCGTCTGACGGATATCAAGGATCACGATTACTCGCTCGGTTCAGGCGTCCGCCCGACCGGCGAGCCGGTACATGACATGAGCATCAGAATCACGATCGACAAGGATTTCAACATCCTCGCTGCTTTCGTCTGTTCCGATGCCGTTCCTTATCCGGGCGGGTGCGACACCATTGCCCCGGCCTACCAGCAAATCGTCGGCTTGAACCTGATGCACAATTTTCGCCGCCGCATTGGTGAAATTTTTGGTTCTGTGAAAGGCTGTTCGCATCTCACTGAATTGCTGGTGGTGTTGCCGGCGGCGGCGTTTCAGACCTTCGCCAGCGATATGACTGAAACGGAAGGACATGCGCCAGGGACCAAGCCTTTTCCGCTGGATAAGTGTCATGCCCTGGAGACAACTACGGCGACTGTAAGGCGTTATTACCCGCGCTGGTACCGCGGTCAGGATATTGACTGAACGGAACCGGCGCCCGGTAGTGCAACAACGCGCCTGCGGTTTTTTTTGTTTCATCTGGTTTTAACAGCAAGGAAAACGCATGAAGATCCATGAGTATCAAGGCAAGGAGCTATTGAGGAAGTTCAATGTCGTGACACCGCGCGGCAAGCCCGCGCTGTCCGTCGAGGAGGCGGTCAAGGTAGCGACCGAACTGGGCGGCAAGGTGTGGGTCGTCAAGGCGCAGATTCACGCCGGCGGCCGCGGCAAGGGCGGTGGCGTGAAGGTCGCCAAGTCGCTTGATGAAGTCCGCAAATACGCTGGCGAGATTCTCGGCATGCAGCTGGTGACGCACCAGACCGGACCGCAGGGCCAAAAGGTGAATCGCCTGCTGATCGAGGAAGGCGCAGACATCAGGAAGGAATACTACCTGGCCGTGCTGACCGATCGCGCTTCGCAGAAGGTGGTGGTGATGGCTTCCTCCGAAGGCGGTATGGACATCGAGGAAGTCGCCCACAAGACGCCGGAAAAGATCCTCAAGGAATTCGTCGATCCGCTCGTCGGAATGACCGAAAAGCAGTGCGGCATCCTGGCCCACGGCATCGGTGTGCCGCCCGCCTCGATTACCCGGGCGACCGAGCAGATCCGCAACCTGTACGCCTGCTACATGGAAACCGATGCCTCGCTGGCCGAGATCAATCCGTTGATCCTGGAAGGCAACGGCAACATCAAGGCGCTCGATGCAAAATTCAACTTCGATCCCAATGCGTTGTTCCGTCATCCTGACATCGTCGCCTATCGCGATCTCGATGAAGAGGATCCGGCCGAAATCGAAGCCTCCAAGTTTGATCTGGCCTACATTTCGCTCGACGGCAATATCGGCTGTCTGGTAAATGGCGCCGGTCTGGCGATGGCGACCATGGATACCATCAAGCTATTTGGCGCAGAGCCGGCCAACTTCCTCGATGTTGGTGGCGGTGCCACCACCGAGAAGGTTACAGAGGCCTTCAAGATCATGCTGCGCAACAAGGCGGTCAAGGGCATTCTGGTGAATATCTTCGGCGGCATCATGAAGTGCGACACCATCGCCACCGGTGTCGTCGCTGCGGCCAAGGAAGTCCATTTGAGCGTGCCGCTGGTGGTGCGCATGAAGGGCACCAACGAGGATATTGGCAAGGAAATTCTCAAGAGTTCCGGCCTTCCCATCATTTCCGCCGACAACATGGCGGACGCGGCGCAGAAGATTGTCGCTGCCGTCGCCGGCAAGTAAGGAGCAACCATGTCGATTCTCATCAACAAAAACACCAAGGTCATCACCCAGGGCATCACCGGGAAGACCGGCCAGTTTCATACCGAGAAATGTCAGGAATACGCCAATGGCAAGAATTGTTTTGTCGCCGGCGTAAACCCGAAGAAGGCTGGCGAGAGAATTTTTGATATTCCGATCTATGGCTCTGTCAAGGAAGCAGCCAAGGAAACCGGTGCCACGGTTTCGGTAATCTACGTGCCGCCGGCGGGCGCCGCCGAGGCCATCTGGGAAGCGGCTGAAGCCGACCTCGATCTGGCGATCTGCATCACCGAGGGCATTCCGGTGCGCGACATGCTGGTAGTGCGTAACCGCATGAAGGCCAAGGTGGCCGACGGTGGCAAGGAAACCCTGCTGCTCGGGCCGAATTGCCCCGGCCTGATTACGCCCGACGAAATCAAGATCGGCATCATGCCTGGTCACATCCATCGCAAGGGCCGCATCGGCGTCGTTTCACGTTCCGGCACGCTGACCTATGAAGCTGTCGGTCAACTGACTGAACTCGGCCTCGGCCAGTCATCCGCCGTTGGTATCGGCGGCGATCCGATCAACGGCCTCAAGCATATCGATGTAATGCGTCTGTTCAATGATGATCCGGACACCGATGCTGTCATCATGATCGGAGAAATCGGCGGCCCCGACGAGGCGGAAGCCGCGCTGTGGTGCAAAGCTCACATGAAGAAACCGATCGTCGGTTTCATCGCCGGCGTCACCGCCCCTCCGGGCAAACGCATGGGCCATGCCGGCGCACTGATTTCCGGTGGTGCCGATACGGCGGATGCCAAGCTTGAAATCATGGAAGCCTGCGGTTTCAAGGTCACGCGCAACCCGGCTGAAATGGGTAAGCTGCTCAAGTCGCTGTTGTAAGTTTTAGTTGCTCAAAAGGCCGCGCCAATGCATTGTTGGCGCGGTTTTTTTTTGTTTCTTCCGTGTGCAGCGCAGATTTCACGGCCAGGGGGCGGCAATACTATGCAAAAATATTTGACTGAGTTGATGTTTGACTGTAACAATTTGAATTATGATCATGTTTCCATATGGACTTATTGCTTAGGAATATGACGCCGTACGGCAGGGGAGCATGCGCGACATGAGCAAGGCAAATTTCTGGAAGAATGATTGGTTCATCGGCCTTGCCGTGAGCACAGTTGTGCTGTTTGCCGGCAACAGTGATCTGCTGCAGAGCTTGGAGCGCAAGGCTTATGACATTGGTGTCGCCGCGACTACGCGCAGTCCGAGCGAGAAAATCGCCGTTATTGCCATCGATAAGGAAAGCCTCGACAACATTGGCCGCTGGCCATGGTCGCGCGAAGTACTGGCAGATATGGTGGACAAACTTTCCGCTGCCAAGGCCAAGGTCATTGCGACGACCGTGTTCTATTCCGAGCCGCAGATCGACCCCGGTCTTGTTTATATCAACAAGCTGATCGATATTTACGGGCAGGCAGGCGGCTCGCCGCTTGCCCCCACCACATCCGGGGTGCCGGCCGCGCCTGTGTCAGCAGTTCCGCCAGCAAATGCGGCGGTTGTCCCGCCAGCGCCTGCGACGCCACTCGAGCAGTTCGGTGCCGTGCTGGCCGATGCGGAAGTCAATCTGAATACCGACCGACGTCTTGCCGAAAGCTTTGCCAAGGCTGGGAATGTTGCTTTGCCGATGCTGTTTCGGCTAGGTTCGCCAAACGGTCATCCCGATCAGGAATTGCCCGAATACATCCGGGTGAATGCCGTCAAGGCCAGCGGCGGCGATTCGCCGATTCCGACCTCTGATGTCGATGCCATGGTCATCGAATCTCTGGGCAAGAGTGCGGCAGCCATCGGCCACCTTAATGCGACGCTCGATATCGACGGCGGGATCCGCAGCGAGCCGCTGGTGCTGGGTTACTTCGATCAGCTTTACCCATCGCTGTCACTGATGATCGCAGCGAAGAGCCTGAACCTCGGCGTCAACGAAATCCAGGTGCAACTGGGCGATTCCGTGAAGCTCGGTAATCTGAAGATCGGCACCGATGGTTATACGCGCATGAACACGTTCTTCTACAAGGATAGCGGTGGCAAGCCGGCCTTTCCTGTGGATTCGTTCTTCGATGTAAAAAGCGGCAAGATTCCCTACGATAAATATCGCGACAAAATCGTTCTGATCGGCCCGACCGCTGCCGGCGTCGGTAGCGTCCATCCGACTCCGGTCTCGCCGGCCATGCCGGATGTGCTGGTGCTGGCACACAATGTTTCAAGTCTTCTTTCCGAGCATTTCTTTGTCATTCCGACCTGGGCGTTCTGGGCCGAAAAAGGTGTGCTGCTGCTGGTTGCGATTTACCTGATCGCACTGCTGCCGCGCCTCAAGGCGGGGATGGGCGCGGCGCTGACCGGCGGGATTCTGCTCGTGTTGCTCGGTACGCATTTCATCCTGATGACGACACAACTCATCTGGCTGCAGTTGATGGTGCCGGCAACACTACTGCTGCTCGGCCATCTGCTGCTGACCACCAAGCACTTCCTTCTTACCGAGCGCGGCAAGGAAAAATCCGAACTTGAATCGTCCGAATCCAACCGCATGCTCGGTCTGGCCTATCAGGGGCAGGGGCAACTCGACACAGCCTTCGACAAGTTCCGTCGCTGTCCGCTCGATAATCATCTGATGGAAAACCTCTACAATCTGGCGCTCGATTTCGAGCGTAAGCGCCAGTTCAACAAGGCCGAGGCCGTGTTCCGCTACATGCACGATTACAACCCGAAGTTCCGCGACCTCGAACAGCGCCTGACGCGTGCCAAGCAGATGTCTGAGACGGTGATTCTCGGCGGTGGCGGAGGGGGGCGCACCAATACCAGCATGCTTGATGGCGGCGGCAATGTCGAAAAGCCGATGCTCGGTCGCTACCAGATCGAAAAGGAACTTGGCAAAGGAGCCATGGGCGTGGTCTACCTCGGCCGTGACCCGAAGATAAATCGCGTCGTCGCCATCAAGACGATGGCGTTATCGCAGGAGTTCGAGGGCGACGAACTTGTCGAGGTCAAGGAGCGCTTCTTCCGTGAAGCCGAAACCGCAGGTCGCCTCAATCACCAGAACATCGTCACCATGTACGATGCTGGTGAAGAGCATGATCTGGCATATATTGCCATGGAATTTCTCAAGGGCAAGGATCTTGTCCCCTTCACCAAGCCCGACAACCTGCTACCGATGGGGCGGGCTGTCAGTGTCGTTGCACGAGTCGCCGATGCGTTGGCGTATGCGCACGAAAATCATGTCGTGCATCGCGATATCAAGCCAGCCAACATCATGTACGAACCGGAAAGCGATAGCGTCAAGGTCACCGATTTCGGCATCGCCCGCATTACCGATTCGAGCAAGACAAAAACCGGCATGGTGCTTGGCACGCCAAGCTACATGTCGCCGGAACAGCTGTCAGGGAAGAAAATTGACGGGCGCTCCGATCTGTTCTCGCTCGGCGTGAGCCTGTATCAACTGCTTTGCGGCAAACTGCCTTTCGAAGGTGAATCGATGGCACAACTGATGTTCAAGATTGCCAACGATTCCCCCACGGATATCCGGACTATCAACCCGGCCGTACCGGCAGCCTTGGCGGCAGTCATTGACAAGGTGCTGACCAAGGATGCGGATCAGCGCTACCAGACCGGTGCTGAACTTGCTCACGATCTGCGTCAGAGCATGGCTGGCATACATGAGCAGAGTACCGCGGGCGATTCGGATCAAGTGGATCTCAGCATTTAGGAGCAGGCATGGAACTCAGTCAGGCACTGGAATTTGTCAGCCGCAGCGATCCCGGCGTCGTCCGTTCGCACAATGAGGATGCCGTTTATTGCAACCCGGCATTCGGTCTGGCGATACTTGCCGATGGCATGGGTGGATACAATGCCGGCGAAGTGGCGAGTGGCATGTTGACGACGCTGCTCGGCACTAAGCTGGAAGAAGCCTTCGCCCAGACCCGGCCATACGATCTGGCGGCAGATGGACAGCTACAGGCAAAGGTCATTCTTGAAACCGAAATTGCCCGTGCCAACAACGCTATATATCAGGCGGCGCAGAGCCAGCCGCAGTATGCCGGGATGGGTACGACGCTGGTGATGGCAGCCTTTTTCGACAATTGCCTGATGACTGCACATGTCGGCGACTCACGTTTGTATCGTGTGCGTGGTGAGGAGTTCAGTCAGGTTACGCGTGATCATTCGCTGTTGCAGGAACAGATTGACAGCGGCATGCTTACGGTCGAAGAGGCACGCAATTCACAGAACAAAAATCTGGTAACCCGCGCTGTTGGCGTCGACCCGGCAGTAGAACCAGAGATCCACGTGTATGATGCGCAACCCGGCGATATTTATTTGTTCTGCTCGGATGGTCTTAATGACATGGTGACCGATGAGGATATCGGCTCCACGGTACAGATGCTTTCTGCCAACCTCGGCCTGGCAGCGATGCAACTGATCGAGATGGCTAACGACAATGGCGGGCGCGACAATGTTTCAGTAATTCTGGTTCGCGTCAAAAGTGAATATCCTGCATCGCGTGGCAAGGCCAGCTGGCTGACGCGCCTGCTGGCCTGGCTCAAATAGAAATAGCTAGAACAGGAAGATTATTATGACGAAGCTTATTCTCAGTCTGGACGGTATGCTCCTCAAGGAAATTCCTCTGACCAAGGAACGGACGACGATCGGGCGCAAGGCGCACAATGATGTTCAGATCGACAATCTGGCCATCAGTGGCGAACATGCGGTGATCGTCAGCATCCTCAACGATGCCTTCCTCGAAGATCTGAACAGCACCAATGGCACCCATGTGAATGGCCAGCCAGTCAAGAAGCAGCTTCTGCAAAACGGCGACGTCATCGAAATGGGTAAGTACCGCCTCAAGTATGTTGGTGAGGCGACGACGCAGCAGGCCAAGTCTGAGGATTTCGAGAAGACCATGATTCTGCGCGCTGATATGTTGCGCAAGCCACCAGAAATTCCTGCCGGCAAGTCGATGGGAGATACTCATTCCAATCTGTTGCCTGGCGGCAAATTGGCTTCGTCGGCCAGCCAGGGGCCAAACGACACAATGAACCCACCGCTATCGGTGATTACTCCGACTCCCCCTGCACCGGCACCAGCGGCTCCCCCGGTACTGTGCGGGGCGATCCAGATTCTGTCTGGCGCGAATGCCGGCAAGGAAATGGAACTGACCAAGACTTTGAGCACCCTTGGAAAACCGGGTGTGCAGGTCGCCGTAATCGCGCGCCGGCCGCATGGCTACTTCATCACCCATGTCGAAGGCGCGGTTTTCCCTGTCGTCAATGGCAAGTCGCTTGATGCCCAGGCGCACCCGCTGAATGATCATGACATTATTGAACTTGCGGGTATCAAGATGGAGTTTTTCCTCAAGAATTGAGATGGCATGTATCGGACATGCAGCGCACTTTCAGCAAGTGTCTGAGTACTGAGTGCCTGCATGGACGACTCCCTCAACTTGAATTCCAATCATCTTCAGTTCTGCCGATAGCGGAGGCATCTTGAAGCAACATCTGGTTCGCTATGTGCTCAGCTTCGCGGTTCTGCTGCTGCTGCTCGGTCATTCTGCCAAGTTTTATCAGATCGATCTGATCAATCGGCTGGATGCGATCATTTACGACAACAAGCTCAAGTTGACCATGCCAAATACGGTCGACGAGAGCGTTGTTATCCTCGACATCGATAAAAAGTCGCTCTCCGAAATCGGCCGGTGGCCTTGGGGGCGCGACCGGTTGGCCGAATTAGTCGACAAACTGTTTAATCATTACGGCATCCGGCAGCTTGGTTTCGACGTGGTTTTTGCCGAACCAGATGGCAGTTCAGGCTTGGCCACTCTGGAGACTTTGGCACGGAAGGATCTGAAGGACGATGCTTTATTTCAGACGCTGCTCAAGGATATGCGTCCCCGCCTCGATTATGACGCACGATTTGCTGAGGCGATACACGGCAAAACGGTGATTCTGGGCTACTACCTGTCGAGCGCACCCAATGGCAGCAGTAGCGGAGCAATGCCTCCACCGGTCTGGCCGGCTGGTACATTCAGTGGACGGTCGATTCCGTTCAGTACCTGGCTGAACCATGGCGGAAATCTGCCGGAGCTTCAGGAAAATGCTGCTGGTGCAGGCCACTTTGACCCGCTCATGGACTTTGACGGCGTCGTGCGGCGCGTGCCGCTGATTGTCGAGTACAAGGGCGCATATTACGAATCGCTGTCGCTGGCGATGGTACGTGCTTATCTCGGTTTTCCAAAAATCGTGCCGGGCTTTCCCGAGGAACGTATCTCGAACAAGTCCTACAACCTCATGGAGTGGCTCGATCTGACAACGGAAAACGGCATCCTGCGGCGTATTCCGGTCGATGAAAATGTCGCTGCGCTGGTGCCGTTTCGCGGCAGGGAAGGCAGTTTTCATTATTACTCGATCTCCGACGTGCTGGCGGATCGCATCAGCCCGGGACTACTCAAGGATCGCATTGTCCTGATTGGGACAACCGCACCAGGCCTCAAGGATCAACGCGCCACGCCGGTCGGCGAAGCCTATTCAGGTGTCGAGATTCATGCCAACCTGATTGCCGGCATGCTTGATGGCACCATCAAGATCAAGCCGCCTTACGCGCTCGGCGCCGACATTATTTTGCTGCTGCTTGCCGGTGGTGTGATGGTGCTGCTACTACCGAGACTTTCCGCATCGCGTGCAAGCATCGTTGCTTTGCTGGTATTGCTGTTCCTGGTTGGCGTGAATCTGGGGTTTTGGCGCTTTGCCAATTTTGTTCTTCCCCTGGCTTCGGGTTTAACTCTCGTATTTACGTTATATGCGATCAACATGTCATGGGGCTATTTTGTCGAATCACATAGCAAACGTCAGTTGACCGGCCTGTTCGGTCAGTATGTGCCGCCGGAACTGGTGGAAGAAATGAGTCGCGATCCGGAGAACTACAGCATGGCCGGACGCAAGGCCGATCTGACGGTGCTGTTTTCCGACATACGTGGTTTTACCACCATCTCGGAGGGACTGGAGCCGGCTCAACTGGCAAACCTGATGAATGAATACCTTGGCGCGATGACCGCGATCGTACGGAATCATCGGGGTACTCTCGATAAATACATTGGTGATGCCATCATGGCTTTCTGGGGCGCGCCGGTCGAGGATGTGGAGCATGTCAAAAATGCTGTGCTGACTGCGATTGAAATGCAGAAGACATTGCCAGAATTGAACAAAAATCTGGCGGCGAAGGGCTGGCCGGAATTGAAGATCGGTATTGGTGTAAACACCGGGGGGATGACGGTCGGCGACATGGGTTCGCCGGTTCGGCAGTCTTATACAGTGATGGGTGATGCGGTCAACCTTGGTTCGCGCCTTGAAGGGCTCACCAAACAATATGGTGTTGGCATTATTGTTGGTGAGATTACGCGGGAGCGACTCAAGAAGGATTTTGTTTTTCGCGAACTCGACCGGGTTCGTGTCAAGGGCAAGTCCGAGCCGATCGCCATTTATGAGCCGATCGGTGCCGATGGCGAAGTCGCCAAGGACAAACTTGACGAGATCAAACTTTGGAATCAGGCATTGCGTTATTATCGCGCTCAGGATTGGGATCAGGCAGAGGTTGCGCTACTCAATCTGTCGCGCATGGCTCCTTGCTATCTGTATGATCTCTATATGCAGCACATTACCCAATATCGCAAGGATCCACCTGGGGATGGCTGGGACGGCGTGACAAACTATCTGACCAAATAACAGCATGAAAATTCGCGTTCTCGGTTGCAGTGGAGGCATCGGCGGGCGGCATTTGCGCACCACCTCGTTGCTGATCGACCGCGATATCCTGATCGATGCCGGAACCGGCGTCGGCGATTTAACCATCGCCGAGCTGGTGCAGATTGATCATGTATTCATTACCCATTCGCATCTTGACCATGTTGCCTGCCTGCCGTTCATCGTTGATACTGTCGGCGAACTGCGTAACAAGCCGCTGACGGTTTATGCGACGCAGGCGACCATCGATATCCTCCGTAACCATATTTTTAACTGGGCGATCTGGCCGGATTTCACCGAGATTCCCTCGGCCAAGCAACCCTTTATGCGCTTTGAGGCGATCCAGCTCGCACAGCCGATGAAGTTCGGTCAACGCACAATTTCTGCTCTGCCGGCAAATCATACGGTTCCGGCGGTTGGCTATCAGATGGACTCTGAAGAAGCCAGCCTGGTCTTCACCGGTGATACGACAATTTGTCGAGAGCTGTGGTCTGAGGTCAACAAGATCCGGAATCTGCGTTACCTGATTATCGAAACCGCTTTCTCAAACCGCGAGTTTCAATTGGCAACAGCCTCCAAGCACCTTTGTCCGAGGATGCTGGCTGAGGAATTGAGCAATCTGCAACACGATCCGGATCTGTACATCACCCATCTGAAACCCGGCCAGATTGAATTAACGATGCAGGAAATCGAGGATTGTATCGGCGAGTTCAGGCCGCGCATGTTGCAAAACAATCATATAT